>ERZ1031845.75-NODE-75-length-36877-cov-24.758704_pt1 | contig 36877 bp, 27 predicted proteins | sample MGYA00518169_ERZ1031845 | MGnify/ENA primary metagenome ERZ1031845 (study PRJEB33719, sample SAMN04261265) | wastewater metagenome | biome: rural village; feature: human; material: feces | host: Homo sapiens | place: El Salvador | collected 2014-01-14 ...
CCTCACCTACCATCTCAGCATAAATCTTCGCACCACGAGCCTTAGCGTGCTCAAGTTCCTCGAGAATCAAGCAGCCAGCACCCTCGCCCATGATAAATCCATCACGGCTTGCGCTGAATGGACGTGAAGCATGCTCTGGGTCATCATTACGTGTTGACAATGCGTGCATAGCATTGAAACCGCCTACACCACATGCACAGATAGCTGCCTCGGCACCACCGCTCACGATGATGTTTGCCTTGCCCAAACGAATCAGGTTGAAGGCATCAGCCAAAGCATTGCTTGAAGATGCACATGCAGATGTAGTAGTGTAGTTTGGTCCGTGGAATCCGAAGTGGATTGAAATCTGACCAGAAGCGATATCTGCAATCATCTTAGGGATGAAGAATGGGTTAAACTTAGGACCATTCTCCTCGTGAGTACCATAGTACTTCACCTCATCCTCGAAAGTCTTGATACCACCGATACCTACACCGAATACAACGCCAACGTTGTTCAAGTCTTCCTTCTCAAGATCGATATTAGCATCCTTTACACCCTGCATGGCAGCAATCATAGCCAACTGGGTATAACGGTCAAGCTTGCGAGCTTCCTTACGATCAATCCAATCATTGATGTTCAGGCCTTTAACCTCGCAAGCGAACTTGGTCTTGAAAAGGGTTGTATCAAAATGAGTAATAGGCGCAGCACCGCTCTTACCAGCAAGGAGGCTCTCCCAAGTTTCCTCAGGAGTATTACCAACTGGAGTCACAGCACCGAGACCTGTTACAACAACTCTCTTTAATTCCATTTAGTATAATTTAGCTGCTAAATTACTTAGCGTTCTCCTCAATGTAAGAGATAGCGTCACCTACAGTAGCAATCTTCTCAGCCTTATCGTCTGGGATAGAGATAGAGAACTCCTTCTCGAACTCCATGATCAACTCTACAGTATCCAAAGAATCTGCACCAAGATCATTTGTGAAGCTTGCCTCTGGCTTAACTTCAGCCTCATCAACACCGAGTTTATCAACGATAATTGCCTTTACTTTGCTTTCAATTTCTGACATAATTTTAACTTTTAAAATGTTTATAAATCGATTTCTAATTAAAAATTCGAGTGCAAAGGAACACTTTTTTTTTGATATAAGCAAACTTTTTAAGGAAAAAAGTGCATATCAGTGCACAAATACCCCTAATTTGTGCATGAAAATCTGCTTTTTTCTGATTTTTAGTTGGTTATTTGCAATATTTTAGTTACTTTTGTGCACAAGTTGAACTAATAATTAAAGCGATATGGCATTTACAGAAAAAGCAAATAAGATTTTCAATCAGGCTATTAACGATTATCACGTGAAAGATAACATTGATACTCCTATCAATAACCCTTTTGAAGAGGGTAGTATTGAGAACCGACTTTACTTGAAATGTTGGATAGATACCGTTCAGTGGCATTTCGAAGATATCATCCGCGATCCACAGATTGACCCTGCTGAAGCGCTGCTCTTGAAGCGCCGCATCGATAAGAGTAATCAGGATCGTACTGATCTCGTGGAACAAATCGACTCTTATTTCCGTGAAATCTATAAAGACGTGAAGGTACAGGATGATGCTCGCATCAATACGGAAAGTCCTGCATGGGCTGTTGACCGACTGAGCATCCTTGCCCTCAAAATCTATCACATGAAGGAGCAGGTGGAGCGCCCTGAGGCTTCTGCCGAGCATAAGGCTAAGTGCCAGGCTAAACTTGATGTACTCCTGGAGCAGCAGGTGGATCTGAGCACAGCTATCGACCAGCTTCTGGAAGATATCGAGGCTGGACGTAAGTATATGAAGGTGTATCGACAGATGAAGATGTACAACGACCCTTCTACAAACCCTGTACTTTACAACCAGAAATAGTCTTTCTTTCAAAGACAACACAAATAAGCCTAACCGGAAAGAATATGAGATGAAAGTTTCTATGATGTTCATTCTTCTCATATTCTTTCCTATACATTATTATATATAGAAGTAAAAGAATGAAAACTGAGCATATCCTTGTCATCAGATTCTCAGCCATGGGAGATGTTGCCATGACTGTACCAGTAGTATATTCTTTGGCCAAACAATATCCTCACGTAAGAATCACCGTACTCAGTCGCCCCTTTGCCAGACCATTCTTCACAGATCTTGCACCCAACATAGGATTTATGGAGGCTGACATCAAAGGGGAATATAAAGGTATCAAAGGCTTGAATGCTCTCTACCGACGCCTCGTCGCTAAACAGTTTACGGCTATTGCCGACCTGCATAGTGTTCTTCGTTCGGATTACTTACGCATGAGATTCAATCTGGATAACTTTAAAGTTGCCCATATCGACAAGCATCGCAAGGGAAAGAGAAAACTCATAGCTGCCAACAACAAACAGTTTGTGCAGCAACCTACTTCTTTCCAAAACTATGCTGATGTCTTTGCACGCTTAGGTTATCCTGTAGATCTGGACTTCACTTCCATCTATGGAGAAGGAAAAGGGGATTTGACTTCTCTTCCTGAACAGATATTCACAGATCAGAAAGGAATTATCCACAAACCTGGGGAAAATGCGGCACCATGGATCGGTATCGCTCCTTTTGCTGCGCACAAGGGAAAGATTTATCCTATGGAAAAGATGGAAACAGTTATCCAGCAACTTATCCACAGTTATCCACAAGCCCGTTTATATCTTTTCGGAGGCGGAAAAGACGAAACTCCTATCATGAATGAGTGGGCTGGGAAATACCTACAAGTTATCAATGCTTCTGCACAACTCAGCGGTTTATCACAGGAACTCAACCTGATGAGCCACCTGGATGTCATGCTCAGCATGGATAGTGGAAATATGCACTTGGCTTCCTTGGTCCACACACCTGTAGTCAGCGTTTGGGGTGCTACGCATCCTTACGCAGGCTTTATGGGATGGAATCAGAATATCCTCCATGCCGTGCAAATCGACCTGCCTTGCCGTCCTTGCAGCATCTATGGCAACAAGCCTTGCATGAGAGGTGACTATGCCTGCTTGAACAATATAGAGCCAGAGATGATTGTAGAACGCATCAAAAAGTTGCTAAAATAACTGATAAACTATAAACATATATAGAGGATGTGTCATAAGTCACACACTCTACACCCTGTAAAGTCCCACAGATATTACAGAATTACACAAGGTTTCAAATAGATCTGTGTAAATCTGTGAAATCTGTGGGACTATCTGTTTATAGACATCTCTCCGTTTTCCACAAATCCGTGGAAAAGTGTATGTATAACCATCTTAATAACTCTGTAATAACTTTGAGGAAATCCACACACACGGGTCTCGGACTTATGAAATGCGGATATCCACAGGGTTATTATTTAGTTTTTAGGAAGTTTTTCACGATTTTTGACCGAAAAAAGATATAAACTTATTAACTTTGCACCGAATTGGGGAAATGTTAATAAGTCATTTAAAACATTATAAGCCAACAAGAACGTAGGAGAATAAGTTTTTAATAAGTAGGGAAAAGACTTGGATAACTAAATATGCAAACTTTCTGAGTATTTTTTATCCACTTATCCACGGCATATCATAATCCCTATATTCTTTTCTTTTAAATTTAAAAATAGAAATATAATATTAATGTTATGGTGAAAAAAGAATGGATTGAAAAAGGATACGTTGACGAACCCGTTGACGAGACCTTGGACTTGAAAGCTGAAATCAGACAGCTTTGCAAAGAGAAGGATGCTATTATTCTGGCTCACTACTATACAGTGGGGGATATCCAGGATATCGCAGACTTTGTGGGCGACAGTTTGGCCTTGGCTCGTAAGGCTGCTGAAACGGATGCCAAGGTGATGGTGATGTGCGGTGTGCACTTCATGGCTGAGACTTGCAAACTCCTGAGTCCTGACAAGACGGTTTTGTGCCCTGATCTGAATGCGGGTTGTTCACTTGCCGACAGCTGCAAGGCTGAGGATTTGAAAAAGTATAAGGAAGAGCATCCTGGATACAAGGTGGTAAGTTATGTGAATACGACTGCTGCCGTGAAAGCGCTGACCGATTGTGTGGTTACCAGCGGTAATGCCAAGAAGGTGATAGACAGCTTCCCACAGGACGAAAAAATCATCTTTGGACCAGATTATAACCTCGGCAACTATATCAACAGCGTGACGGGCAGAAATATGCTCCTCTGGAATGGTGGATGCCATGTGCATGAGAAATTCTCTGTTGAGGCCATCGTAAAGCTCAAAAAAGAGCATCCTGAGGCTGTGGTGATGGCTCACCTGGAGTGTAAGGCTCCAGTATTGGCTGTGGCTGATGTGAAGGGTTCTACGGCTACTATGCTCAATTATGCCAAGGAGCATCCTGAAATCAAGGAATATATCATCGCTACAGAGGCTGGTATTCTGCACGAACTGGAGCGCAACTGTCCTCAGGTTACATTCTATCCTGTTCCTCCTGAGGTAAGTGAAGGTGGAGTAGGGTGTAGCTGCAATGAGTGTGAATATATGAAGATGAATACACTCCAGAAGATTTATAACGCCTTGAAATATGGTTGGCCTACTGTTGAAGTGGAAGAAAATATTGCAAAAGAGGCTGTAAAGCCGATTGAGAAAATGCTTTCTTTATCATAAAATACATGTAAAATCATATAGGATAGTTGTAAAATCACAATAAAAAGGTGGAGAAAAAGAGTAAAAAGGTGGTAAAAACTGTTTGAATTAGGTGTAAAATCAGATTTTACCCTATAAAAATTGATATTTGCGACTGCTTACATGAAAAAGGCAGTATCTTTGCATCAGTTAAATCAAACAGACGTTGAGAAACGTTATCATCATCTTTTACTTATACAAAATATATTAGGAAAATTAAGCAAAAAATGAGCTCTCATAGTGATGAGAGCTCATTTTTTTTTGCCGTTTCATTTTATTATCGTATCTTTGCAGCATCTTCTTCTATAGAAAGATAAAAATCAAATAATATAAACCATTAAAACGATTTTGTATGATGCGTACTAAATTTATCACTTCATTTATGTTGGCTCTTATATGCGGCTTGCCTTTGTCGGCAAAAGTATATACTATTACTTCACCCAACAAAAAATTGGTTGTCAATATCTCTGTGGATAAAGAGTTGAAATGGGATATCAAGAGTGGAAATTCCATTGTCATGCTCCCGTCTTCCATTGCCCTTCAAACGGACAAGGCGTGTTTGGGCAAAAACATGAAGGTAAGCAAGGCTTCTATATATAATAAGGTAGAAAATGCTGATAAGGCTGATGTTTGGGGAATCAAAGCGAATCGCCCTTATCAGGGGCTGAAACTTTCAGGCAATGGCTACGACGTAGAATTCCGGGTTTTCAATGATGCTGCTTCCTATCGTTTTGTCCCTAAAAAACTTATCAATAGAGTTATCAACGAAACTTCTGAATATCTTTTTGCTGGCAATCCTCAGACCTTTGTACCTTATGTGAATGATAATCGAGGAGGGGAGCGCTGGTGTTATTCCTTTGAATCTTATTATGACGAGGCACCTTTATCCAATATGTATCAGGATTCGCTTGCCATTACTCCATTGGCAGTTTGTTTGCCACAGGGAAAAAAGGCTGTAGTGATGGAAGCTGATGTGGAAAATTATCCAGGAATGTATCTTTTGAAGAAGAATACTGAGGGAAAATCGGCAAATGATGCAGAAAATGCTGGAGGATTGCAGGCTGCCTTTCCTCCTTATCCATTAAAAGAGGAGATAGGAGGTTATGCCCGTCTGAACTTGGTTCCTACTGAGCGTGCTCAGTATATCGCTGAAAAAGTGAATAAACTGCCTTGGCGTATTGTGCTTGTTACGGATGAGGATAAGCAACTGGTGGGTAATGATATTGCCAAAGTGCTCGGTCCTAAGTGCCGTATCAAGGATGCATCGTGGATAAAGCCGGGAAAAGTGGCTTGGGACTGGTGGAATAATACCAATATCACAGGTGTGGATTTCCGTGCTGGTATCAATACTGATACTTATAAGTACTTTGTGGATTTTGCTAAAAACAATCATCTGGAATATATCATCATCGATGAAGGATGGAGTGATCCTGAAGATTTGCTGATTTTCTCTGATAAGATGGATATGGCTGGCATCATCAATTATGCCAAGGAAAATGGAGTAGGTGTCATCCTCTGGTCTTCATGGCGTAATCTGGTACAGCGTGGACATGAGAAAATGGAGGAAATCATGAAGCATTATGGCGATATGGGCGTCAAGGGATTCAAGGTGGATTTCTTCGACCGGGATGATCAGAAAGCTATCAATTCCGTTTATGAAATCGCTGAATGTGCGGCAAAGCATCATCTTTTGCTCGACCTGCATGGTATGCGTCCTTTCGGTGTACAGTGTGCTTATCCTAACATTATCAACTTTGAGGGTGTAAAAGGTCTGGAAAACTCTAAGTGGGAGCCTCGTACTGCTGATGGTCCTCTGCATGATCAGCCTCGTTATGATGTGACGATTCCTTATCTTCGTGCACTTCCTGGTGCCTTCGATTATACTCCTGGTGCGATGGTGAATGCCGTCCGCTCTCAGTTCTTTGGCAATAATGATCATCCGATGAGTCAGGGTACGAGAGTTCATCAGATGGCGATGTACACCCTTTTTGATGCTCCATTGCAGATGCTTGCCGACAGTCCTACCAAGTATATGCAGAATCAGGAGTGTACAGACTTTATTGCGCAGATACCAACAGTTTATGATGAAGTTATTCCATTGTGTGGAAAACTCGGTGAATATGTGGCTGTGGCGAAGCGTAAAGGAAATAAATGGTATATTGCGGCGATGAACAATTGGCAGGAACGGGATATTATGATTGATTTGAGTCTTATTAAGAGTGCTGGTGATTTGGGTTTTGATCAAATTCCTGGATTCAAAGGTAAGGCCAATGTCTTCGCTGATGGTATCAATGCCGACCGTGAGGCTACTGATTATAAACATACTTATCAACAGATAAGTTCTGCCGATAAGCTTCAGATACATCTTGCTCCGGCTGGCGGTTGGACTGCTATTATAGAATAAACTGATATGAACTTATTGAAAAGATGTTTTATCTCTTATAGGAAAAGTCACCCTCCAGAAGTTCCTGCTATGCCCTTCAAGCGGTCCTTCGGGGACCACGTGATGGGGAACCGGTGAACATGAGAGGAGCAACCGTTGCTCACGAGGTGGGCAACAAGTGCCCAAACTAAGGACTATAATTTGGGCAATATTCTGTTATGTCAATTAGTTCGCCAAGGTGACTTTTCCTGATAGAAATCCTCATATCTTTTAGCAACCTTGATATAGTCGTGATGCTTGCTGATGTATTCTATACTTTGCCGCTTGAGCAAAGGAATGAGTTCTGGATGCAATACAAGCTGTTCCAGTGCCTGATATACGCTTTCGTAATAGGGAAGCACATTGATAATAGGACGTAAATGATCCTCGTGTATAATCTCGTAATTTTCAGGCTCACCACCACCGATGCAGATAATCCCCCTTGCCATGGCTTCCAGCGGATTCATACTTGGAGTATAACTGTAGAGCTGGTCGAGGATAGCATCGCTGCCATTCATCATTTCTACATATTCAGCAAATGGTACACCTTCCGCCACACGAAGTTCTACCTGATCGGGATATTTCTGAGCAATGGCCTGTGCAGCCTTGAGCATGATGTCTGTGCCTTTATATTCGCTTCTGCTTTTGCTGATACCGATGAATAGTTTTATCTTTTTAGGGATGTCATCAGAAATGTTGGAATATTGTGGATAAGTATGGATAGGAAAGGGGATAAATGTGGTTTTCTGTGGAAAACTTGGTTGATAACACGCCCAGTATTCATAGAGTCCAGTTACGATTCCATCACAATCTTCCGCTATCATCTTATTGAGACGTTCCTTTTCCGTTCCAAGCCAGTCTTTTCTTTCTTTCAGCGCATCAGCATTGGTCCGTAATTCATCACCGATATTGAAATCGCTGTATCTCAGAGGTTTATCTTTACAACATACATTTACCCAATAATAATCCATGCCAAATCCCCCCAGTATTATCTTTTTATTATGTCGGCGTAAATAGCGGTAGATAGGGAAGATGCGCTCTGCTTTTAATTCTAAAAACATCGGATTGATGAGTTGTACAATGTCATATCCACGTAGTTTATGCACAATTGTTAATAACTTAGCCAAATAGAGCATTCCGCCAAGTTTTCCCGGCTTTCTTACCAGATTGATATCTCGTGGATAATTTTTCCAAAAGTCACCGTTCGACAAAACGGTGACCTGATGCCCCAACTTGCGCAGTCCCTCAGCAAGCGTGGCATGAACATTGCTATATTCGCCTAAAAGTAGAATTTTCATTTTTCCGATCAACTATCAGTTTAGTCTAAAATATTAAAAAAATGGGCGCTTTTATTATGATAAGTAGAAAACTTGTTTATTTCTTAATGAAAAACAAAAGTCCGATTCTTCCCACATAGGTACTGATAGCTTTTCTGAACATCGTATATTTCTTGGTATAATCCTTGTCAGGAAGCGGATACAGTCCATGTGATCTCAGCTGCTTGATACATTTATTCAAACTGATCAGAGAATGGTTCAGACGGATATTGTTATACAGATAGTCCATCGTGAGTTGTGCGATACGGCGGTTTAGGGCCTGACGCTCAGCTACAGGTATCTTGTCCAACAGTTGCTGAAGATGTAAAAGGACTTCCAGGCTATTATCCATGCGCATCTGAATTTTCTCCTTATGATATTGATGGCTTACCGAATTTTTGTTGTCTCTATAGAAATAAGCCTCAGTATTGATCTTGAAAATCCTTTCTGCACGCAAGAAGAGTTGAGGAGTAAATTCCTCATCTTCTCCATAAACGATACCTGGAGTAAACTGCAGGCTTCCAACGATACTGTGGCGGAAAACATACGACCATGCAGCCCCATGGAGGTTGTTATTGTTAAGAAAATCTGTACCAGTAACAGGTGTCGGCAATTCGTATGAAGGCTCTATATTCTTATTATTTTTGCAGTAATTGAATGTGACGATATCTGGCTGATGGTATCTCACGATATCCAGGCAGTGCTCATAAGCTGCTTGTCGGATATAATCATCACCATCAATAAACTGGATATACTTGCCAGTAGCGATTTTCATACCATAGTTGCGTGCTACGCTTACGCCCTGGTTAGGTTGGCGCAAGTAGATGATATTTGTCAGATATTCTGCCAAGTCATTCAAAGGACAGATATCGCTACCATCATCAATGAGAATAATTTCTCTCTCTTTAGGATTCAGGGAGAGTTGTAGGATACTGTCGAGGCATTCCTTGATATAATCGATAGGCAGATTGTAAGTAGTAACGATGAAACTTACTATCGGTGCCTGTAAATTCTGTGTATAATTCTGTTGAGTCTGCATAAGTTATGATAACCTAATAATTTTAATAATCTGAGTTTTAAATCTTTGATTTTCACCACTTTACCAAGTTTTTCAACATAGTGGATAATTGGTGGATTATCTTCATATTTGCCTGATAGCTCGTAGAGGTCGAGTAGGACATTGAGAATCTGCAGCATAAAGTCTTGCAGAGAAAGGCTATATTTCTGGATAAGTTCTTTCCGTGTTTCTATTTGGCTCATGATGACCTGAATGGTTTGGCTATGGCCATTATAGAGATGGTATAAATCCTCATATTTAGCATTAGCTGTAATACCTTGATTATTCCAGCGGTATTCGTAGCAGCCTACATTCGTTGTTCTGATTTTAGGCATCAGAAAATCTCCATTTATCGGCAATAGTCCAATGAGATATGGAGTAGTCAAGACATCTTCGAAGTTTTTACCCTTTGGAAAGCGGATTCGTTCAAATAAAAAGCGTTTATAAATCTTGTTGCATGCATAAGTGTGATTGTATGCTCTTTCCGTTAGCCAATAATCTATGGCGTTATCATATTCGTTTTCCTTAAAGGATAGAATATGTTCTCTCGTAGTATGTCCAAATCTTTCAAATATAGGGTATTCTAACATATCTGTATTAGGATATGTTTCCAGTTCTTTCAAAAGAGCAGAAAGTGTACCATTTTTTATCGTATCATCACTATCGATAAAGGTAATATATTCGCCCTGTGCTTGTTGGATTCCTATATTACGTGCATCGCTTAATCCACCATTTTCTTTGTGTATCACTTTAATTCGGGCATCTTTCTGTGCATATTCATCACAGAGATATGGGCAATTATCAGGTGATCCATCGTCCACAAGGATTATCTCATAGTCGGTGAATGATTGGCACAAGATACTTTCTAAACACCGTTGTAGTGTATTTTGTGTGCGATATACGGGTATGATGATGCTCAACTTCATGATTGCAAAAATACGAAAATATAATGAGATGGCAAACTTATTTGGTTATTCTTTTCAGAAAAATATATTTTCAATTTACTATTCATTATCTATGAATTCTATGAGTAAGCTAATTTTTATAAAAATGTCTGCTGATATTCTTATTACTGATATATTACTTTTTGAATTCTTCTTTTAATATTATTTGTTGGGCAACAAATGAATAAATAATTCTCTCCTCGAAATGGCATCGTTTCGAAATATTCTTTTGTCGTAGAATAAGTATTTCCTTTGTATGCTAAAAATCTTTTGTAGAATGGTAGTGAACTTATATTTTCTGTGTTTAATTTAAAAGTTACACTATTGATTTTCTTGTTGTTTTTTTGTTTAACAAGAATCATTTCTTTATTTTTATTATAGGCGAAATGGTTATTTTTTAAATCATTCTTATATATATGCGCAACGATATCTTCTGGAAGGAGATATAGGGCTTTCTTGTGATAAAGAATCTTCATACATTTAATATGTGTATTATTTTGTACAAAACCTTGAGCATTTTCAAAGGGGCCGAATTTGATAGGTTCTCTAATGTAACTATTCAAGAACTTATTGTTTAATTCCGAAATTTGTGGAACTGATATGATGGTAGTAGCAGGATTTTCAAGTTGTTGCAGGATATACTTGTAGTTCTGATAATTCTTGATAGTGTACTTTAATACAAAGCTATAAACCAATAATGTTGCTATATTACAACATATAATCGTGCCTTTACCATATTTATTCAAATATGGCAAAAGTAAATCAACGGCAATGATTAGTGCAATGCATTCTGTAAAAAAAATAGTTCTTGTTTCTGTCGTATTACTACCAAAAACAGGAATAAAAGAAAATATCCATGTTAAATATAAGTATTTATATTTACATAAATGGTCTTTCCAAATATTCTTTTTATAGCAAAATGTAAATACAGCAAGTATAATCATCAAAATCGATATTCTTAACTGCATCAGGCATATTGTACCCATGAATAATTTTTGGGTGATGAATTGTATAAATCCTGTGTATTCTGGGTTGCCTATTCTTTGCATTGTTCCTGGTGAGAATATGCAAAAGGCAGTACCTAAAATATACCAAAGTGTACAATATAATATGGGTGATTTGATGATATTCTTATAGTTATAGATACAATATATAGCCAAAGAAAGAGATATTGGTACCGTAATTCCTTCATGCAGCCATCCTGCAAGAAAAGATAATGGAGAAAAAGCTAATATCTTTTTAGAAATAGTCTGATTCTTATATTTTTTTAGAAGTGTTACGAATAGTAAGGTAACTGTTCCAACCCAAAGATAATTGATAACACCTACAAACATTAGAAATTCGTTGTGAAAACCTGGTATTATCAGAAATACCATCGAAGTAATAAGGGTATAAGTTAATAGCTTATTCTTATTGTTTATAAAGTTTGCCATCAGGAAAATAAAGCACCCTGACATGATGGCACTGATGATATTGCATAGTTCTTTTCCTAATATTCCATCAAATAACTGGATGAAAAAGTGAATAATACTTCTGCCATTCAATACATGATAGTGTATATATTGAGATTCTATTACATCTTTGATGGTTTTTATAGGAGTTGTGAATGAATCATTGTCATAAGGCCATATAAACTTATAGACGAGATCGTCGTTTAGACAAAAAGGTGTCAAGTAGCTTAATATATAGTAAGCCACCATGATAATCAATAGATATATAATATTTATTTTTTTTATATTCATGATCATTATTTTTTCTTAATATATCTCAGATACCTTCTTTTTTTCTGATAAGATATATGGGCCTATGTTTAGTTTCTAAGAATATTCTGCCCAAATACTCTCCGATAATTCCGAGTGATAATAATTGTACTCCTCCTAAGAATAGGATGACAATAATGAGAGTAGGAAATCCATGTACAGGTTCTCCTAAAATGATAGTTTTTATGAATATATAGCACATATATAGGAAAGCAGAGAACGAAACGATGATTCCTAATAATGTGGATATTCTTAAAGGAGCAGTGGAATAAGACGTAATTCCCTCTATTGCTAAATTGATGAGTTTATGATAATTGAAAGAGGAAGTTCCTTGTGTTCTATCTCCTTGTGTAAATTCTATTTCTTTTTTGTTGAATCCAATCCAACAATATAAGCCCTTTGTATATCTTTGAGTTTCACGAAGTTCTATCATTGCATTGATACACTTTCTGTCCAGAAGCCGGAAATCTCCTACATTGGGTAATATATCTACGTTTGCTATTTTCTGCAGAATATTATAATAGGAGAGAGAAAGTTTTTTCCTCAACCAACTTTCTTTGCCTCTACATTTTCTTTTGGCATATACGTCATCATACCCTTCTTCCCAAAGTTTCAACATCTCTGGAATTACCTCTATAGGGTGTTGTAGATCAGCATCCATGATGACACAGCAATCTCCCTGTACGTGGTCAAATCCTGCAAGCATTGCATTCTCCTTACCGAAATTTCGGGAAAGACTAATATAGCAGAATCGCTGGTCTTTCTTACGTATTTCTTCTATTATTTGGAGCGAATTATCTTTACTTCCATCATCGATGAGGAGAATTTGCCATTGGTATAATGAATGGTTGTTGATGAAAGCTGATAAATGCTCATATAGCAACGAGAGATTACCGGCTTCATTATAGCATGGAATGAGGATAGAGATCAATTTCATCTTATCACTTTTACATATTTCTTGTTTATAATCCATATACAGTCGAATTTATTTGTCTTTTTGATAGTGTAAGCTAAATTTATAGCTTCTTGACCAGCTGTTGGTGTACAATCCAGTGTCGTGTCTTGTATTTCCTTAGGCCATTTATAACCTGTAATTGCCCAAACAGAACGCCCCCATCCGATAGCTTCATTTGTAGGTACGCAAAATGAAGAGAATTTAGGATTATCGTCTTTTACCATAATGCAGTACACCTTGTTGGCTGGCTTTCCTGTTTTTTCTACTATTGAAATAGCTATATCTCTGCCAGGAAGAGAGGTTTGCCAGGCTTTATACCAGTGGTGAACGTCTGTTATGATAGCTGCAATAACGTATAATATAAATAGAAATTGAAGTTTCTTCTCCGATTTCTGGTATTCATTTGCTAAAAAGCCGATGATCAATGTAGCAATTCCCAATGAACAATATGTATTCATAATACTCATGCTTATAAGCAAGTGTGGTGATGCTACGATAAACATCGTTAAAATAAGCAGCAGAAGTTCTTTTCTTTTCCAAATTTTTTGATTCCACCAGATGTTTATCATGAAAATACAAGATAATATGGTGGTAGATAATCCTAATATCAGATTTCTGCTTGGTTTATGAACAATTGCTATGTAATCAGCAGCAAACCATGTATAGCTAATCCAGCTTGTAAATCCTTTAATTCTACTATGCAGGCTTACTATATCTTCTTCGTAACTTCCATTTTTAACGTATGTTGAAGGTATAGTAAGACGAACGATTCCATATAGAATTGCCCAAGAAAAACCAATGATAAGATCCTGCTTGAAGGTTTTTCTGTCTATTTTATTAAATGCAAATGCTATTATTGGTGGAATGATAGCCCATGCTAATCCATTATCTTTTGCAAATGTAGCTAATGTTACACAACCAAGCCAATATATATATCTTTTTTTTCCGATTAGTACCAAGTATAAATATACAGATAAGATTCCCCAGAGATGAGAATAACTTTGGTTGAGTGCATCGCAACTAAGAATCGTACCCAAAGCACATGGTGATAGATAAAAGAATGTTGTAGCAATATTTCTTGCAACTTTCTTGAAATCTAATACTTTTGTTAATTTGTAAATAATGAGCGTGCTACAAATATGAGCTATGAAAATCATGATATGATTTAATGTTGGATATAGCTGATAATCAATAGCATTGATATATCCCCAAATGGCATCGCCAGGGCGCCAGGTCATGCCAAATGGTAATATATATAAAAGATAATCGGGGTCGTAATTGGGGAGAGATAAAGTTGTCCAATCATCAAATGTAGGCAATATTTGTAATATTGCCCATAAGATGAATGGAATACTGATAATAATACTGACTATATATAAATTCCTATTTGATATCATTTGATTATAGCTATTTTACAAACAGTTCCCTTTTCTCCATTTTCGGTAGCTGTAGCAACCATATAGATACCACTTGCTACTTTTTCACCTTTTAGATCTCTTCCGTCCCATTTGTAGATACCAGATGAACATTTTCCTTGATGTACCAAAGAACCATTAGATGTTAAAATCATGACCGTTGCATTGACAGCAAGACCTGTTATGGTGATGTCTCCTGTATAATCTGGTTTTACAGGATTTGGATATGCCCATACATTATCTTTGGTCATTTCGTCATTTATGGAGTTGATATCGCTTTCATAGGAACAGAGTCCTTTGTCTGTTCCAAAGAAAACTTCTCCTGTATTGTCGTCAATGGCTATTGCTTCAATATGATCTGATAATAATTTACTGTTGGATGTAGTAAAATGCTCTAATTGTTCTATATTGTTGGCACTAATAAGATAAACTCCATTTCCATTGGTGCCAAACCATTTTCTGTTGGCTTTATCTATAGCGATACAGTTAATATCCACATTATTGAGAAGATAGTCTGCATAGTTCGTACCATCATTTCGAGGCACTTTCACTTGATTAAATACAGTTTGGTCTGCTGTAATTTGGTTTGCTTCTAATAATAATGGACCTACATTTGTACCAACCCAGAGATCTCCTTTATTGTCTTCAACAACAGTTCTAACAGAACCTACGGAAATATTAGAACCATCCTGGTTGGAGAAAGAAGTATATCCTTTTATTGCATCAGAAGATATTTGATAGCAATAGAGTGAAGGGATTGTCCAATGGTTATTGACAAACCATAAGAGTCCTCTACTGTCTATCATCATATTCTGCAGAGATCCAAGACTTTTATTTTTAAAACCTTTATCATCTAATTTCATCAATTCAGGTTTGGAATGGGAACTCCATTCTTTATTCGTGTTATACTCAATTAGAGATTGAGAAGGTGCTTGGCTATTAAGAATCCATAAATTACCATTACTGTCAAACTTTACTCCTTGTGTAAGTTGGTACTCCTTATTTTTTCCATTATATGGTTGTATGAGTGAATTATCAGTATCGTAATATGCCTTGAATTTTTCGTCGTAAAACTCATACAAACCATTTCTGCCACCTGCAAAAATGTGTTTGTTATCTAAAGGATCAAAATCCAGGCAAACTATATCTTTATAACCAACACCTGTTTTTTCTGAAATATTCTCGTCTTGAAATATATGCCAATCACCTTCTTTTAGAAGTTGAATACAAGCATTTCTTTGTCCACCAACAGTACCTCCACATGTATAAAGTTGTCCATTGGCAAATTTCATGAAACCAAAGTAATTATATTTAGGTCCTCCAGGATTTAGAGTACTAACCAATTGTTTGAGTTCACTTTTATCTGTTTGAGTTTTTGCAATATAATCACCTACTCTTGTCCAACTATTCTTATCAAGCAAATTGGATGATAAGAAAGCTTTATATTTACCGTTTGTCTGGCTATAAGCATAGATATAATTGCCTTCTATTTCACACCAGTCAACTTTAAAACCAAGATTGTATGTATCACTAATTTCGCAATTGGCTATATTAATCTTTATGATACCAAATCCATTGCTTAAATAGGCATAGTTGCCAATTATATAAATATCATTAACAGATTTATCTTCTGTTATTGATGCATTATAATAATCAGATAGATTAGTACACTCGTAGTTTTCAACATTCATCAGGTCGATGTTGCTGTTGGTGTAAATAATCAGCAGTTTTTTTGCTGTTTTGCAATAGGCAATATGTTGGATTTCGCTATCATTTAGATAATCAACTTTACTAAATGTTTGAATACTTTGATCATCTTTATTATATACATAGAGATCATTGGAAGCCTGTATGAAAATGAGGTTTCCTACTTGTTCTATCTCTTGTACATCGTGGTAAGCCATATAGGCTTTCCAATCGCCGATAGCTGCTTCTGCTCTCCATGTTGATAGGTGAAACAAAAGGGTAAATAATATGAAAAATATCTTTTTACTCATAGGACTACGTAATTTTATATACCAAGCATTGTATTTAATGTTAGGTATCTAAATGAATATAATACATTAACTTATATATATTAAACCAAAAAATGCTGGGTTTATTGCCTGTAAGCTTAGCTTTTATTGGTAAACTTAATAATGGAAACAGTTTTTGGCATAAAGTTTTGAGATGAAATTGCTCTATTTTTTTTGCATAGGTAATAATTTTAGAATATCCTTCTAACTCTTTTCTGAATTGATAAAGCGTATGAAGACTTTCTTCTGTTTTTCTGATGAAAGCCCAATTTCCTATGAAGTTCTGATACCCTAATGCATTGTCAATATGTAGGATGGTGATGTTGTTCTCCTTTAATGTCTTTCCCCATAAAACATCTTCATATCCATACTGATGAAAACGCTCATCTAACGGATATCTCAGCATAATACTGCGTTTTACGATAAAATTGGAAGTATGGAAATCTCCATAAGGATTTTCCTGACGTTGTCTGTAATCTCCATTCTGGGTTCCTTTACATTCAAATATATAGCGTAGATTATATCTTAAGTTTTCCTGGTTTCTTTTAACCTGATAACCGCCATAAATAACGTCACACTCTTTAGAATACTGGTAGTTAGCTAAATATTGTTTATTGATAACATTCATATTGCTATCAATATACAGTAACCATTCGTATTTGGCTTCTTTTGCTAAAAAATTACGGATAGCTGATCTGCCTACGTTTTTCTCTCTTTCGATATAACTACAATGTGGCAACTTGTTGATATTGCAGTTGTTTTCTACAGTTGTTTTATCTGTAGAACCATCATCAGCGACCAATATTTCATACTCAAAATATGGTAATAGGGATGCTTGAGCCTGCAAGTTTTTTACAAGCTCAAGACAAACCTTATTATAAGTGGGAATTAATATCGAGAGTTGGTTCATTTGCAGGCTATGTTTTTGAGTTTATTATATGTTGGGATGACTATGTATTTCTTACTTATCCATGACATTAAAATAGTGAAAGATAGGGATATCATGAACTGTATGCCACTATATGATATGTCTTCTCCGTATATTCTTAGGGTAATACTTTGTATGATGCGGAAACAGAGCATGTGCCAAAGATAGATTTCAAAACTATAATTTCCCAGCCAAAAAAGAATTTTGTTGTGAAGTAAATATGAAAGCCAACCTTTTCCGTTTTCAATGGATACAGTGTAAAAGACAAGTATTATAGAGGATAACCAGTAAAGAGCTGCACATCGAAAATTAGGATTACTATGGATGGCTAATTCATACATGGTTGCTATCATAAGTACGATGATAGTATCTGTTATAAAGGCTTGCCAACAGGATATACCTTTGGCGATTTTTTCGGATATTTTTTGTCCTTTTGTTGATTGATAGAATTTATAAAGGCATATTCCGAGGCAGAAATCTATCAGTCTAAATGGTGGGTAAAAATAAATATATCCTGCAGAATAGTCCTTGGTTGTGCTAAAGCATAATAAGATGTACCCTATCATGTATATACTTAAGATGGGTAAAATGGTTCTCCATGAATTTCTGATAATAAAACGATATAAATATTTAAATATAAGATAAAAGAATATGATGTCTGAAAGAAACCATGTAGATCCATTTAAAACAGCCATGAATTCGCGAGATGGCACCCAGCATTGTAGCAAAAAGCAATGGAATATGGTTTGAATCCAAGTTCCTAAATATCCTAACCGCCAATCTAAGGGTATAAAAAAAGCTACTATCAGTAGATGTAGTGGATAGAGTTTGAATATGCGGGAAAGGAAGAACTGCTTGTTGCTTAGTTCTTCCTTTTCTAATTTCTCTCCCTTGCTCAATGACAATACGAAACCACTAATGACAAAGAATATTGCTACAGGGCATTCACCCAAGTAATCATGTAATCCTTGGGACATGGGAAGTGCCGAGTGTGAAATCACAATCATCAAGATGAGAATAAATCGTAAAGTGTTGAGTGTTCTAATCATAATTGAGTGCCATATTGAGTGTCATCTCTATTTCTATTTTTTCAGATACTCTGCCAATTTTGCCACGGCTCTTGCTCTATGGCTGATACCATTCTTGATTTCTTCGCCCAGTTCTGCAAAACTCTTGTCATAGCCTTCTGGTACGAAGATATATTAACTGCATTTCCATTGGCATCTAATAAGTCAATATTTCCATTGATATATGTGATTACCAACTTTTTTGTATTCTTATTCCAAGCAATATGGTTAATATCAAAGTCAGAAAGAGTGTTTGCTTTATCATATGTTGTAACTGAACCTTCTTTTATATGATAAGAGAAAAGTCCATTAGATGCTAAAGCAAAAACTTGATTTCCTGCTGGTTCGATTTCTGTTATACCATTATAGCTGGTGTATATTTCCCAACTTCCCTTATCTATGGCCGATAAGGGAAGTACCATGAATAGTATTGTAATTAATAATGTTATTGTCTTCATTGTCTGTTATTTTAAAGCCTAATACTATATTAACTGCAAATATAACTATTTATTGTGAGATATTGTATTTCTTTCCATTAATAATTTTGATCCCTTTATACGATGTATTTACCTTTACCCCTAGCATATTATAGGTTTGTGTGGTCTTTGTTTGTTTGAGATATTGAACTTTTTGAATTCCATTTATAGTAGGAAATTGGGTTGTATCAAGATATTTAAGGCGTTCGATAATCCAATTCTTGATGTATTCAATTTCTTTCTCGAAATTCAGAGGATAACCTCCTATATCTGAATCTTTTGACCATTTGCTCTCTTCTCTGCTTGCCGCACCGCTTTTTACCAACATATCATAATAGCTCTGATATTTGGAGATGAGATTTTCCTCGCTGAAATAAGTCTTTCTTAATTCGTGGTATCTGTCAGCAACTTTCTGGTTATAGTTATCCACATTTAGTGTGGAAAGCCTTGTATATAAGTTAAAAGCTTCTTTTATTCCTAGTTCTGTATCAGGTGAAACATAGTCAGGATGGAGTGGAGTAGAGCAATGCCAGTCTTGTCCTACGCTAGCATCTAAGTCCCAGATAGCAAGTGTTAACTTTTTGTCTTTTGCTACATCATAAATCCCCCAGTACATATTTTTTCCACAATTGTCAATAGGTTTTAGAGTTTCCAAAAACAATTGATAGTCGATAATTACAGGAATATCAAAATAATTAGCTACTTCTTTCTTGAAAGTCTCGTCATTGCTGTTTGCAACAAAGTCGATGGCTTCATAAAGTGGACTATAATCTGTTGGATTTACATCTTCGATATCTGGATATTTGGTTTCGAAAGCATGCCAGGTTTCCTGAGTATTATCATAGTCTTTTTCGATGTCCCAAAAGGTAGATTTATCCCATGAACTTACCTTCCAGAGTTGTCCGTGAAATTCTTGATTCTTATCATCATATTTCTTGAGTTTCAACTCCTTTCTATCCATGGCTTCTGTTAGTGAATAGATGCCACGATACTCGTTGTTAAGGATAACTTCTACAACTTTTCCTGCTACGCCACTTTTAGCCTTTGGCTCTTTTGATGCATAGTATGGCTTGGTGGAAAAGTCGTTCCAAATCTCTGTGGCAATACGGTTTCTGAGACGGAACAAATCTACTTGTCCTGCATCTAAAATCCAGTTGTTATCTTCTCTCATTCCTAAAAGCGAGATTTCCTGCTTCTTGCCATTTTCGTTGAGGGTCTTAATTTTATAGTTTCTTTTGTGCTTGTCTGCTGTATTAGTTGACCCTCCTCTCCATTTGGCTTTGATTAAGGAGATGGTTGGCTCTGTGGCATCAGAAGAATACAATGACATGCTTCCTTGGGCGTAATCATAGCCGAATGAGCCTTGCAGCACCAGCAGAGGCAAGAAGGTGAAGGTAATCTTGGTATTGATTTCCTTATTGCCTTTTCGGGCATGAATGGAGTAAAGCTTGTTGCCTTCCACTTGCTTGAAAGTATAGCTGTAAGCTATCTGGGTGCCATCAATGCTGAGGTCGCTCCAATCTGAGGCAATATCCAACAGGATGATTGCTTCATAATCCTTACCAAAAGCATCCTCCGGGATGCAAGCCATATACGTATCGTTTTGCTTATCATAGATGATATGCTTTCCGTTGATCGTAAACTGGGCATAGGATGGGATGCTTATGGCAAGGCATAATATGATGATAAATAAACAATATAGCCGTTTCATATCTACTTCTTTTTCTTTACTTCCTTACTTCTTTTTCAGATACTCTGCCAATTTTGCCACGGCTCTTGCTCTATGGCTGATACCATTCTTGATTTCTTCGCCCAGTTCTGCAAAACTCTTGTCGTAGCCTTCTGGCACGAAGATAGGGTCGTAGCCGAAACCTTCTGTGCCATGCTTCTCGGTGGCGATTCGACCATTTACAATACCTTCAAACTGGTGTACCTTCTTGATACTGGTACAGCCACAAGGACATACATCCTGTTTCTCAATATAACAGATAACCGTGCGGAAACGGGCCTGACGATTCTCCTTGCCAGCCAGTTCTCTCAACAACTTGGCCATATTAGCCTCGCTGTCGTGATCTGTACCTTCTGCATATCTGGCACTATGTACACCAGGAGCACCATCAAGAGCTTCTACTTCCAAGCCGGTATCATCAGCAAAACAACTGATATGGTAGTGGTCGTAGATATATTGTGCCTTTTGTAAAGCATTCTCTTCCAATGTGTTACCAGTCTCAGGAATATCTACATCGCATCCTATTTCCTTCAAGGATACTACCTCATAGTCGCTGCCTAAAATATCACGGATTTCTTGGAGTTTATGCTGATTATTTGTTGCAAATACTATCTTCATAATTTTTATTTTCTCAAATGGATATTAATAACTTGATACCAAATCTATATTGAAGACTCTACATTCAAGCAGTTATTTCAACTGCTTGATGTCTTTATCTTTGATTTTCACTTTCATTTCATCGAATCCCTCGCCATATACACCGATGACGGCACTCTGACTGACAAAGGCATTCGGGTCGATGATTTTCACAATACGGAAGATGGTGACGCTCTCGTTTTTTTTAGCCAAGATACAGAGCACTTTCATCTCATCACCCGTGTACCAGCCGTGACCATCAAGAATCGTCACACCATGATCCATCTGCATACCGATGGCGTTGGCTATCTCCTGATATTTCTTGCTGAATATCATGAATTGTACACTCTCTCGCTTGGCATTCATCACATAGTCGAGCACCAGGTTCTCTATTACCATCGTACAGAGACCGAATACTACCTTTCTTACTGCATCAATCGTAGTGAAATCTGGTTTGGCATTGAAGACGAAGAAAGAACTGCCCACGATGAGAAGATCCACAAAGATGAGCACTCGTCCCAGCGAGATGTTGTGATATTTGTTGACGATGGCAGCGATGATGTCCGTTCCACCCGTACTACCATTATGCAGGAAGACGACGGCGAGTGATAATCCTGTAAACAGACAGCCGATGATGAGTGACATGAAATCCTGTCCCTCTCCCAGTACCTGTACCATCTTTCCATTTTCACCAATCATCCAGTCTTGCGCCAAAGCTAAGAATACGGATAGCATGATGATGGCATAGATCGTTTTCACCATGAATTTGAATCCTAATATTTTCAGAGCTGCAAGCAGCAAGGCGGCATTGATGAGAAAATACGACAAATAGATAGGTATCCCCGTGCCGTAGTAAATCACGGCTGCGATACCCGTTACGCCACCCGTTACTATCTGGTATGGAAGCAGAAAAATGGTCCATCCAAATGTGTAAAGCAAGAGTCCAAGGGTAATGTAGAAATAATCCTTGCACTCATTCTTAATTGTTTGACTGATTGCTATTTGCATAATATTTTCCTCGTATTTTAAAAGTAGTTAAGGAGTTAAAGGGAGTCAAGAAGTTAAGACAACAGTTTTTGTTTTCGTATATCTTCTATTGACAGGATATACAATTGTCTTAACTCCTTTTACTCCTTAACTCCTTAACTTCCTGTTATCAATAAATTACTTTTTCAACACAACGTTGACGATCTTCTTTGGTACGATGATCACCTTCAACACGTTGAATCCTTCCAAGTACTTCTGGCTCTTCTCGTCTGCCAATACCTGCTTCTGGATTTCCTCGTTAGGAGTATCCACAGGGAAAGTCATCTGGAAACGAGCTTTACCATTGAAGGAAATGGTGAGCTGCATGTCGTTCTCCTTCAGATACTGCTCATCATACTTTGGCCATGCTGCATCGCAAACGCTGCCCTGCTCGCCAAGTGCTGCCCACAACTCTTCTGCGATGTGTGGAGCGAATGGAGCGATGAGGATGACGAGATCTGTCAGGAGTTCCTTGTTGCGGCACTTCTGCTGACCGAGTTCGTTCACGGCAATCATGAAGGCTGAGATAGAAGTGTTGTAAGAGAACTTCTCGATATCCTCGCTTACCTTCTTGATGAGCTTGTGAACGCTCTTCAGGCTCTCTGGCTTAGCTGCCTCGTCGCATGGCAGGAAGTTGTCAGTACGGTTCTCGTAGAATAGACCCCAGAACTTCTTCAGGAAGCGGTGGCAACCGTCGATACCGTTGGTATCCCAAGGCTTGCTGGCCTCTACAGGACCCAGGAACATTTCGTAGAGACGCAGGGTATCAGCACCATACTTCTCGACAATCATATCTGGATTCACCACGTTGAACATACTCTTAGACATCTTCTCGATGGCCCATCCGCAGATGTACTTGCCATCTTCCAGGATGAACTCAGCGTTCTGATACTCAGGGCGCCAAGCCTTGAATGCCTCGATATCCAATACATCGTTGCTTACGATGTTTACATCTACGTGGATAGGAGTTACGTCGTAATCCTTCTTCAGATTCAAGCTTACGAATACAGGAGCCTTGTCGTGGTCATCGCTGTTGATGCGGTAAACGAAGTTAGAGCGGCCCTGAATCATACCCTGGTTCACCAGCTTCTGGAATGGCTCTTCCTTGCAGCTTACGCCGAGGTCGAAGAGGAACTTGTTCCAGAAACGGGAGTAAATCAAGTGACCGGTAGCATGCTCGCAACCACCTACGTAGAGGTCCACGTTCTGCCAGTACTCATCAGCCTTCTTGCCTACGAGTGCCTCATCGTTGTGAGGATCCATGTAGCGCAGATAGTAAGCAGAAGAACCTGCGAAACCTGGCATGGTGTTGAGCTCCAGTGGGAATACGGTCTTGTTATCTACGAGGCTCTTGTCAACCACCTCTTTCTTCTCAGCATCCCAAGCCCACTTCTTGGCTCTGCCCAATGGTGGCTCGCCAGTTTCTGTTGGCTTATAGGTCTCAATCTCAGGCAATTCGAGTGGCAGGCACTCCTCTGGAACCATCTGTGGCATTCCGTCCTTGTAATATACAGGGAATGGCTCGCCCCAGTAGCGCTGACGAGAGAAGATGGCGTCGCGGAGACGATAGTTTACCTTTACTCGGCCGATGCCCTTCTCGGTAACAAACTTCTTGGTAGCTGCGATAGCCTCCTTCACGGTGAGTCCGTTCAGAGAGAAACCGTCCATGCTGCTCTTGCCTGCTACAGGTGAGTTGGTTACGATACCTTCCTTGGCATCGAAGCTCTCCTCTGAAACATCAGCACCCTCGATAAGAGGAATGATAGGCAGGTTGAAGTGCTTGGCAAAGGCGTAGTCACGGCTATCGTGAGCTGGCACAGCCATGATGGCACCTGTACCATATCCTGCCAATACATATTCTGAAATCCATACTGGGATTGCCTCGCCAGTGAATGGATTGATGGCATAACTTCCTGAGAATACACCGGTTACGCTGTGGTTAGCCATACGGTCCAGCTCGGTGCGCTTCTTCACGTAGTCGAGATATTTCTCCACCTCTTCCTTCTGCTCGGCAGTAGTTACCTGCTGAACATACTCGCTCTCTGGAGCCAGAACCATGAAGGTTACACCAAACATAGTATCGGCACGGGTGGTGAAGATGGTGAACTTCACGTCGCTGTCCTTTACAGAGAATACTACCTCTGTACCCTCAGAACGGCCAATCCAGTTCTTCTGGGTTTCCTTGATACTGTCGCTCCACTGGATGGTCTCCAAACCATCGAGCAGACGCTGAGAGTAGGCAGATGTTCTCAGGCACCACTGCTGCATCTTCTTCTGGATGACAGGATAACCGCCACGCTCACTTACGCCGTTTACTACCTCGTCGTTGGCAAGCACAGTACCCAAGCCTGGGCACCAGTTAACCATTGTTTCACCGAGGTAAGCGATGCGGTAGTTCATCAGAATCTGCTGCTTCTTCACGTCGTCGTAGCTGTTCCACTCCTCGGCTGTGAAGTCAATCTGCTCGTTCTGAGCTACGTTCAAGTCAGCAGAACCCTTCTCCTCGAAGCGCTTGATGAGCTTCTCGATAGGCTGAGCCTTCTGGCAGCTGTTGCAGAAGAATGAGTTGAACATCTTCTGGAAAGCCCACTGAGTCCAATGGTAATACTTAGGGTCGCAGGTACGAACCTCACGGTCCCAATCGAAGCAGAAGCCAATCTTGTCGAGCTGCTCGCGGTAGCGGTTGATGTTGGCTACGGTAGTAACCTCTGGGTGCTGACCAGTCTGGATAGCATACTGCTCAGCAGGCAAACCGTAAGCATCGTAACCCATAGGGTTCAGTACGTTAAATCCGTTCAAACGCTTGTAGCGTGCATAGATATCGCTAGCGATATAACCAAGTGGGTGACCTACGTGCAAACCAGCTCCTGATGGATAAGGGAACATGTTGAGCACATAGAATTTCTTCTTGTTTTCATCCTCTGTCACCTTGTAGGTCTTGTTCTCGACCCATTTCTGGTGCCATTTCTTCTCGATTTCTCTGAAGTTGTATTCCATTGTTGTTATCTTATTTATTTTGTTTCTTATTCTTAAATATAATAAGGTATAACCCCATTCAAGGTGCAAAAGTACATTTATTTTAGCATATTACAAAATAAATCGTCATTTATTTTTAGAAAAGGAATGCGAGTAGAGTTTTTTTTATATCTTTTGCTCAAGAAAAAATCAATAGGGATGTTGCCCTCGATGACGTGGTGGTGACAGGCACTAAGGTGAAGTTGGCTTATCGTGGCGACACGCTTGTCTCTGTGCATTTCACTCTCTACCGACCTGAAGGAATATTGCAGGCGCGGTTACAGCGAGAAGTCGTTTAACACCAGCGATCTGATATGGAATGCCTCGCTAACCCGTTCTTTCTGCAAAGGCAAGCTGATGCAGAAGGCCGAGAAATGGAATACAATACGTTGCCAAGCTATGCAATGTTGCATTTGATGTATAAATTCAGCAAGGCGACGAAGGGTAAAATACACTTTTAAGGACGACTTTTTGTGATTTCTTACACTTTTAAGGACGACTTTTTGTAGTTTTATACATTTTTAAGGACGACTTTTTGTGCTCTTTGAAATAAAAAATGTATCTTTGCATTCAGAAGTATCAAATAATCAGATAGTTATGAAGAGAAATGCCATCAAATACCTATATCAATGGAAAGCAAGCAACGACCTTTACAGGCTAAGAGTCTGAGGGTGTTTGTGGAGCGCAATCAGGGATTGAAAGGTATGCGCCTATCCATGTCACCTTATAGAGAGCAGGATTGGCTTGCCAATTATCCATTATATTCCGTATCTGCAATATTCGGATAAAAAAACAAAGTCCACAAGTTTGTGGACCACAAACTTGTGAACTTTTAATATTATTTTGTAAATCAGTCGCTTAAATGCTTTATTTAAGCTTGAATTGATGCGAAGATAAGTGGTGTAAGGTGTTGGCTACAATGACCGAATAAATTCATCCCATTTTTCTGCTCCACCATCTTTATTAAATATCTTTTTATATAAACGACTTCTAATTTTAGAAATAGAAGAAATTGTAGTACCTAGCAAATAACTAATGCTAGAAGGTTTTATATTAAGTTTTAGGAGAAGACAAACAAGTAGTTCTTGTAAACTTAAATCATATAAAGCCATTAAATCGTCTATAAATTTAGGAAGATATGTTTTGAACACTTGAATAACTTCATCCTTTTCTGAAGTAGTCAAATGTTCTCTTTGAATTGCTTTACTCTTCAAGAGAATTTTATTAACAATATCCGTTTTTGATAAGGTATTAAAGGCTACATTGCGTTCTTTCTTCTCTATAGTATATAATGCATTTTTTATAGCATAGTTTTCTTCTTCTTTTGCAAGCTGTTCTTGTAATTTTTGATTTTGAATTTGAGTGCTATTTATTTGATTTTCCCAAAAAGCTATTTTATCTTTTATAGTCATTAATTCTTTTTCTTTTTGTTGGAGTATATTTTTTTGTATTTTTTGAAGTATCTGAATGCGCTTTTTTTGTATATTTTCATGTTGTATTTTTCTTTGAATTATTAACAAACAGAGAAGAATGGCAATGACTAATAGTGCAACTATAATACTTGCTATATAGATGATTGTTTTTTTTTCGTTTTTGACAATTTCTCTTTCTTTTATCTGTTGTTGATAATTATACAATTTGCTTACTTGTAATAATGATTTGGTATAGGTATATTTTTTTACGTTGTTTCTTGCATTGAAGTATTGTTGTAGATATTTCAGTGCAGTCTCATTTTTAGTATGTTTTATAGCTGCTTCTGTTAGATACGAAAATGCTGTTTCTTGTGCATAGATACTACCTTTTTCAGAGAGATACCTATAATAGAATGCAGCGGAGTCATATTGTAAGTTTTCTAAAATTTCGGCATAGATAGAGAAGACAGCACTCGTGTCTGATGGATGTATTTCTTTAAGTACTGGCTCGATAATTTTTTTAGCTTTAGTATATTCTCCATTTTGATTGAGAGCCATGGCCAAATATGATGTAATACTGTTGATGCGTCTTTGAGTGCATAAGGTCGTGGATTTTGCTATATTCAAAGCTTTTGCCAGCGTTTTTATGGCATTATTATAGTTGTTGTTAGCTATTTCTACAGATGCAATGTCTTTCATTGCGTTTACTATTTTCATAGTATCTTTAGCTTCTTTTGCTAAAGTGTAGGCAAAAGTAAAGTTTTGGAAAGCTTCTTTATTTAAGTTTTGAAAGTAAAATAAATAACCGATTTGACTATAAATTTTAGAGTCAAATGCAAGATTCTTGTTATTAATATTTACCGCTTGCTCATAATAATCTAAAGCAGATGGAGCATCGTGTTGCTCAGAGTAAATCCTGCCACAATAATATAGTGACAATTTTAATAATTTAGGATTATTTTCCTGCTCTTTATAAAATTGAGTGATAGCTTTAATTTTTTTTATGTCTTGCTCTTTGGATATGTTTTTATCCAATAAGTCTTTTGCCTGGTATCTTAATAAACTTAAATGCATATAGTCAGATATATTGTCATCTTCTAATATTCTTAGAATGCTGTCAATTTTATCTAATGTTTCCATGGGATTTTTTTCTACATTATTTTCTAATGTAGAATATTCAATCTTTCTATCATGATTAGTACATGAAGAGAGGAATACTATAAGTCCGAAAAATATGATAATAATCTTTTTCATGTGGCAAAAGTAATAAATTAAATGTAAAATAGCAAATTCTTTTATTAATTTATTGCTTAAAATAGGGGATGTCAACACTTTGTCAAGTGTTTTGTTTTTCCTTTTTGCCAAAAAACACTAATTTTGCTGCCAAAATTAAATTTCAAAAAAGATTATGATGCGTATTTAATATCATAAAAGTGCGCAAGCTAATACTTAATAAGATGGGAAAATATTTGTTATTTTTTGTATTGCTGTTTTCTTCTTTGCACATTTATCCTCAATGTTATCAAGGATATGTTGTTGATGAAGAAACAAATGCATGTTTACCTTTTGCTACAGTTTTTGTTAGTCAAGATTGTAGAACGGTGACTAATGCAGATGGTGCCTTTACTTTAGATACTAATTTGAAAGGAGTTGCAAAGATAAGTTATGTCGGTTATCATGAACTAATTATACCATTATCTCGTTTAAATGGTACAATAAAAATGAAACCATATGTCGTAAAATTGCATGAAGTGACGGCGTACCCAATAGATGTAATAATAAAGAGGGCTATGGACCAATTGCTTTTAGAGGCAAAATCTTATAAAAATAAAGAGTCAGACTTTATTTATAGGCAGGTCACATTGAATGACAGAACATGTAATGAATATATTGAAACATTCTTTAATGCAAAATCGGAAATTTCTTTAAGAAAATTATCTTTGATAACAGGACGTTATGCTACATTGAAAACAGGTAAAGACGGCGATTTGTCATACTGTACTAATTTCTTTTCTTTGGTGCAAGTGGGGCTTTTGGCACGTAAAATAACGAAGAATATGCCTATTCCTTTTTTAACAAGAGAGTATAAGAAATATTATAATATCGATTATACTATTTTATCAGGTGCGAATAGTAATATTTATGTCATAACATTTAAAGCTAAAAGAAATGTTAAAAAAGTTATTATAGAAGGAAAACTGTTTATAGATGGTGTAGATTATCGTATACTGAGATATGAAGGTCATCTACGTAATTCAACATTGTCTTATGGAAAAAGAAAAATTCCATTGACATTATCGATTAATACAGTATACACCAATAGAAGAGGATTTACAGAAATCGAATCTGAAGAATTGAGTGGGAATTATAGACATTTGGGAAAGGATATAGTGATAAAAGCTTTAATTTATAATGTTGGTGAAAAAAAAATAGAGCGTAAAAAACGGATTAAGTACAATTATAATTTGAAAGAAATTATATCTTCAATGAAATATGATTCTAATTTTTGGAAACAGCATAATGAAGTTAGAAAAACTCCATTGGAAAAGAAAGTTCTAGAACTCTTTGAAAGTAAAAATGTATTTACAAATATGAGATAATCTTTTTACTTGATTACGGATGCAAAGATAAGCAAAAAAACAAAGTTCACAAATTTGTGGACCACAAACTTGTGAACTTTTAATATTATTTTGTAAATCAGGCATTTAAATGTGTTTTTCTTGCTGCCATCAACCTGTATCAATGGGGGCTAGCCGAAGAAACTGTAGTCCCAGATGGCCTGCATCATCCTGGCACAGAGCGAGGAGAAATTCTGATAGAGCTTAGGCGACCACTTCGTCATCCCATACAGCTCCTTCTTCTCCAGAAACATCTCCTCGTTCCATTCGGTATAATCGTACTCATTGAAGTAGCGGGAATAATCGCTCAGATTATCTGCCGTAAAGCGGAGACGGGGATCGATGTTGCCAAACCACTCGGTACTCATCATCTGATGGGCAAAGGTGGCGAAGGTGCTCTCATGCTTGATCAGGTTGAGATGCTTCAGCACGCTCCATACGCAGAACCAGTGGTTTTTCCTGGAAACCAGATTCACCATCTTGGAGATGGATTTCTTCAATTCCTCCAGATCCACCGAACGGCCATTCACCGTAAGATAGAACACCTCATTATGGAGGTCTTGCTCGAATTCCTCCGGAAATTCTATGGCACGGATATGCTCCGTGATGAGCTGGTATTTCGCCACAGCATCCACGAGCATCATGAATTCATCATTCGAGAAATTCACTTTTATCAGCGAAGCACCCAACTGGCTCACGTCATCTGCACTATTGAGAAACAGCAGGAGCAGATTCTGGGACATCAGATGCTTCAACTCCCTTCTTGCCTGGAGCCATTGGTTCACGTTGAGCGGTTTTCCATCGTTGTCATACTGCAGATTGGAGAAATACAGTTCCAGCTTTTCGCTGCTTTCCTTTTCCGAGATGTATTTCTGCACAGCCCATTCCGTTAATCGTGCCGCTTCCTCGGGTGGCATTTCTGAACTGGTAACGTGGCAAAACTCTGCGGAAATGCAGCACCAGATAGCTGGCGAGGCAATAGAGACGGATGAGATACCACAGACGTTCCTCGTATCTCACCCCTGGAAACTTCGTAATTTTATGATTTTTCTGAATCAACTTCTCCGTATTCAGAATATCTCCCACCATTATCTGTATCGATTCCCTGCTCATGCCATCCATCAGCAGCAGGTCCTGCAACTTAGGCAGGAGCGTACTGATTTCTGAGGAGAACATTGGGGAAGAGTGTCCTTCTACTTTCTTGCCAGCCTTGACCTAGGCAAGGACTTTTTTCATGAATTTGGTAAACTGGGTGGTGATGATGAGTTCGAAGGAGGTAAAATACGTTTCGTTCTGCTCCTTGCGATGATGGGAAACATCGGTATGCTGCAAGGCGAGGTCCTGATCTGCCAGATAGCAGAGTCGGGAAGCCTTGGTACATAGGGAGTGGATGTCGAAGGTCATCTCCTGAGAGCTGTAATCTTCCCATCCGTCCATCAACACCTTGAGCATCATTGCAAAATTGTCGAGTTGACGATCGAAAACCTCGTAGCTGAATGCGGGGACTTGTCTGTTTTGCTGAGTCTGAAGCATATTTCTTGTTTTATAGTGAATAGTTTGCGAAACGAAGTTCCGTTATCAGTCTGCAAATTTACGTTTTTCTATCATTATCACCAAATGTTTTTCCATAAAACTGAAGAACTCTGCCCGATTTTCCCACGCCTTTTCCCACAACCCCTCTGATTTTTTCCCAAATGGAACGGAAAGGGCGTGCGACAGACGGGAAAACTTGGAAAACGCCTTTCTTATTGATTATCTTTGCACCCGGAGTTGAGAAGACTGGATGGAAGTTTCAGGCTACGGGTGGATAGAAAGCTACTTTCAAAAACACCCTTCACCCCCATCTTTTTTGAGGGCGAATCACATCATTATTAATAATTTTAAAAGCCATGAATTATGGAAGAAAAAAGAAATTTTAAGTCATCTATGATGACAGGTAATCAGCTGGCAATCTACCAGGTAGAGAGCTTTCTGGAGGAGTCTTATCTCTTCCGGAGAAATGTTTTGAACGGAAAGACCGAGTTCATCTGCATCAAACGAGTAAAGGAACTGGAAGAAGAGGAACCGGAAAATTCCGAGGCGAAGGAGAATTCCGAAATAAAGGAGATTTCCGAGAAGAAGGAGTTGGAGAAGAAAGAAGTGACTCTGAAGGAGGAGAACCCTGAGGAGAAGAACTGGAAGATTCTTACAGCCGAGGCTTTCAACTCCATCGTACGCCGCGCCAAGAAATTGGGAATTGGCGAGCAAAAGTCGCCAAGACAGGACATCGAGGAGTACATCAAGTCGGATGCCGTTCCCGTCTTCGACCCTATCCAGGAATACATGAACAAGTTGCCGAAATGGGATGGCAAGAACCATGTGGCTGCTCTTTTCGGCAGAATTCCGGGGTTGACCAGCGAACAGCTTGGCTGGTGCGCCACCTGGTTCCGTTCGGCAGTAGCCCATTGGCTGCAGATGGATATGCTGCCTGAGGAACTTCGACAGTATTTCCTCGACCACATCAACTTCGGCAACAAGTTTGATTCAGAAATGGCTCTCACCCACAATCTCATAGTGAATGTCGATGAGCTTGCCAACATCACCGTTGCCCAGCAGGGCAAGTTGAAGCAGACCCTCTCGAAGGTAAAGGTGAATGGTCGTCCTATCTTCGGCAAGAGTCAGGCAGACCGCAGAAGATACGCCTCATTTCTGGCAACCACCAATGATGAGCATCCGCTCTGCGACCCGACGGGAAGTCGCCGCTACCTCTGTCTTCGGGTTCCCGACGGGGAGTTTATTGACAATAATTCAGCCATCAATTATGACCAGCTCTATGCACAAATGGTGTATGAGCTTCGTGATAAGAAGACCCCCTATTGGTTCACCAATGATGAGGTGGCACGCATTCAGGAGTGCAACCTGCCTTTCTTCAAGGTAGATGATCTGGAGCCCATGATCAACTACTGTTTTCGAATGCCTGAAGAGAAAGAAGAGGGTAAATGGATGGTAAGCTCCGAGGTATTCGATGTGCTTCATCTGCAGTATCCTATGCTGGTGGGAAATATGAGCACCAAGGTAAAAATAGGTCAAACCCTCAAGTTTATGGGATACAAAAGCAAGCACACCAAACACGGGCAGGCCTATCAGCTTTTTGCTCTATCTGCCTGAGAAGTATTCTCCTGGAGCCGTTTTTCTCGAAAAGGTGAAGGGTGGGTGAAGGGTTGCGCCAACCCTTCACCTCTCACAACCCCAGTGTTTATCGGGGTTTCCGGCGAAAAGGTGAAGGGTGAAGGGTAAAATCGAGAGTAAGTTTTTTTCACGGGCAAAACCACGTTTTCTGCAGTCGGAGAGCATATTCCGAATGGCGATATACCCCCTTCAGCCAGTGCCGTTTCTACAAGGCAAAGAATGGCGAGTTCCTCCTCGACCCTGAGATGCAGGAAGCTCTTCTGGAGGTTTTCAAGAAAAGAGGTGCCGACATCAGTCTGGGGTTCGACAGTTATGAGGACCAGAATGTGCTGGTAGAGAAGTAAGCGCCGATTGTCTGCCCTTCAGCTGTGAAGCTGAGGGGCAGATTTTTTTAGCCACTGAATTAAAAAGCTTTGGCATGAACACACTTCATGTTCTTTTCCAGCTGGGTTGTTGAGCTGGCACCTACCAATACGCTGGTAACGCCTTTCTGCTGCAATATCCAGGCTAGCGCCATCTCGGCAAGGGTCTCGCCTCGTTCGCCAGCTTCCTGATTCCATTGCTTCAGCTGCTCCAGCAACTCCGGTGTCAGGGCGCTGTGCTTCAGGAAATGCTCCTTTGCCATACGGCTATCCGATGGGATGCCGTTGAGATAGCGGTCGGTGAGGAGACCTTGTGCTAAAGGTGAGAAGGAGATGAAACCGATGCCATTCTCGTGGCAATAGTCGAGGGTTCCATTCTCCTGTGGTGCACGGTCGAGCATGTTGAGTCTGTCCTGGAAGATGAGCAGTGGACAGTCGCGCTCCTTGAGATATTTGTCTGCGAACTTCAGGGCTTCCAGTGGCCATCGGCTGATGCCAAGATAGAGCGCCTTGCCCTGCTTCACGATGTCTACCATTGCCTGGAGGGTTTCCTCGAGTGGGGTATTCGGGTCGTAGCGATGACTGTAGAAGAGGTCTACATAGTCCAGATTCATGCGCTTGAGACTCTGGTCGAGGCTCGCCATCAGATACTTGCGAGAGCCCCAGTTGCCGTAAGGACCTTCCCACATATCATATCCCGCCTTGGTGGCAATGAAAAGTTCATCACGATATGGACGGAAATCATCTTGCATGAGTCTGCCCATCGTTTCTTCGGCACTACCATAAGGAGGACCATAGTTGTTGGCCAGGTCGAAGTGGGTAATGCCATGATCGAAAGCATAATGAGTAATAGCCCTGCTGCGCTCGTAAGGATCTACTCCTCCGAAGTTATGCCAGAAACCAAGACTTATTTTTGGTAAGAGAACTCCGCTCTTGCCACATCTTTTATAGAGTGCCTCCGAGTCTGTGTATCGGTTGGCATCTGCAGTATAGATTCCTTTTAAGTCCATATTCTTCTTTTTTTTTAATATCTTTTGCAAAAGTATGAATTATCTTTTGATAAACAAATGTTTCTGGCTATTTTTCTTCCTTATATTAAGTTTATTTCAAAACATTCATGATGTTGGCTGGAGGACGCTGTGTCTGCAATTCCCGCTTCATAAAGTCCATATAAGGAGCCACATGGGTATAATATTCGTAATATCCCTTGCAGAGATAATTCAAGCCAGGCTCTCCATATTTGTCTCTATCAAATCGGTTTTTAGGACATTCTCCATGACAGGCAAATTCCATGGCACACTCCTTGCATTGGCGGGGAAGAGAGGTGTGTTTCAAGCGACTGAATGCCTGTTGCTTTTCTCCATAAAGCATGTCTATCAGGGATTTATCCTGGATATTTCCCAGTTTATATTCCGGGAAAACAAAGTGGTCGCAGGAGAATACATCGCCATTATGTTCCATCACTCCGGCATGACCGCACTCCTTGGAATAGGCGCAGATGCCTGGTTGCACACCTACCCAGTTGGCCAGTGTGCAGTCGAAGATTTCCACAAAGATTTTACCTACATCATGGCGAACCCAATCATCGAAAATGGTACAGAGAAATTTGCCCCATTGTTCAGGAGTTACTGAGAAATCGGCAATTGTGATTTTCTGATTTTCTTTCTGTTTTTTCGCATTCCCTACATCCTCATAATTATCTTCATGACTCACATCGGCTAAACTTGCTAAAGTGCGTCCATCTTCATGCTCTGTCAGTCGTTCCACGATAGGGGTGAACTGCAGGTACTGGCAACCATTGTCTCTGAAGAAATGATAAAACTCCAAAGGATGTTCTGCGTTGTATGCATTTACCACTGCCATCGCATTCCATTCCACTCTATGTTTTTTCAAGAGGCTGATGCCATGCATCACTTTTTCCCAAGATGGTTTTCCGGCAGATGTCTGTCGGTAATGATCATGATATTCCTGTGGACCATCGATGGAGATACCTACCAGAAAATGGTTTTGAGCGAAAAACTCACACCATTCATCGGTAAGGAGTGTACCATTGGTCTGGATGACGTTATCGATTTGCTTGCCGTGGGCGTACTTCTTCTGCAGTTCCAGCGCCTTCTTGTAGAAGTCGATGGAGCGCATCAGCGGTTCTCCTCCATGCCAGGTGAAGAGTACTTGATTCATGGTTTGTGCCTCGATGTACTCCCGGGTGAATTGCTCCAGCATCTCATCGGTCATCAGATGTCGGGGAGATGTGTTGTAGAGGTTGTTTTTCTCCAGATAATAACAGTATTTGCAATCTAAGTTGCAATGAGCACCAGCCGGTTTCAGCATCACGTACAGGGGCTTGGCAAATGGGGTTGCTATATTGTCGTTCATCATATTCATTCTTTTCTAAATGAGGGAAATGTAATCTGCATCAGGACTGTGTGCCTAAAATTTTGGTAAAGTGATTTGGAAATCAGGACTATCTCTATGTTCCTTCTTGATGGCAGCTAAAAGTTCGGCTAATATTTCCGGATGCTCAGCTGATACATCATGATCTTCATGAATGTCAGTCGCTAAGTTATAGAGATGTGGTTCTCCCTTTTCTACTACCAGTTTCCAGTCTCCTTTCCTTACACCTATCTGGTCGGTCTCATGAAATTCCCAATAGAGGTAGTCGTGGTGCTTCTGCTCGGCATCCTTGCCCAGGAGGGTAGGAGCGATGGAGATTCCGTCGAAACCATCACCTGCCAACTTCTTGTTGGTGTAGCGCTTGGCGAAGTTCTTGATTCCGGCAAGGTCGCAGAAGGTTGGCATCAGGTCGTAGAAGGCAAACTGGGTATCGTTTACGCTGCCCGCCTTGATGTGCTCCGGCCACCAGGCGATGAACGGGATGCGGATGCCGCCCTCGTAGCACTGGCGCTTCAAGCCCTTCAGCTTGCCGTCGCGACCGAAGAACTTTGGGTCGGCGCCGCCTTCTTCGTGAGGTCCGTTATCGGATGTAAAGATGACGACGGTGTTCTTGTCAAGACCCTTCACCTTCAGCTTGGCGAAGATTTCTCCTACATACTGGTCAAGACGGGTAATCATTCCGGCAAACTGTGCGTGGGTATGAACCACGGCGTTGTATCTTGAGTCTTCCCATCCTCCCCAAGTTTTATCATCAAAGAATTTCTTCTGATAGTTCTCTAAAATGGAATCTTCTGGTTGAGCCAACTCTGCGTGAGGTAGGGTATAGGTAAGGAATCCTACGAAAGGATGCTTATTATCCTGCTTGTCAATCCACTCCAAAGCCTTGTCGTGGATGATGCGGGCAGAATACTGCTTGCGTTTGAAATAGTCCTTGCCGAACATCGGGTATTGGATATTCTGCTCCATGATGTCTCTCACCACCGCCGTATCTCCCAAAGTCTTGCTGTAATGGTTGAGGAAGTTGGGATAATAAAGGTGGGCCTGGAACTGGCAGATGTAGCCGTAGAATTCATCTACGCCACGCTTGTCGGGAGTAGAGGCAGAACCTTCGTATCCGCCTGCCCACTTGCCGAAGACTCCGGTGCGGTAACCCTTGTCCTTCAGCATCTCAGGAAGAATCTTATGCTGTGGGTCGTAAGGTTCCTGACCCACAACAGAAAAGTCCTCATTTACTCCATACTTCACCATTGGCACGTTTCTCCAGTACTCCTTGTTCCCTCTTACGTGGGTATGACCGGTATGCTGACCCGTCATGATGGTAGCACGTGATGGGGCTGAAACCGGCGAACCGGCGTATGCCTGGGTGAATCGCATACCCTCTCTTGCCATCTGGTCGATATTGGGGGTATGGATGTAAGGCTGACCGTAGCAAGCCAAGTCACCATATCCCATATCATCGCAGAGGATGAAGAGAATGTTGGGCTGCTGTACGTTCTGCTTGGCGCACACCAGGGTAGGCAGGCAAATCA
>ERZ1031845.80-NODE-80-length-36288-cov-9.008031_pt1 | contig 36288 bp, 22 predicted proteins | sample MGYA00518169_ERZ1031845 | MGnify/ENA primary metagenome ERZ1031845 (study PRJEB33719, sample SAMN04261265) | wastewater metagenome | biome: rural village; feature: human; material: feces | host: Homo sapiens | place: El Salvador | collected 2014-01-14 ...
CTAGGACCTCCAGATTATGAGTCTGTTGCTCTAACCAACTGAGCTACAAGTCCGTGAATTTTGCAATTCGACTGCAAAGGTAATAGCTTTTTGCTAAATAACCAAATATTTTGGGCATTTTTTTCGATTAATCAGAAAAATGCCGTATCTTTGCACCATCATCTTATAGCACTCGAAGTGCTTCATGACAAATGGCAAAAGAAATAAATAGTAATTCAGGTCTTTCCGACGAGCAAGTTGGACAAAGTAGAAAGAGGTGTGGACTCAATGTTCTCACACCTCCTCGTCGTATATCCTTATGGAAACTCTATTTGGATAAGTATCGCGATCCCATTATCCAAATCCTTCTTGTAGCAGCCTTGATCTCTCTGGTCCTGGCTTTCATAGAGCACAACTTTATGGAGACGACAGGCATCTTTGTGGCTGTATTCTTGGCCACAACGGTGGGCTTCTATTTCGAGCGGGATGCTGCCAAGAAGTTTCATATCCTTACAGCCTTGAGCGAGGAACAGCCTGTAAAGGTGCGCCGAAACGGGAGGGTGATAGAGATTCCCCGCCGCGATGTAGTGGTAGACGATATCGTGTTGATAGAGGTGGGCGACGAGGTGCCAGCCGATGGCGTCCTGCTCTCTTGTACCGATTTGCAAATCAACGAGTCATCGCTTACCGGTGAGCCTATGACAGAGAAATCGCTCGAGGAAGGTGGCGACGGAGCTTATGCCCGCAATGTGGTTTTACGTTCTACCATGGTGATGAATGGACGTGGAGAATTCAGGGTGACGGCAGTAGGCGATGCTACTGAAATAGGCAAGGTGGCGGCCAAGTCGACCGAGCAGACGGCGGTGAAGACTCCTCTCTATGTACAGTTGGACAAGTTGGCTACTATGATTTCCAAGGTGGGCTCAATAGTTTCGGTAGCCGCTTTTGTACTGTTTCTCGGTCACGACATCCTGACCAATCCTGTATGGGGAGGCAAGGATTATCTTTATATGGCCGACCTTGTGTTGGAGTATTTCATGATGGCCGTCACACTGATAGTGATGGCTGTGCCCGAAGGTTTGCCAATGGCCGTCACACTCTCCTTGGCTCTCAATATGCGAAGAATGCTCAAGTCGAACAATCTTGTGCGCAAGCTTCATGCCTGTGAGACGATGGGAGCAGTCACCGTGATTTGTACCGACAAAACTGGTACGCTGACGCAGAACCAGATGCAGGTGGACACCCTCTTGCTGAAACAGGGAAGCGAGCATTTGCTCCACTTGGCGATAGCCGTCAACACCACTGCCGAACTGGACAACGACCGAGGTATAGGCAATCCTACCGAGTCGGCATTGCTGCTATGGCTCAAAGCTAAGGGGCACGACTATGCCGAGTTGCGCAAACAGTGCACCGTGGTGAGCCAGCAACCATTCTCGACCGAGCGAAAGTATATGTCCACCCGTGTTCTTGCAGAAGGCACACAGTATCTCTTTGTGAAGGGAGCTCCCGAGATTGTGCTGGCAAAGTGCGACTTGGACGATAAGGAAAAGCAAAAAGCACAGGAAGAGCTTGCTGACTTCCAGCGCAAGGCGATGCGTACATTAGCCTTTGCCTATCAGAAGGCAGAAGACGGTAAGATGACCTTGCAGGCTATCGTTGCCATTACCGATCCTCTGCGCAAGGAGGTTCCCGCAGCAGTGCAGGAGTGCAGAAAGGCTGGTATAGAAGTCAAGATGGTGACGGGCGACACGGCAGCTACGGCTTTCGAGATAGGCAAGCAGATAGGCATCTTCGAGGAAGACAATACAAACATAGGGGCCGATGGCGAGATGACTCCGCTTGAGGTACAGATGATAACGGGCGAACAGTGGGAGGCTCTCTCGGATGAGGAAGCCTATAAACGCGCACAGAATATCCGTGTGATGAGCCGTGCCCGTCCTACTGACAAACAGCGATTGGTGGCCATGCTTCAGAAACATGGCGAGGTGGTGGCGGTAACAGGCGATGGAACCAATGATGCCCCGGCGCTCCACTATGCTCATGTTGGGCTTTCGTTAGGCTCGGGCACATCGGTAGCCAAGGAAGCTTCGGATATGACCTTGCTCGACGATTCGTTCAAGTCGATAGCCAATGCCGTGATGTGGGGACGCTCGCTTTACCGCAACCTTCAGCGTTTCCTCTTTTTCCAGTTGGTGGTCAATGTGGCAGCCTTGCTCCTGGTGCTTGGCGGTTCGATCATAGGCACCGAAATGCCCCTTACCGTTACCCAGATATTGTGGGTCAACCTGATAATGGACACCTTTGCAGCCTTGGCTTTAGCCTCTTTGCCTCCTTCGCACGAGGTGATGAAGGAAAAGCCCCGCAAGGCTTCCGACTTTATCATTTCCCGCAGCATGGGTGCAGGAATCCTTTTCTGTGGCATCAGTTTCTTTGTCGTGATGTTTGCTTTCTTGGTATATTGTGAGCGTCGCGGCAGGGGAGGAGTCGATACGCACGAACTGACATGGTTCTTCACCACGTTTGTGATGCTGCAGTTCTGGAATCTCTTCAATGCAAAGGCTTTGGGCAGCAACAGGTCTGCATTCCGTCACTTCCTCCAGGATAAGGGCATGCAGTTGGTGCTTCTGTTGGTCTTGGCAGGTCAGTGGCTCATCGTTACTTTCGGTGGTGAAATGTTCCGCACCCAGCCTCTCTCGCTTAAAGAGTGGGCAATCATTATTGGCTCAACCTCGCTCGTTCTTTGGGCAGGCGAACTGTATCGTGCTGTGAGGCGAGCTATGTGTCATCAGGAGGAATAAAGACAGGAAAACAAGATGAAAACAGTATATTATACTATTCAGAACGGATGTAGGCTGAAAGACGGTACTGCCATCAAGTCTTTGAAGCCCTGTGTGGCCACTATCGGCTTTTTCGACGGAGTGCACAGAGGACACCAGTATCTCATACGTCAGCTGGTGGAGAAAGCCCACAGCCAGGGACTTGAGGCAACGGTCATCACCTTCGACGAGCATCCTCGCAAGGTGTTGCAGAGCGACTATCAGCCAGAGTCGTTGAGTACACTCGACTCTAAGTTGCTTCTCCTCTCCCGCACCGATATAGACAATGTGGTGGTGCTGCATTTCGATAAAGAGATGGCATCGCTTTCTGCCAAGGAGTTTATGAGCAAGGTGCTGTGCAATCAGTTGAGCGTGAAATCACTCTTTATCGGTTACGACCATCGCTTCGGTCGCAACCGTGAGGAAACCTTCGATGATTATGTGCGCTATGGACGTGAGATGAACATGGAGGTAGTTCGCAATGACGCATTCCAGCTCGACGGCATCAATGTGTCCTCTTCGGTCATCCGTTCCTTTCTGCGCGAAGGCGAGGTGGAGCTTGCCAATATGTGCTTGGGCTATCCTTATACCATCGTAGGCAAGGTGGTGAATGGCTTTCATGAGGGTCGCAAATTAGGCTTCCCTACTGCCAACATAGACATCTCCCATTTGTGTCAAATGATTCCTGCCGCCGGTGTCTATGCCGTCAAGGTAAGGCTGGAACAGGGGATGGAAATGAAGTGGGGCATGATGAATATAGGCACGCGTCCTACCTTCGGCGGAAAGCGCACAACGATCGAGACACATATCTTCCATTTTGATGGCGACATTTATGGTCAGTTGCTGTTGGTGAGCTTTGTGCACCGCATCAGGGGCGAGCGTAAGTTCGAGTCGCCTGAGGAACTTGCAGAGCAACTCCGTGAAGACGAGGAAACCGTTGTGGCGCTGTTGCAGAAAGATAAAGAGAACGAATAGAAACAAATTTAAATAAACAGATACAAACGATGAAAGAGGTAAAGAAAGGTGTTATGGATATTCTGCTGTATGGCATTGTGTTTGTCGTAGTACAGCTTATAGTTTCATTCTTGGGAATGCTTGTCTGGTCATTTGTTCAGCACGAGGAACTGGCAGATGTGCGAACAGCCATGCTTTCGGGGCACAATCCCGTGCTGCTTGCCCTTACCTCGGTGTTCAGCAGTGTGATTACCCTGGTCGTTTTTCTGAAGACCAAGTGGACTCCCATCTCTCGCAACTATCTGTTGTCCAAACCTTGGCTCACTCTTCTTTGGGTAGCTTTGTTTGCTTTGGGTGCCATGATTCCACTTGAGTTTGTGTATGAGCAAATCGGACTGGAAATGGACGAGACCACAGGCCGCATATTCGAAGGGCTGCTCAAAGAGCCCTGGGGGTATGTGGCTGTAGGCATCCTGGCACCATTGACCGAGGAGGTTGTCTTCCGTGGCGCCATCCTCCGTACCTTGCTGGGTATGATGAGCAAGCGCAACCATTGGGTTGCCATCATGATTTCGGCTGCCATTTTTGGTGCTGTGCATGGCAATGCAGCCCAGTTTGTCAATGCCCTGTTCATGGGTCTTCTCTTAGGATGGATGTACTATCGCACCCGTAGCCTTGTGCCAGGCATCCTGCTGCATTGGGTCAACAACACGATGGCTTATATCCTGACCAACCTTCTTCCTCAGAGCGACGGCAAGCTTATCGACCTCTTCCATGGTGATGAGAAGACGGTATATTATGCCGTAGGCTTCTCCTTGTGCATTCTCATACCGAGTTTCCTGCAGTTGGTTGCAAGATTTAGAAAAGCTTGAAAAAATGTCTTTCAGGCATTAATACTTTAAAACCTGTAAATAATGACAAAGTCTTTATTCTTCATATTTCTGTCTTTCCATACCTTGTGTTGCATGGGTGGAAACACAATTACGACAGCTAAGCAACCGACTCTTGATGACTTGGATAAAGTGATCAGTGCCAGTAAGGAATATACCAAAAAGTATGAGCAAGAGGTAGGTATACTTAAGAGTAAATATGTTCATGCAAAAAGTGCACAAGACAAGTTGTCAGCTTCTCGTGAATTGTTTACTAAATACAAGTCTTTTAAGTTAGATTCTGCGTATGCTTATGCTGAACGAAAGCTGCATTATGCCAGGATTCTTCATAATTACGAGGATAGTGTCTATTCAGAATTGGATATTGCTGACATTTTTAATAAGACGGGCAATTATGTGGAGTCGTATAAGATTTTGTCTGGGTTGGAACATAAACCGATGTCTGCCGATATGCGTAGGTATTATTTTAGTTTGTATGGAAATCTTTACGAAGGTCTTCGTGAAACTTCCATTACGGCTTATCAGCGTACGGAGAATGAGCGGAGAAGGATTATGTTTCGGGATTCATTGAAAAACATGAAGGATAAGCAGTCTGATTGGGATAAGGCAGAGTTTCTTTGCAGTCAGAATAAATATACTGATGCGTTGCATTGTCTTTTTGATTCTTTCAAGAATTTGTCCTATGAAGATCGTGATATGGGATATGTGGCTTTTTCCATTTCTGATATTTATCGCCAAATTAATGAGACAGATAAAGAAAAACAATATCTGATTATTTCTGCTATAGCAGATTTGAAAAATAATGTGAAAGAATATATATCCTTGCGTCGTTTGGCTACTTTGCTTTATGAAGAAGGAGATGTGAAGCGTGCTTACCGCTACATGCGAAAGTCTATGGAGGATGCAACTTTTTGTAATGCACGCCTTCGTATCATTGAGATATCTGATGCCTTGCCGATTATCGACAAGGCCTATGAGTCGATGCAGAAAACAGAGCAAGAGAATATTCTCTATGGTTTTTCTTTAGTAAGTATATTGGTTGTAATGCTCTGCTTTATGATGTATTTTACACGGAAGCAATTAAAGAAGATAGCGCAGGCTCGTCGTGCTTTGGAAACTTCAAATAAGAGCCTGAATGATATGAATTTACAGTTGAATTCCCTGAATTCTCAGCTTTCTTTGGCTAATGGCAAATTGAATGAGACTAACGCAACTTTGCAAGATACGAATCTTTCACTTTTTGAGAGTAATAAGATCAAGAACATCTATATCATGGAGTTTATGAATAAATGTTCGGCTTATATTGATAAGTTGGAAGATTATCGCCGTTCTCTCAATAAACTTGCTGTTGCGGGAAAAATTCAGGAACTTTATAAGCAACTAAAATCAAATGCGCTTGTTGAACAAGAGATAGAGGAGTTTTTTGAAGACTTTGACCGTATTTTCCTTAAAATCTTCCCTAACTTTGTTATTTCTTTCAATGGCTTGATGAAGCAAGAGGAGTTGATAGAACCAAAGAAACCTGGTAGATTGAATACGGAATTGAGAATCTATGCCTTGATGCGTCTTGGTATTGGTGAGAATGAGAAGATAGCTGCATTTTTGAGATGCTCTCGGCAAACTGTATATTCATACCGTTCACGTATAAGATTGCGTTCGCTTTTTCCTGATGATTTTGAAGAACGAGTAGTCAAAATTGATTAAAATTTCTTTAAATTTCACCTAAAAGCCATTGTATATACTTTGTATTTTTCTATTCTGCATATTTTTGTAACACGTTGATAATTAGTGATTATATAATTTTTTGTATTTGTATTTTTAGTGAATGGCGTTATAACCTATTAATAAAAGTTCTATCTTTGCTACCGTAAAAGCCAAAATCTACTTTTTTAATAGAGTGGTTAAACTTCTTTTAAAAATGAAATATTAATATCTAAAAATAATTATAACCTATTTATTAACATGAATGTAAGACAGACGTTTTTATGCTCGTTATTGCTGATGCCTGGTGTAGGTGCTGGCGTTACTACCATATCTGCTGCATTGCCTAATGTTGTTCAGCAGCAACAAAAAGGCATTAAGGCAAGTGGTACTGTTGTCGATAATGAGAACAATCCTTTGATAGGTGCCACAGTCACTGTTAAGGGAACCAAGATTATTGCTATTACCGATATGGATGGACACTTCTATATCGATGTACCTAACAAGAACAGTGTCTTGGTTTTTAACTATCTCGGTTTTAAGCCTCAAGAGGTAAAGGTTGGATCTGATATTAACTTTAATATCCAGTTGAAAGAAGATGCGGTAAGTACCGATGAGGTTGTTGTCGTAGGTTATGGTAACCAGAAAAAGCTTTCGGTTATTGGCTCTATTCAGACAATTGACCCGGGAAATCTCCAGATGGGTTCTTCTCGTTCAATGAGTAACAACTTAGCAGGTCAATTGGCAGGTGTTATCGCATATCAGCCTTCTGGAGAACCGGGTTATGACAACTCGCAGTTCTGGATTCGAGGTATTTCAACTTTTGGTGCAGGCGGTAGTTCTCCATTAGTATTGGTAGATGGTGTAGAGCGTAGTTTGAACGATATAGATCCTGCAGAAATCGAGTCATTCTCGGTATTGAAGGATGCTTCTGCAAGTGCCATGTATGGTGTACGTGGTGCCAATGGTGTCATTATCATCAATACCAAGCGTGGCTCTGTAGCTAAGCCTTCTATTGACTTCAGATTTGAGCAGGCTATTACGAAACCGACCAAATTGCCCGAATTCATCGGCGCAGCTGAATATATGACGTTACTTAATAATTTATGTTCTGATCCCAGTAAGAGAATGTTTACCAAGGATCAGATCATGAAAACATATACTGGTTACGATAAAGATCTTTATCCTGATGTAGACTGGATAGATGCTATTACTAAAGACTATGCCACTTCTACCCGAGGTAACATGACAGTCTCTGGAGGAACTAATATATTAAGGTATTCATTGACAGCTTCTGTCTATCATGAGACTGGCATTATGGAGACTGATGATACTTTGCCTTATGATACAGGGTCAAAACTGACACGCTTTAATATGCGTGCCAATGTTGATCTCGATTTGACTAAAACCACCTTGCTTCGTTTCAATGTGGGTGGATATCTGCAGAACTTGCGCAAGTCGAATAGTAGTACCGACAATGTGTTTACTCATGCATTCGAAACCCCACCATTTGTACATCCTGCCATTTATTCAGATGGTACTATCCCTATTGCCAGTGCCAATCGTTTCAATCCTTGGGCAGAGAGTACACAGCAGGGCTATTATAGAGGAACAAGAAGTAAGTTGGAATCTCTCTTCCAATTGGAACAAAACCTGAAAATGATTACACCTGGTTTGAAGTTCAAGGCAACTTTTGCATTTGACACCTATAACGAGAACTTTGTAACTCGTGGAAAGACCCCAACCTATTATGGTGTGGCTAAGTCGCGTGGTGATGAGGGTGAGCTGATTCATGGTGTACTTTCTTATGGTAGCGAGTTCTTAGGACATAGCTCCAATGCAAATTATGGTAATAACAGTACTTACTTAGAGTTCTCGTTAGGCTATAATCATACTTTTGCCAAGAAGCATGCCGTGGATGCCCTCTTCCTTTATAACCAGCGTTCTTACGATTGGGGTGATATTCAGCCTAAGCGTTCACAAGGTATAGCTGGTCGTCTTTCTTATACATTTGACCGTCGTTATGTGGGTGAGTTCAACTTCGGTTACAATGGTAGTGAGAATTTTGCCAAAGGTCATCGCTTCGGTTTCTTCCCATCTCTTGCCTTAGGTTGGATTATTTCTGAGGAAAAGTTTATGAGAAACTGTGCTGATTGGCTGACTCTTTTGAAGTTGAAAGGCTCTATAGGTAAGGTCGGTAATGATGATATCGGAGGACGCCGCTTCGCTTATATTACCACTATTAACACTGGAGCTTCTGGCTATCATTTTGGTTATGCTGGTGATTATTGGCGTGAAGGATATTCTGAGGGTGAGGTAGGTGTTAACAATTTGACATGGGAAACCTCTACAAAGACCAATGTTGGTATAGAGTTGGGACTTTGGAATGAGTTTAATCTCCAGTTTGACTACTTCTATGAGCACCGTACCAACATATTCATGCAGCGTAAGACTATTCCTACACAGGCTGGTTTCTTGAGTAACCCCTATGCCAACTATGGCGTCGTAGACAACAGTGGTGTGGATGGTACTATTACTTGGAATCACAAGTTTGGCAAGGATTTGCGTGTAGCTCTAAGAGCAAATTTCACCTATGCCAAGAATGAAGTCAAGGAGTATGATGAACCAGAGTCTGTAAAGGGTACTTATCGTTCATTGACCGGTCGTTCTATCGGTACACTTTGGGGACTTCAGGCAGAACGTCTCTATACAGACGATGATTTCGAAAATGGTAAGTTGAAGGCAGGTATTCCTACTCCAAATATAGGCTCTGTAGTTCGACCTGGTGATATCAAATATCGCGATATGAACGATGATGGCGTTGTCGATGCTAAGGATGAGGGATATATAGGTGGAACAACGACCCCAAGAATTGTTTATGGTTTTGGTGGTAATGTTGAATACAAGAACTTTGACTTTAGTTTCTTCTTCCAGGGTACAGGACAGAGCTATCGTATCATAGGAGGTACTCAGTACTTTATTCCAGGAAGTGGTCAAGGAGTTATGGGAAATGTTTATGCAAACTATAAGGATTGCTGGACTGAGGAAAATCCGTCACAAGATGTGTTCTGGCCACGTTTGTCAGAAAGCACCAACCCCAATAACAATTATGCCTCAACATGGTGGAAGAAAGACATGAGTTTCTTGCGTCTCAAGTCAATTGAACTGGGTTACACTTTGCCAAGAAGCATTACTAAGGCAATTTATTCCAACAATATCCGCTTCTTTGTTAGTGGTAATAACTTGTTTTATATTTCTAAGTTCAAATTGTGGGATCCTGAGCTTGATACAGCAGATGGCCTAAAATATCCATCCATGCGCTCTGTAATGTTTGGGTTCCAGTTGAATTTTTGATTAGTAATAAATAATAAAAGACAAAAACAATGAGAAAGACATTATATATTGTGACAATGGTATTAGGCATGTTCGGATTCTCGTCTTGTTCTGATTACTTGGACAAGGAGAGTGACACCGAACTTGACCTGAAGATGGTCTTTGAGGACAAGACCCGTACCGAGGGCTGGCTTGCCAATGTCTATTCTGGAATTCCTGATCCATATCTTGGCTATTTGCAGTATGAGGGTTGGGAGATTTTAGGTGACGACATGACACCGTCAGAGCGTTATCGCCAGTTCGATGGTTGGAATGTCATTCCTTTTATCTTGGGTGAGTGGACTACCAACAGCAACTGGGATGGCAATTTCTGGGCCAATTTCCCACAGCGTATTCGTGAGGCAAACATCTTTATCCAAAATGTACATGCTTTGAACGAACAGGGCATAACCCCAACTGAGGTGGAGTACATGAAAGCTGAATGTCGCTTCATGAAGGCATATTACTATGCTCTGCTTGCCAATACATACGGTGGTATTCCTTTTGCACCTGACGAAATCACACCATCCAACTTCAACTTGAGTGATCTGATGATTGGTCAGACCCCTTATGACCAAGTAATTGATTGGTGTGATAAGGAATTGCAGGCAGCTTCTAAGATATTACCTGCCAAATATACAGAGGCTCGCAAGTATGGCCGTGCTACCAGTGTTATGTGTCTGGCTGTAAGGGCGCGTATGTTGCTCTATGCTGCAAGCCCATTGGTTAATGGTAATACTGACTATGCCAACTACAAGAACGACAAGGGAGAAAACATCATAAGCCAGACTTACGATGCCAGCAAATGGAGAAAGGCTGCCGATGCCTGCAAGGAGTTGATTACAGAGGCAGAGGCTGCTGGTTATAAATTGTATGAGGTGAAAATGTCAGATGGCAAGATAGACCCGTTTATGTCTTGTCAGGACATGATGTTTAAGCGTTTCGATGAGGGTAATACCGAAATTCTGTTTGCTCGTCCTGGTGGATGTAATTATTCTTATTATGAGGGGCTTGCAACGCCTTTGCGTAGCAGCGGTAATGGTGGTCTGGGTGTAACACAGTCTTTGGTGGATGCGTTCTCAATGGAGAATGGTCTTCCTATTACCGATCCTGCATCTAATTATAAAGAAGAAGGTTTCTCTGATGCCGACGAACAGCGCGACAATACCGACTGGGCCTCTATTTGTAATGGAGGTTCCATCACCCGCAAGGGTACTTACAATATGTATTGCCATCGTGAACCTCGTTTTTATATTTGCGTAAACTTCAACAATGGTTATTTCAATCAGGAAGATCGTGTTTATAATATGTTCAGAGGTGATGGAACAGAAACTGACAACAACGGAACTCATGATGCTCCTCAGAACGGTTACTTCGCAAAAAAGAAAATTTACTATAAGGATAATGTAAAACAAGGTAGTTATCAGTATCGCCCAGGAATACTTTACCGTTTGGGAGAGGCTTACCTTAACTATGCCGAGGCTCTCAATGAGTGTGATCCGGGCAATGAGGAAATCCTGACATACCTCAATAAGATTCGTGAGCGTGCAGGTGTTCGCCAGTATACCACAGGTAATACAGATGACAACTACATACATGTCAATCTCAATAATCAGTCTGAGATGAGAAATCTGATTCATGCAGAGCGTCGCGTAGAACTTAATTGTGAGGGACTGCGCTATGATGATTTACGACGCTGGAAGGAAGCTGAGAAGGTGCTTACTGGTCCTTTCTATGGAATGAATGCTTATGGACGTGATGCTGCAAGTTTTTATAAGCGTACAGTTTATCAGACACGTGTTTACAAAAAGGCATTCTATTGGTTCCCAATTCACCAGGATGAGATGGACAAAAATGCCAAGTTGAAGCAGGCTCCATATTGGAATTAAACATAATATAACCATTATTTAGAAGATATTTATCATGAAGAAATTCATATTATTCATACTTGTCGCCATTCCTTTGTTTTTGGCAAGCTGTAGTGGTGATGACATTCGGTTCTCCATTCCTGGAGTGGACGATCAGATGCACCTTGCTGCTTCTGAGGAATCGGTGACCCTTGAGCAGGATAAGGGCGAAGAGACTGCTATTACCTTTACATGGGGCGAAGCTCAAGATCGTGGTGAGGGTACTAAAATAAATTATTATTTCAAGATGGATCTTGAGGGTAACAACTTTGAGAACTCCATCAGTAAGATTTATATCCCAGAGGGACAGAATTCTGTTAGTTTCACTCATAAGCAGCTCAATTCATATTTGAAGATGTGGGGAGTTTCTACTGGTACAACTGCTGTTGTTGAAGGAGAGATTATCGCAGAAGTAACTGGTGCAGACCATTACATGAAACCTGAGATATCTACAACAACGGTCAATGTGACAGGTTATGAGATTCAACCGCGTAATCTTTACATATTCAAGGCTGATGCCACAGAAGGTGAGGGTGTTTTAATGGAAGAGGTTCTTTCTGAAACAAAGTACAGTTATGCTGGTGCATTGTTGGCTGGTGATTACAAGATTGCAGTAGATGCTGAGAGCGATGCTGTTCTAACTTTCCATGTGGAAAAAGACGGTTTCTGTGTTGTAAATGCAGATCTTTCAACAGGCGAGCAACCTACAATTACTTATCCTACTCCAGAGATAGACAAACTTTATATGGTTGGTAATGCTTGTGCGGCAGGATGGAATATTGGTGCCTCTTTGGAAATGACACAAGATCCTGTCAATAAGTTCTTGTTTACATGGATTGGTCAGCTTTCTGCAGGTGAGTTGAAGTTCCCATTGGATACCCCAAGTGATTGGAGCTGCGATTTTATTATGGCTGCTTCCGAGAACCAGTCTATTACTGACTCACGAGCTGTCAAGAGAAACAGTCCTGATACCAAGTGGCAGGTTCTTTCTGGCGAAGCGGGTAGATATAAGGTTACAGTTGATACATATCACATGACTGTTACCTTTGAAAAGCAGAAAGAAGCAGAGGTACCTTCTGATCTCCCTATCAAGAATATTTGGATTTGGGGCAGTGCCACTTCTAATGGATGGAACTATCCGTTCCTGTTGCCTTTGGAGTATGATGCAAATGCAGCCAAGGGTACTTTCGTCATAGAAACAACCTTGACAGAGGGCGAACTGAAGTTTGGATTGGAGAATGATCCAAACAAGGGTGACAATATCGAGTGGCTTCGTCCTTTGAGTAAGGATGTTACAAATGATCTTGCACCGCTCTCTGCTACAGATTTACAAGTACTTGGTCAAAGTCCTGATTACAAGTGGAAGGTTGAGGCTTCACAAGCTGGTAACTACAAGATTAGCATCAATGTCATTGACATGAAGGTTAAGTTTGAAAAAAAATAATAATAAGTTGAATCATATATGAAAAAGATAGTTTTATCAATTGTCGCAGTAATGTTATCTTTTATGATAATGGGATGTAGCGATTACTCGATAAATGGAGGTAGCTTCAATACAGGTTGGACTCCAGAAGATATCCCAGACGATCCTGTAACTCCTACACCTACTCCCGAGACAGCCGAGAAAGCTCCTCTTTATTGGACGGTGTATGAGTATGGTCGTTTGGCAGAGAAGAACGGAACGGACTGCAATATGCCGAAAGAGATTTGGCAGAAAAATATCGACTGGGTGGCTGAGAATCTTTTGCCATATGGTTACGATATGATTTGTACCGATGGCTTTATGGCTATGTTGGGCGATGATAATGCTGGGCATCCTTACATGACCTCATATGCTCATATTCCATTGACCGAACTTATTCAGATGTGTAAGGACAAAGGTTTAAAGTTGGGCATCTACGACAACCCCCTTTGGGTGCATGGCTCTTTAGATTGTCCTATCGAGGGAACAAAGTATACTGTACGTAATTTGCTTTATGAGCAGGGTAAGGATCAAGTGAAGAATCCTGATGCTGACGGCGACATCTTTACATGGATCGTTCCCAGCCACAAAGGTGGTAAGGAATACATCGACGGCTTCTTCAAATATTATAAGAGTATTGGTGTTGATTTCATCCGTATGGACTTTATGTGTCTCTTTGAAGATGGTATTCGTGGAGGTGGCACTAAGGGTGAAGGCCGTGGCTATGGTAGTGCGGAGTATCGTTTGGCTTTGCAGTATATCGCTGAGGCAGCCCAAAAGTATGGTGTGTTTACTTCTATCGTGATGCCTAACATGAAAGATCATGGTCAGTACGAAGCTCAGTATGGCAATATGGTTCGCATTGTGGATGACGCCTGCGAAGGTGGATGGGATCACTTGTCAAGCCGTTGGCGCGGTGCACAGTATATTAAGGTAGATCAGTGGCCTGCAGCCAACAACCAGTTTGATGGCTTTACTTATTGGTCGGATATTACTGGTCGTGGCAAGGTTATTGCCGATGGTGACTTCCAATTCATGCGTCGTTTCAATTCTGATGATGAGCGTCAGTCTTGTATCACTCTGCAACTGATGGCTGGTGGTCCTATTGCCGTAGCTGATGAGTATAATACTATTGGTTATGAGTCGGGTGAGAATAGTTATAGCGAGAGTTTTTATAGTGCAGCAAGAGCTGCCCACAATGTAAGTTTCTACCAGAACGAAGAATTGTTGGGACTCAATAAGGATAAGTTTGTAGGAAAGCCTTTGAGTAACAATATATCTACAACAAGAAATGGCGCGGGTATAGAGATTGCTGAAGATGCTAACAGCCAAGTATGGTATGGTCAGATGAGCAATGGCGATTACATTGTGGCTCTCTTCAACCGTGAGAATATAGAACAGGAACGCGGTGTAGAACTCTCTGCCCTGGGTATTTCGGGTAGTATGAAAGTGAGAGATCTTTGGACACATACCGATGAAGGTGAGGTAACTAAGGTTTCTGCGAAATTGGCTCCTCATGCCTGCAAGGTTGTTCGCTTGAGCAAGCCTGAATAATTTTTGGTATCTGAAAATTAAATATTAGAAAGAACATGAAACGTATCTTAAAATCAATCAGTTATATGGCAGTGATGGCTACTGCTGTTATGGCATTTTCTTCTTGTGAGGATGAGCTGCCTGACCCAATAGTAAAGCCACGGACTGCTGTTACCATCCAAACCGATTGGGGCGCTTGTGGTTTGAAAAATACCCCAAATTCTTATTTCTTGAGTATAAATGATGAGGTAAGCACGGTGAGTGGTAATACCCAGCAGCTTACTTTGAAGAGTAATAATGATTATACATTCAGATGCTATAATGGCGCCAGTCATATTACAGTTGCTGAGGCAAGAGCCACTGTAGATGCTTCCACCTTTATGGTAAACGATGCAAATGCCATCAACGGCAATCCTGATGCGTTCTGTTATGGTGTTGCCACCGAGACAGACTTGACGGGTGATAGCCAGAGTTACACTATAGCTATGAAGCGTCTTACGCGTAAACTCACATTGACTACTCCCGATTTAGCAGCAAAGAATGCCGAAGGTAAAGATCTTTCTGTACAGGGAGGTTATGTCATCCTTACTGGAGCCTATTCAAGCTACAATATGGTTTCTGGTGTAGCCAATACTCCTGTTTCTGCTGTATCTGAGGTTACAGTCAATGCAGAGGATAAGAGTATTGTAGCTCCATTCAATCTCTTTGGATTGGATTTGGATGGTGATATAACCCTTTCATATGTACTCTCTATGTCGGATGGCACTACTCTTAAGGGTTCTGCTGACGTTAAGGATGCTTTGGTAAACTTCAATGATGGTAGTATCGAGGATGTCAATATCAATGTAGAGAATGCAGAATTTGAAGATCCAACCTTTAATTTCCCATATAATTCTATCTATGCATGGGGTAGTGCAACATCTGCAGGCTGGGATTGGAATGACAAGGCTATCGAACTGACTAAGGTAAATATATATACTTATTCTGCTGAAATGGAATTGAAGGCAGGCGAACTTAAATTTATGCTTGGTGGTCGTAACTGGGATGGAGTGCAGGCTTGGTTGATGGCGGCTACTCCTGGAGCTTCACTTTCTGAAACAGCTGCCGAGGTTGTCAGTCGTGCAGATGGTGATGCACACGACTATAAGTGGAGTGTGAGTGCTGTTGAAGCTGGCAAATACCATATAGTTATCAATCTGAAGAAGATGACGATGACTGCAACTAAGATAGATTAACGTATTTAAAATAACCAAACTTGAATAAAGCTATAAATATGAAGAAACATATAATATCCCTCTCCGGGCGAGAAGGACTGTTGAGTATTTTGCTCTTAAGTTTAATGATGATGCTTCCTGCATGGCTTTCTGCTCAAACTGTAAAATCTCCAGATGGCAATCTCAGTGTTACTTTCTCGCTCAATGACAAAGGAACCCCGGTCTATCAAGTAGATTACAAAGGCAAGACTGTCATTAACCCAAGTACATTGGGCATTGAGTTGGCAGAGGAAAACTCTTTGATGGACATGTTCCGTATCAATAAGGTGACCACTTCCACATTTGATGAAAAATGGCAGCCTGTATGGGGTGAGGAGAAAGAAATCCGTAACCATTATAATGAACTTTTCATTGAAATGGAAAAGCCTTCTAATGGTAGATACATGAACCTTCGTTTCCGCGTATATAATGATGGCGTCGGCTTTCGTTATGAGTTCCCCCAGCAGAAGTATTTGCCTTACTTTGTAGTGAAGGCAGAACATACTCAATTTGCCATGACGGGTGACCACAAGGCCTGGTGGATTCCTGGTGACTATGATACGCAGGAGTATGATTATACGGAGTCTAAACTCTCAGAAATTAGAGGTTTGCTGCAGAGTGCTATTTGCAGTAATGCTTCCCAGACAATCTTCTCGCCTACAGGTGTGCAGACTTCGCTTCAGATGAAGACAGCAGATGGTATTTATCTCAATATTCATGAGGCGGCTTTGGTGGATTACTCATGTATGCATTTGAACTTGGATGATAAGAACTTTATTTTCGAGTCACAACTCACCCCCGATGCTCAAGGCAACATGGCACATATGCAGACTCCATGCTCTACTCCTTGGCGTACTATCATGGTGGTAGATGATGCCCGTAAGATTCTTGCTTCTCGTTTGATACTCAATCTCAATGAACCCTGCAAATATACCGATACATCTTGGATAAAGCCAGTAAAGTACATCGGGGTATGGTGGGAGATGATAGGTGGTGGCAAGCAGTGGTCTTATACTAATGATCTTCCTTCTGTTCGTCTTGGTGTTACCGATTACAGTAAATGCACCCCCCATGGACAACATCCTGCCAATACTCAGAATGTAAAGAAGTATATAGATTTTGCTGCCAAAAACGGATTCTCTCAGGTACTGGTAGAGGGCTGGAACATTGGTTGGGAAGACTGGTTTGGTCATAGCAAAGATTATGTCTTTGACTTTCAAACTCCTTATCCCGACTTCGACCTTAAAGGACTTAACGATTATGCTCATTCCAAGGGCGTTCGTCTGATGATGCACCACGAGACTTCGGCTTCTGTTCGTAATTACGAGCGCCATCTTGAGGCAGCATACAACTTGATGAACAAATATGGATACAATTCTGTAAAGAGTGGTTATGTGGGCAACATTATTCCACGTGGCGAGCATCACTACGGACAGTGGCTCAATAATCACTACCTCTATTGCGTTACCGAGGCGGCCAAACACCACATCATGGTAAATGCACACGAGGCTGTTCGCCCTACAGGTCTTTGCCGTACCTATCCTAATCTCATTGGAAACGAGTCGGCTCGTGGTACAGAGTATGAATCATTTGCGGGTAATAAGGCTTTCCATACTACGGTATTGCCTTTTACTCGTTTACAGGGTGGTCCAATGGACTATACTCCAGGTATATTGGAGGGTGACATGAATAAGATAGACCCTAACAAGCATCATCACATCAACTCAACTTTGGCTCGTCAGTTGGCATTGTATGTTACTATGTACAGCCCATTGCAGATGGCTGCAGATATACCTGAGAACTACGAGAAGTATGCAGATGCTTTCCAGTTTATCAAGGACGTTGCTATAGACTGGGATGAGAGCCGTTATTTGGAGGCTGAGCCTGGTCAGTATGTTACGGTTGCCCGTAGAGCTAAGGGTACAGGCAATTGGTTTGTAGGTTGTACGGTAGGTGAGACAGCTCATCAGTCTAACCTCAAACTCGATTTTCTAACTCCAGGAAAGAAATATGTAGCTACCATCTATGCCGATGGCAAGAATGCAAGCTACAAGGCAAACCAGCAGTCATACGTTATCACTAAGCGCGTGGTGACCAACAAAACTTCTCTTAAGTTGAACGCGGGTGCAGGTGGTGGTTATGCCATCAGTATCTTCGAGAAATAATTAATTTGTTAAAATATAGTCTCCCCATGTTGATACTTTTGTTTAACATGTGGAGACTTTTTATTTCTTTAAATGATGAGAAAAACGTTTTTTTTACACTTTGTTTCTAAGTATCTACTTTCTTTTGCTCTTTCGTTGTTGGTTGTATACAGCTCTGCCGACAATATATCTTCACGGCTTACGGTGGATATGACTACTGATAAGGCTTGTTATATACCAGGACAGTCTGTAGTATTTGTATTAAGTGGCAATGTTCCTGCTAATACGATGGTGCGTTACAGGCATGGTTCTGCCATTTTGGAGACCCATAAATTGTCTGAAGTGATGAGCAATAATAAGTGGTCTTGGACTCCCCCAATGACCGATTATCAAGGTTATTTGGTAGAAGTCTATACAGAAACCAATGACCAATCTACCATTTTGGGCACGGTAGCCGTTGATGTGTCAAGTGACTGGAAACGTTTTCCTCGTTATGGCTTTATTGCCGATTTTGACAATGCTGGTGGAAGCATAGACAAGAATGCTAATATTAAGAACGAGATGGCTTATCTTAACAGGCTTCATATCAATGGAGTTCAGTTCCAAGACTGGCAGTGGATGCATCACAAACCAGTTAAATTGGATGCCCATGGCTCACTCATACCTTGGTATCAGGATATCAGCAACCGTTGGGTTGGTGTAGAATTTGTCAAGAACTACATAGCAGAGCAGCATAAGTATGGTATGAAGTCTATCTTTTATAACCTTTGTTTCGGTGCATGGAAGAATGCTGAGAATGATGGAGTAAAAACCGACTGGGCTCTGTTGAAAAAAGATGGATCGGGCAATTTTTATCAAGACTATCACGGTTTGCCCAGTTCTTGGGCAAGTAATATTTATCTGCAAGTACCTGGTAATATGGATTGGCAACAGTATATGGCAGAAAGGAATACAGAAATATACAGCCATTTTGATTTTGATGGTTTCCAGATAGATCAGTTGGGCTATCGTGGCGACGTATATGATGCCCGTCACAAAGTGGTAGATTTGCCTGCAAGTTATAAATCATTTATTCAAGCAATGAAGTCGGCTCACCCAGACAAAGATCTGATAATGAATGCGGTTTCTGGTTATGGAGCAGATAATATCGTCAGTAGCGACGTAGATTTCTGTTATAATGAAGTATGGGGTAATGACAATGGATATGGAGGTGTTTCCGAAGCCGATTTTGCCAATCTTTTGGGTATTATTCAGGTGAACGACAAGTATAGCGACCATCAACGGCAGACGGTTTTCGCAGCTTATATCAATTATGACAAGGCGGATAACGGAGGCTCAGGTGACAAAATGGTGAATACTCCAGGAGTATTGCTTACCGATGCTGCGATAGCAGCCTTGGGCGGCTCTCATCTCGAGATGGGGGATCATATGCTTACCCGTGAGTATTTCCCTGCAGCACCGTTGTCAATGAGTGATGCTCTTAAGACAGCTATAGTAAGATACTATGACTTTCAAACGGCTTATCAGAATTTTTTGAGAGGTACTACCTCCAAGGCTGCTTATCTGCCTGTGGTCAGTACTTCGTCCAATTATTCTGTAAATGCTTGGCCTCCAAAGAGCTATTCTATCACAACTTTTGCTAAGAAGGTTGGTAATTGTGATGTACTTCATTTCTTGAATTTTCTCAATACCGACGATCTTTCCTGGCGTGATGTTTGGGGAACACGCACTTTTCCAGATAAGTGTACAGGTATTCCCATAACTGTAACTGCCAATCGCAAGATAGATAAGGTTTGGATGGCAACTCCAGACATTCATGCAGGAGCAGTACAGGAACTTGCTTTTACACAGAATGGAGATGATGTTTCTTTTGTGCTTCCTTCTTTGGAATATTGGACTATGGTGGTGATGGAAGGCCCCAATGATGAGGACCATATTTATATCACAGGAGAGGCTGTACAACTCAATGGGCATGCAGCTTACGACTTGGCCTATGCTGTTCCTATGACAAACAATGGGGAAGGCAAGGTTTACAAAGTGACAACTTACCTAAAAGCTAATGAGTTGTTCAAGTTTACTAATGGCCGTGACTGGAGATATTGTAAGAGTTATTGTGCTGAGTATAAAGATTATCAGTTTAATTCTTTTGTCAGTCTTGCTCATATTACAACCTTGGGAGAGGATTTTAAGTTCATGGTTCCTGAGGCAGGGTATTATGATATCACCATCGACTTAGAGAAGATGAGAGTTTATGTTACCAAGGCAGAACACTCGGGACTGTCTGCTATAATAGTCGATAAGTCTGCTTCTGGTGAGTTTGCTTCTTGGTATTCTGTGAGTGGAGTGCCTGTAGATAAGCCCCGGAAAGGGATATATGTAAATAGAGGAAAGAAAGTTTTGTTTTAGTCTATATGTTCTATCGTCACTCTTTTTATGTTGATAATCCTTCTGTAAAGGTCATAATCGTTTGTATATAATTTGTATCTTTTAAGAGTATCGTAAATGTTAACAAGCTGATAGCCAGTAGGTATGTGTTTTTGTTTGTTTGTATTTTTAATGAATGTCATCATAACTTATTAATAAAAAGACTATCTTTGCAATCGTTAATGTAAACAAATGCAATTAGTGTAAATAGTTAGACTTAATATTTTAAACCTATTTTTATAGTAAAATCATGACAATCAAGAGATTTTTTGCTTTAGCTTTTGCTTTGGTTGTCCTCTTTTTGGCAGAGGCGCAATCTATAGTAGATAACCCAGTGGCACCAAGCGAAGCCATTGTCATAAGTGGCAATGCGCGTTTTACTGTCTTGACCCCCGAGATGATACGTATTGAGTATAGTGAAAATGCTCGGTTTGAAGACCGTGCTACGTTTACTGTGCTCAACAGAAAACTTGATGTACCAGCTTTTACAAAGTCAGAGGACGATACATTTCTTTATATAGAGACATCTAATCTCAAGTTGAAGTATCGTAAGGGTACAGATCCTCGTACTGTACCTGCGTCAGCCAACAATCTGAAAGTTGTTGTCAGCAATCATGGCGTACCTTCGGTTTGGTATCCAGGCAAACCTGACCCACAGAATCTGAAGGGTACCTGCCGAACGCTGGATGGCTTGATGGGTGAAAGTAAGCGCAGTGAGATGGAGAATGGTTTGGTTTCTCGCTCAGGATGGGCAGTGATTGATGATGCTTGGACAGCTACGCGTTCCGATGGAGGAAGTTCTTATGCTCTCGTTTATAATAATGAGGTAGGGTATTCTTGGTGGGCACCTCGTGCTGACGAACATGCCATGGATACTTATCTTCTTGGTTATGGCGACAATTACAAAAAGGCAGTGTCCGATTATACTAAGATTTCAGGAAAAATTCCGTTGCCTCCCGATTATGTCTTCGGATACTGGTATAGTAAGTATGCTTCTTATTCGGCACAGGACTACCGTAATATTATGACAGACTTGAAAACAAACAAGATTCCTACTGATGTGATGATTTTGGATATGGACTGGCATTGGAATGGTAATGACTATAGTCAATCTGCGGGCCGGGGAGGATGGACAGGCTGGTCGTGGAACACTAATTTGTTACCAGACCCTAAAGGTTTGTTGGCTGATATGCATAGTCAGAACTTGAAGACGGCACTCAATCTACACCCTGCTGATGGTATCAACGAGGTGGAGTCGCCTGAGTATTTCTCTCAGATGCGAAATGATTTGAATGGCAAGTATCTTGACGGTAATACTATTAAGTGGAGTTTAGACTATACCGATTTTACAAAGTCGTTCTTTCGTAATATTATCAGAGATCATGAAAGTGAAGGCGTAGATTTCTGGTGGCTCGATTGGCAGCAGTATCTTACCAGTCCTTATACAAAGGCATTGAGCGAGACTTTCTGGTGCAACCATGTCTTCTTTAATGAGGCTACTAAGCGTGCTGACCATCGCCCCGTCATCTTTCATCGTTGGGGAGGATTGGGAAGCCATCGCTATCAGATAGGATTCTCGGGTGATGCCCATATCAGTTATGAGGCTTTGGCTTTTGAGCCTTATTTTACAGCTACAGCATCCAATGTAGGTTATGGTTATTGGGGACATGACTTGGGAGGACACGCGTATACTAATGACGAGTTAGTAAACAATCCAAATTTGGTCTTGCGTTGGATACAGTTTGGAGTATTTACCCCCATCTTCCGCACTCATGCCACAGCTGATGGTAGAGTGGAAAGAAGGATATGGAAGTTCCCCAATTTTCCTACCATCCTTGAGGCTGTCCGCCTACGCTATTCACTTTTCCCATACATATATACAATGGCACGTAAGGCTTACGACACAGGTCTGTCGATTTGTCGCCCACTCTACTATGAGTATCCAGAGCAGGATGAGGCGTATACTTATGATGGTGAATATTTCTTTGGTGATGATATCCTTGTGGCTCCTATTACAACAAAGAGTGGTACTAACGGTATGACAGAAAAGGAAGTGTGGTTCCCTGAAGGTCAGTGGTGGAGCGTGGATACTCATGAGCTGATTCAAGGACCTTGTAAGCGTACCTTGTCATACACAGATGAACAGATACCTTACTTTTTCCGCCAGGGTGCCATTATACCTTATAATCCTGAGACGGTAATGAATGTTACCGAGCGTCCAGACAGAATGATTCTCAATGTTGTGTCGGGAGCTAACGGCGAGGGGACTCTCTATGAAGACGATGGCGACAATCCAGACTATGCTTCCAAGTACGCAGTTATCAACTTTGCGCAGGCTTGTGAGGGCCAGACGGGCAGATATGTTATCTCTTCTCGCAAGGGTACTGTTGGCAGGGCACCTGTTAATCGTTCCTATCAGTTGCGTATCTTCAACACGCCAACTCCTTTGTCGGCCACTGTGAATGGAAAATCTGCAACATATAGCTATGATCCCAACAAGAAGTGTACTACAGTAGAAGTGCCTTATGGCAGTTGTTCTATTGACAGAACGGTTATTGTAAAGTACAGCGAAACTTTGAATACGGGTATTGTCAGCGCAAAGGCAGATAAAATGAAGGTTGTGTATGAAAGAAACAGCAAAAAACTGAAAGGTTCTTTTGAAAGTACTAAAAAAAAAGTCGCGCTCGAAATAAGTAACAGTGTGGGCAAGACTGTGCTCAGAAACACTTACAGCAACGTGAATAGTTTTACAGAAGACCTGACATGTTTGTTCCCACAGCTTTATATCGGCAAAGTGGTAGCAGACAATCAGACTTATGTTAGAAAATTTATCAAAAACTAAAGCTATTGACATATGAAAAGGATAAGTATATGGTTTTACACTTTCTTTGTTGTACTTTCAATGAAGGCTGCAGATATGTCTAATTCCTTAGAACTGTCGCAGTTGTATATCATCGGTGATGCTACTCCTTATGCTTGGGACGTACAGAAAGCTGGTGAAATGCAGAAGGTAGATGATGGCGTGTTCCGTTGGTCAGGGCATCTTGAGGCTGACAAAGAGTTTAAATTTATAAACACACGTGCTTTCGTTAAGCATATTGTTGCAACTTCCTCAGGACAGCTTGTTGACAAGGGTAAAAGCTACAATCTCAATTTCGAGATAAATTACGGCCTGGATAATAGCAGAGACTTAAAGTTCAAGCCCGCTGCCACCGGTGATTATACGATATATGTGGATTTGCGAAGCATGCAGATGGCACTCTATGATGAGGAACAGGCTGTTAATCTTCCAGACAAACTTTATGCTACTGGCTCTGCTCTTGACGGCAAGACTGTTGAGATGGAAGTGATGGGAGGTATAGAGTATAAGTTTGCTGGCGACTTCAAGTCGGGCAAAATTATCTTTCGAGATACGCCACAGCCCACAGCTTCCACAAAGTACTATGTCCCTTTGTTTGATGGTGTGGACATAACTTTTGGCAAGGCTGTGAATGCTTCTTTAAAAGAAACCACCAATGGTGATGTAGAGGGATGGAGTGTTGCTGTTCCTGGCAAATATACTTTCTATCTGCGTAAGGATTTACAGTTGGCTTATGCCAAAACATTCAAACCTTTCAGCACGCTCTATTTAGTAGGTGGTTGTTGTGCATCAGCTTGGAACTATTGGGATGCTGCAAGTAGCCGCTTTACTCCCAATCCATCCAAACCAGAAGAGTTGACATGGGAGGGATATTTGACACCGAACTGGAATGATTCCCGTAATGAGCCTGATAAACTGAAGATATTAACAGCTCCCGATTGGTTCTCTGAGACTTATCATCCATATGTGCCCGATTATCCTTTGGTTGGCGAATATAATTTCCGTACAACAGGTAGTGAGGATTTTAAATGGATTATCTACGATGCAGGAACGTACCGTATAACGGTCAATACATTGACGGAAACCATGAAGGCTGTGAAGCTGAACAATAATGCTAAACAGAATGGAACTAATCTGTCGACGACAGCTATCGGCTGTGTAGAGGAGCCTTCGTTGGTCAAGGTGGCATGCAGCCGTGGTGCAGTGTATGTCAAGTCTGCTGTCGGAGAGGTGGCAGTATCTGTTTACACCATAGACGGTAAACATATGGCTTCAGTTCCAGTTGTTATGGATGGTATTGTGGCAGAAGGTTTGTCTAAAGGCATTTATGTCGTTAAGTTACTTGGAAATACGATATGTCTTTCACGCAAAGTCGTGATGAATGAATGAAGTAAGAATTATTAACGCAAATATAAATTTTAAATTAGATGATTATGGTACAAAAAATTACTCGTTCTTTAATGTGCTGCGTTTTGTTTGCCATGAGTGTTGTGGCTTCTTTTGCAGCAAACAAGTTGATGATTGTCGGTGACGCTGTTTGGGGTGGATGGACTCCTGCTAATAGTGTTGTCATGTTGCCTGATGGCGAAAATGTGTTTAAGGCGACTGTTTATCTGAAAAAGGTAGATGGTGAGACCGTTAAGGAGGGATTTAAGTTGCTGACTGCTGCTAATTGGGATTGCTTACAATATCATGCAGGTGACAGCGACGTTGAACTTGAAGAAGGTGTAGCTGCTCAGCTGTACGATAACCAGGAGAATGATAACGACAAGAAATTTCAGGTAAAGGAGTCTGCAAACTATGATGTAGTTTGCGACCTCAATACCAAGACCATTACTGCCACCAAGTCTGCTTATCAAGAGCACCCTGTCAATCACAATGCTTTGTGGATGGTTGGTGATGCTACTTCTGGTGGTTGGGATTTTGGCTCTTTAACCCCGCTGACACAGGATTTGGAGAATCCAATGGTTTTTAAAGCTACGACCTATTTGAAGGTTGGTGAGATGAAAATAGCTCAGAATAATGATGGTGGCTTTGGTCAGACTTTCTATTTGAGAGATGCCACAGATGATACTAAGGTGGTTTTTGGCGGTGAAGATAACAAGTGGACAATCACCGAGGCAGCTACCTACGATGTGACGGTAAATCTTTTAGACATGACAATCGATATCAAAAAGCATTATGCCGATTTCGTAGTAGATCATCTGTTTGTGATAGGCGATGCTATCTGGAGCGGTTGGGGATTTGCCAACAGTACCGTACTTCTTCCTGACGAAGATGGAATTTGCAAAGCTACTCTTTATCTTGAGGCAGATAAAGGATTTAAGTTGATGGCTGAGAGCGACTTCAATGGTTATCAGCTCCGTGCAGGCAATGAAGATGTTGTTTTGGAGAATGGTACTGCTGCTCAGATGTTTTCTTCTGAGGCAAACCGCAACGATACGAAGTTCAAGGTAAGCGAGTCTGCCAACTATGACATTGTTTGTGATGTAAATAACAAAACTATTACCCTAACCAAGTCAGCTTATCAGGATGCCCATGCCAAACATGCAGAGTTGTGGATGATAGGCGATGCAACTCCAAATGAATGGCAGATAGACAAAGGTGTACTATTGACGCAGGATGCAGAGAATCCTATGGTTTATACCGCAACAGCCGATCTAAAAGAGGGTGAGTTTAAGTTTATTGTCAATAAGTATATGGGATTTGATCAGACTGCTTATGTGAAGGATGCTGCAGACGACAGCAAGGTTGTTTACGGTGGTGACGATAACAAGTGGAATATCACCGAGGCTGGTACTTATGATGTGAAATTGAATCTTGCCAACATGACTATAACTGTTGCTAAGAAAGGTGCTACTGGCATTTCGTCGGTGAATGCAGATGTAACTTCTCCTGCTGAGTTTTATACACTTGATGGCAAGCGTGTGAATGGTTTTTCTGGTAAGGGAATTTATATCAAGCGTCAAGCTGGTAAGTCTGTTAAGGTAGTTGTTACCAAATAACTCCATTTCTTAATATAGGTATAAGCCCCCATACGTGCTTATGGGGGCTTACATTTGCATTTTTCTCTTCTGACAGCTCATATTCTCATTATACAATAATATTTTCTTTGAATTGTAAAGTGTTGATTGTTAGTTTGTTGTAGAAATACTATTCGTCTTTTCGTTATATATACGTTAGTCTTCTTGTATCATGTTTGTAATGGCTGTAATTTTGCACCACAATTTATGACATACAACTATAATATGAATTAATAAATATGAACAAGTTTTTGAATGTTATGAGAGCCGTTGTCTTGTCGATGGCATTGGGCTCTTTGCTCCAGGCGCAAGCTTCGGTAGCTGATGCAAAGGAATTTCAGATACCTGGCCCCAAGGATAAAGGTATTGCAGGTGCTGCCGTTCCTTATGTACGGTATGATTCTCAGAAGGCATCTTTAGGTGGTGGTGCCACCTTGAAGACTTCGGCGATGATGGATCGTTTCAACATTGCGTCTCAGGCTTCCGAACAGAGTTATGTGGAATTGCCTGGCAATGGTGCCAGTGCAGAGTGGATAGTACATGTCATTGAGGATGCTAATGTCGTAGGGCGTGGCGTTACCATGCGCTTTACCATGCCTGATACAGGTGATGGTATGGGACAGAAAGGCTCCCTCGATGTTTACGTCAATGGCAATAAGGTGAAGACCGTTGACCTAAACTCGTATTGGATGTGGCAGTATTTTGCCAGCGGTAATCCTTCTGATGCTCCTGATGGTGGTGTTGGCTGTTTTGCTTTTGATGAGGTTCACTTTCTATTGGACGAGCCTCTTAAGGAAGGAGATAGGATCAAAATCCAGAGCAGTGGTGCCAATGGCTTGACTTATGGTGTTGATTTTTTGGAGATAGAAGATGTCGTCAATCCTATAGTACGTCCAAGTGGTGCGGTAAGTGTAACCGACTTTGGTGCCTGTCCTGATGACGGAAAGGATGACCTTGCTGCTTTTGTGGCAGCAGTGAAGGCTGCTGATGCTGGCAGCAAGGTGGTATATATTCCAAGAGGTACGTGGCATCTCAGTGGTATGTGGAACATCTACTGCAAGGATGTGAAGATTACGGGTGCTGGTATCTGGTACACCAATATACAGTTTACAAGTGATAAGGCTTTCGGTGGTGGTATTTCTGGTGGTAATGGCAGCAATGGTGGTGCAGATGGCTATTGCAAGAACTTAGAGTTCTGCAACATGTATATCAACTCTAATCTCCGCTCTCGCTATAACCAGCAGGCCGTATACAAGTGCTTCATGGATGTGTTCTGTGCTGGTTCTGTTATTCACGATGTATGGGAGGAACACTTTGAGACTGGTTTTTGGTTTGGCGACTATAATGGTGCTATGGACTATAGCGATGGCGTGAAGGTTATCAACTGTCGCATTCGTAACAACCTTGCTGATGGCGTCAACTTCTGTCAGGGTACAAGCAATGCAGCAGTCTACAACTGCTCCATCCGCAATAATGGCGATGATGGCTTAGCTTGTTGGAACAATAGTTATATGAACGCCAAGGATGAGGAGAACAATGTCTTCGCTTACAACACCATCGAGTTCATTTGGCGTGCAGGTGGCATTGCACTCTATGGCGGTAGTGGTCATCATGTTTACAACAACTACATTCGCGATATGTTCATGGCAGCAGGTATTCACCTGAATACAACTTTTGATGGATATAAGTTCAGCAACAATAAGGGCATTACTTTCGAAAACAACATCCTTGTACGTTGCGGTACCAATGCCGACAGCTGGAATGAAGATTTGGCTGCCGTCGATTTGAAGCAGGATGTGAAGAACATAACGTTCCGTAATACACAGATTTACGATTCTCCTTTCGATGCCGTGCGTACAATGACAGGACCAAGTAATGTCGTGTTCTATGATACTCAAATCTTAGGTACGGGTCTTACCGGTGAGGATATCACCTATTCTTGTGTGGGGCATACTTGTGGCGCCATGCGTATAGCTGATAAGAATGTGAAGTTTAACGGCTTGAAGATCGCCAACTATGGAAGTGACAAGAAAGGCAATAACTCAACTTATCCATTCTGGACAGACAATAATAAAGATCTGGCCCAGTCTTTAGGTGCGGAACTTTTAGGTAATAACGCTTCCTATGTCGTTCCTGAGGCAGGCAAGGTAATCCAGCTAGAGCCTGTTGTCGACCCTTGGGAGAATGTAAAGGGTTATGATCTTGAATTAAAAGAACTTTCTTGGAGAAATCAGAACGCAGAGTATAACCTTCAGGAAGGTGACCAGGTCGTTTTGTATGGTAAGATAAAGAATAATTCGGATATAGATATTCCAGAGAAGGCTAATTTTACAGTTGTAGTCAATATTGATGGAGTCTCAAAAGGTTCTGTTACTATAAGCGACGGCTTGAAGGCTCATGAGTCTGTTGACTTTAAACTTACTTCTTCATGGGAAAGTGTGAAGGGCGGTCATGTTGCAGTTGCGACAGTGTGCCCGGATACAGATCTCAAAAATGAACTGACCGAAGACAACAACTCTCGTACCAAGCGTTTCAATGTGTCAGCTTCTGCAGACGATATCAATAAGTTTACACCTGTTACAGGAGGCTACGATCTGGTTGTCACCAAGGTGTTTGTCAGCAACAAGAAGGAAGAGGATGCCATCAATACTGGCGACCACCTCGTGATGGGCGCAGTCATCGCCAATGCGGGTGACAAGGATATTCCTGCAGGTACGAAGATTGGTCTTCAGTTCCAGATGGACGGCAAGACATACGGAACAGGCTTTATCACTTGGTGTGATACTTTCAAGGATGGTTTGAAGTCGCATGCAACGGCTACGTTGATTGCCAATGGTGGCGGTGGCTCTGTGACAACAGGTGGTGCAGATAATTACTTCATCGCTCCTGAGGGAAGTCATACCATTACTGCCTGGATTGACGATACCAATGACTGGAAAGAGGTTGATGAAAATAACAACAAGAAGGATATGACCCTTATCATCCCATTCGGCGGCGTTAAGTATCTTGCTGACACAGACTTGCCTGACGATATTAGCGGTGAGAATCCTCCAGTACCAGTTGTGAAGTCTACAATCGTCAACGGTATCAAGTATGAAATCGTCAACGACTATGCCCAGGTTGCTGGTTGGGATGAGCTGACTTTTCCTGCCAATGGTATTGCTGTCATCGAGAAGAACGTGAAGATTGGTGACAACTACTATGATGTGAAGCGTATTGCCGGAGGTTACGACGACAAACTGAGCGGCAGCAAGTGCGACGAGGCGGGTGCGTTCTATAGTTGTAGCCAAATCAAGGGTATCGTTCTGCCCGACGGCATCGAGGCTATCGGCGATCATGCTTTCAAGAATGCAAGCATTGAGTACTTCAATCTGCCTGGTTCGCTTTCCACCATTGGTGCTTGGGCGTTCGAGAATACTCAGTTGACTAATGTGACTTTGCCTTGGACAATCACTAATGTTGGTGAAGGTGCATTCTATAACATTCCAACCCTTACAACTGTGGTATGGACTGCCAATGTGTGGAGCTTCCCTAATATGGTGTTCAACAGTCCTAACGTAAAAGATGTTTACTTCACCTTGCCCTACAGCATTTCTGAGAAGGGTGACTGGACATGGAACAACAATGCATTGCCACGTTTCCATACACGTCCTGCAGGCATCGAATCATGGAAGAGTGCAGGTTATGAGAATATTGACGATCAAGTCATCATCAAGCCAGAGGAAAATCTTGTACCCTGTTCGTTCAATTTTGATGTCGATTTCACCGATGTGTCAGGTATCTCAGCCTATAAGGGCGCATACGAAGAAGGTAAGGGTGCTGTTGTCTTGACGAAGGTGAACAAGATCGGAGCACAGAATGGTTTTCTGGTTCGTGTCAATGACGTGCCTGTAGGTGGCTACTCCAAGGAGTATGCAGCCAGGATTCTCGATAATGGTGATGATTGTGACAGCTTTGAGGGTAACAGCATCTGGGCTTCCACAACTCCCACCTACATCACAGATGAGAATCAGTATTATTTTGCGAATGGTTGTTTCAACCGCTTGTCAGAGCCCAGGTTTGTGCCCGGTATGAGTGCTTGGCTCAACCTCTACGGCAAGGCAGGAGCTGCAAAAGATGCACTTGGCTTTGACTTCCTTGCACCTCCTTCGTCAACAGGTATTCATTCTGTTCAGGTTGACAACAACGAGAGCGCAGCTTATTATACTCTCAGTGGTGTGAAGATGGCGAAACCTACAACTAAGGGTGTGTATATTTATAAAGGAAAGAAGGTAGTGTTCTAATGGGATTTTAACGGTGTTATAACCGTATTCTAATATTTTAAACTCCAATTGGAATTTCTTTAGCTTTAAGATGAACCTTTTGCCAATAAAGTGGCGTTGTTCCTTCAAAAATGTGTATTTTTGCATGCAACATATTGGGTTCTTGGGCTTGAAGAAATTCCAGTTGGAATTTTCGGGTTTGAAGAAGACAATTGTTTTAAGTAAAATGAATATGAATAAAAGAAAAGTTTATGTAGTCCCAGAGGTGAGGATTGTAGAGGTTTGTCAGGAGAATCTGATGAACAACCCTACGTCATGGGATGACGGCAGTGGCAATAGGAAGCCCATTGTCGAAGGTAATCCTGATGAAGGAAGTGACAACTATGCCAAATGGCATGGTTTTAATGTGTGGGAAGATGATATTAAGTATTGATAATGTATTAAAAAATTATAAGATGAAGATGAAACTCTTTTTCAGAATTTTGGTGATTGCCTTGTGCATCTCGATGTCCTTGTCGTCTTTTGCCCAAGATCAACAGGATAGAATTAGTGTAGAGGAGATAGATTGGTCTGCTAATAATCAGAGTTTAGAGTCAATTGTCAGCACTTCGGATGCTCCGACAATAACATATTTGTATGCAGCAACTCCCAAAAAGTTTGTGACAGTGGGTGGCCGCTATGGAGCACAGCCAATCCTGGCAGAAGTGGGTATGAACTTCTATGTAGAGAAGGTCAGCGACGCTGACGATAGTCCTTATTACATCCACTCATGGGTGGATAATCCTACAACTTCTCAAGGAACTGGAAATGCCGACTATCTTGGTGTCAAGCCTGCCATGGATGAAGATGAGCGCATCTTTTCTGAGCCGAAAAATGAAGCTAAGAAGTCCATTTATTTGTTTGTGGATCGTGGAATGCGCAATACCAATGATGATGGAAGCGCACCTTCTCCCGATAGGGTAAAATGGTATATTGAGGCTGTTGACGCCCAAAATGGTTATAAAATCTATTCTAAGTGGACGGATAATCAGGGATATAGCGATGATGTAGAGCGAAAGTATTACCTGAGTTATTACCAAGGTCCTAAAGAAGAAAATCCACAGAAGAAATTCCTGGTGGTTACTCCGGACGAAAACAAGGCTGAGACGTTCTATTTCATTCGGATAGATGACTACCGTAATGTTATTAGCAAACAGAATAAAAAGTATATCAATGTATCTGGTCTTGTGCAGGATGCTCGTTTCGAACGTAACAACAAAGGTATTGAAGGTGAATTGCGTAAAGATTATAATGCTGAGTCAAAAAATGTTTGGCAGTTCCGTTATAACAGAAACGAAGATACCTATGTTTTCCCAACTTTGCAGGATAATGTGCAAGAACTGGCGTATATGACGGCTTGGGTAGGACCTAAAGGCGATTACGATGGCCAAAAAGGCAATTATTTGATTCAGAAAATCACAGGCTTGAAGCCGGGTCTTTATCGTGTCAATTGCCAGGGCTTTTATTTCAATCCTGGAGATCAGTACGACAAGAACAATACTTCTTTTGTCTTTGCCTCGCAAAACTATCAGGATATAAGCAATCAGACGACTCTGAAGACCATTGAATCTGCAGACTGGGAATTGATGCAGAATATGGAAACAGCGGATGGCTTTAAGAGTAATGTTATCAAGTATTGTGTCAATGCAGGTAAAATATTCGCAGATAGCAATCCTTATGAAGACATGGATGTGGACAGTCGTAAGTACGACAATAGTGTGGCAGTCCTCGTAAAGGCGGATGAAGGCTCAGAGACAGGTACTCTCTACATCGGTGCTGGCAAGAGAGCCAACGAGGGAGGTTACGCCTATTTCGACAATTTCCAGCTCTTCTATATGGGAGACAAACAGTGGTATCTCGATGCTACGAACACAAGCAAAGACGAGTTTTCCATTGTCCAGAACACTGATGGCACTTATACCCCAAAAGGCATCAACCGCAATTCTGGCACTGTTCCGTATAAGTACCCTGTTATTTACAACATACGACGCTACTTCAACGTGGGTAAGTGGGAAAGCCTTATTCTTCCTTGCACACTGACGGGCGACCAGGTAAAGCAGACATTCGGAGGCGATCAGGAGGTGAAACTCAGTGTCTTTAAAAGGGTGGAAGGAACCTGTGTCTATTTCGAGACCGTAGATACTGATAAGGAGGGTATCGTTGCTGGCAAGCCTTATATCATCAAGGTGGGAAAGAAAGCCGATATCGAGACAAAGATAGATGAATACACTTTCCCTTGGGGTAACAATACCACGGTAAAGGTAAAGGGACCTATCTATCAGGTAAAGGGTGTTGTTCCTCCTACATTTAAGGATGATGACGTGACAACGAAGGAAATTTCTGGTGGTTATACGGTTCAGTTCCATGGCTTCTATTACGACCCAGGTGCAGCTCCAGCTACTGCATACGTGGTAAATAACGGTGATATGTATCATCTCGATTCTGACTGGAACGGCTTTGTGGGTACAAGTTGGTATGTCACCATAACAGATGCAGAAGGCCATGCCAAGGCGTTATCGTTCAGCTTTGATGGCGATTCTTCTACGACAGCTATAGAGAACGTGGCAGGACAAGAGGATGCTGCGGTTCAAACCGAAGGATATGTCTATAACCTGAGCGGGCAACGCGTGGGCACCCGGAATGATATGAGCAATCTTTCTTCTGGCATATACGTTGTGGCTGGCAAGAAGTTTGTTGTTAAGTAATGTATGAACGTCAAATCATGAATGTAATAGAGAAGAGCATTATTGGCAAGAAAAGCCAGGAGGCCTGTGAGGATGGACTGGTCGTGACCGATGATTTCATTGCCGTGATAGACGGCAGTACGAGCAAGACCCCAAAGCATCTCAATCCGGAAATGAAGAACGGACGTTATGCCATGATGCTCATCTCTGAATATATCAGACAAGAATTGAAGGCGGATGCTACGGTAGATGATTTCTGTCAGGGAGTTACAGCGGCTATATATAATAATGTGTATGAACCATTAGGCGTGTCTTCTCGACTGTGTGAACATCCCGAGGAGCGCCTTACGGCTTCTGTTGTTCTATATAGCAGAAAAAGACGAGAAGTGTGGATGGTGGGCGATTGTCAAGCCCTCTTTGATGGCAAGTTTTATGATAATGCCAAACCTTACGAGCAAGAGATTGCAGAGAGGCGAGTTGCCTTGATAAAGGAAGGAATGCTTCCTGCTGAGGCTCGCAGGCAAATAGAGCCTTTGCTCGTTGAGGCGATGCTTTCGGGACAAAACAAGACTTATACTGTTATTGATGGATTCCCCATCTATCGGGAGGGGGTAAAGGTAGTGTCTGTATCTTCTTCCGAGACAGTTTCTGCCTCTTCCGAGATTGTATTGGCGAGCGATGGCTATCCTTTTCTCAAGCCTACTCTGGCAGAGAGTGAGGAAGCCTTGGCTAATCAAATTGCCAACGATCCTCAAAATATCAGCTGTTTCATAGCTACCAAAGGCCTTGTAGAAGGCAACAAGAGTTTTGACGACAGGACCTATATCCGCTTCCTGCCATAGGCTGTTGGGGCGATAAGGCCAGATAAACGTATATAAATAACATGGGCTGCCAGGATTACTGGCAGCCCTATTACGTTAGTATGTTATGAAAAATTTGAGAGAAATGAAACTTCACAGTTTCAGAATTGTTTTACTAAACATGATTTTATAGAGAAAGCATAGAAATTTATCATTTCAGTATGTTGGAAGCCGGATCGGCAGCCACTTGGTTGATATTGGATTGCTGCATGGAGTCGACCGATACCGAGTCGGCAATGGCAGCTACTGATACACCGTGAACCGATTGTCCGTTTCCTGTATTTCCTACGTATTCGGCATCTTTCTGGAAAGGTACTTGGGCGGCATTGCCCAGAGTAAGGAAGATAGCCACCATGGCCGCAGCCTTGAACAGAGGTTTCAGTCGCTCTGTCAGCGATATTACCTTTGCCTTTTCTGGCTTCTGGCTTTCCTCGCCTTCAATGATGTCCATCATCTTTTGGTCAAAGTCATCGCCCAGAGCCTCGTTCTTGCTTTCGCCAAGCTCGTAGGTAAAGAGAGCCTTATAGGACTCCAGCTCGGAAGGAATATCTTCCTGACTGAAGAATGTGCGGAGGATGTCTTCCTCTTCGAGGGAGGTCTCGCAATTCCAGTAGCGCTCTAAAAGCTGTTTGATGTACTTATAGTCCATATTTGTCGAATTGTTGAAATCGTTGTTTTATTGTTTGACGAGCCCTGAAGATATTGATCTTTACCTGTTCTTCGGTGATGCCGAGAATCAGGGCAATGTCTTTGTAGGCTTTTCCCTCGATATCGCGTAACTGTATGCAACTGCGTTGCTTTTCGGGAAGTTCGTCTATCATCCTCTTTACGATGTCCAGTTTGTCTTTCTGAATCATTCGTTCTGAAGGATTCGAGGTGGCGTCTGGCTTTTCTGTTTTCTCATCTTCGAGCGATCCGTTCTGATTCTCCATCTTCTTGATGCGGTCGAGCGAGAGATTTCTTGCGATAGTGAGGCTGTAGGCTTCGATGGAGTCTAACTGTTGCCATTTGTTGCGCGAGTTCCAGACTTTTATCAGTGTGTCTTGCACGATGTCTTCGGCTTCCTCTCTGTTGAGAGTAATGCGCAAAGCCAGTCTGAAGAGTTTGTCCTTCAGTGGCAAAACATCGTTTCGGAAACTGATTTCTTTCATTCCTCTGTTATTAATGACGACTATGTTATAAGAAAGTTACAACCAATCTTAAATTATTTCTATTTTTAACTCTTATTAAGAATCAAAGGCAAAAGAATTCTTCGCTCTTCACTCTTCGTTCTTTACTTAATGACGGTTCCCTGTTTGCCGTCTATGGCTGTTGCCAGAGTGATAATCACCTCCTTCACGCCAGCGTCTACGGCAGCAAGGGCGTTCTCTATCTTTGGAATCATACCTCCGCCGATGGTTCCGTCAGCCTGGTATTTCTCGAAGTCGGATCGTGTGATGACAGGAATCACGCTGTTGTCGTCATCGGGATTGGAAAGCACGCCCTTCTTCTCGAAACTGTATATCAGCGTCACATCGTAGTAGGGAGCCAAAGCCTTGGCTGTTTCGCTGGCTATGGTGTCGGCATTAGTATTCAGAATATTGCCATTGCCGTCGTGAGTCAACGGAGCCATAACGGGTGTAATGCCTTCCTGGATAAGGGTTTGCAGCATCTTGCCATTGGCGCGTTCCACATCGCCTACATATCCGAAGTCTACTCCGTCCTTGACGGGGCGCTTGTGGCTGTGTATCACATCCATATCGGCTCCTGTCAGTCCGAGTGCGTTTACGCCCTTGGCTTGCAACTTGGCTACAAGGTTCTTGTTGACCAAGCCTCCATAGACCATGGTTACCACCTCCAGCATCTGTGCGTCGGTGATGCGTCTGCCATTCACCATTTTGCTCTCTATACCCAAGGCTGCTGCTACCTTAGTAGCGCGTCTGCCTCCGCCGTGTACCAGTACTTTCTTTCCTGGTATGGCGGCAAAATCTGTAAGGAGCTGTGCCAGTTGCTCGTTGTCCTCAACGATGGCGCCGCCCACCTTTACGATTGTTACTTTCTCCATATCTGTCTATATTTTGATAATGACAGTACAAAGATACTGTTTTATTTTCAAAGAAAAAAGAGTTAAGAAAAATTAATTGCC
>ERZ1031845.84-NODE-84-length-36045-cov-20.531592_pt1 | contig 36045 bp, 34 predicted proteins | sample MGYA00518169_ERZ1031845 | MGnify/ENA primary metagenome ERZ1031845 (study PRJEB33719, sample SAMN04261265) | wastewater metagenome | biome: rural village; feature: human; material: feces | host: Homo sapiens | place: El Salvador | collected 2014-01-14 ...
ACATAACACCACATTATTATAATTTAGGCGGAGCGATGAAAATTCGTTCCGCCACTTTCTTCATGAGCCGAGGAGCGGAAAGAAAGTGGCAAAGAACCGTTTTTTCCTTATCTGCGATGCTTGCAGAATAACAAAGGACAGCCCAAATCAAAAGGACTGTCCTTTATTCATAAATCGTTTTTTCTGTTCCTTGGGAGATAGTCCCATCTGGCGATTGACACTTTTGCTTACTAATGCGGCATGATGCCGTCCTATGGATTCAGTGGCAAGCTGAGATTTTAGCCGTAGTCTTTCTTTTTCATTGGCGTACTCTTAATTTATTGTCAGAGGCGATACGACTTGAGACCTTCATCGAATGCAGCCTTGATTTCGGCTGCATAGGCATTGAAGTGTTCGTTGATGATGTTATCCACATAACTTGCAATGGAAATCTTTCCCTTGCCTACGATACTGACAAATTTAGTCACACGCTCATGAATGTCCTCGCTGATGCCAACATGTCTGCCATATCTTGCGGTAAAACCTGCATTTGCCATGAACTTACCGACATACTGCTCAGCACGCTCTTTCTCCATTCTGTCGATTGGCTCAAATTCACCCACATCATAATTCTCATATGCTGCATCTTCATCAAAACACTCCTCCTTGTCGGAAATAGTTGACGATGTACGGTCTTGAAATGTCTCTTCAAGACAAGCGTCAATCTGTTTACCAACTTCCTCCATTGTCTCTTCATAATTTCTCATGAAAGCCTCATACAACTCCTTGGCATCTGTCGAAGTGAGTTGTCCTTTACCACAGTTTTTTGTTTTGTCTGCCATAATCATTTTTTTAATTGTTATACAAATTCTCTGCTATTGAAATACTTGTTGACTATTGAAAATCCAACCTCAACAGTTTTTGTCAGATACCTGACATATGCAATTCCATCAACGCATCTATTTTGCGTTTAATAATCTTTGAGCGTTCTGCGATTTCAGCTTGTAGCTTTTCGCTGTCCATTTCCGAGAATATTTTGCCCACATGTGCAAATCTATCCTTTGTTGCATTGTTCTCTTCTGTTCTTTCCATAATTCTCCTTATTAAATTGTTATACAAAGTCGAGGATATTGAAGTCCTCTATACTGTCTGGCACCTTAAACTCTTTCTTTGGCTTGGAAATCTCTACAATCTTGTGAGTTTGCAAGTAGAAGGTGACGTAATCATGGATGTTCTTCTTGCACTCCTCGCTGTTCTCCATGAATTTCTCATAGAATTGGTTGCCATCCATCTCATGGAAAACCTTGCCTGCATGTCTTTTCTCCTTGTCCGTTGCTTTCGGTGCCTTGATGGTATTCACAGCTGCGTCAATGTCCTCAAAACTTGACCCTTTGGCTTGTGGCACATCGGCATCTTTCTTATTGTCAGAATATTTCACACCAATATCTTCTATGCGAACATTCGTAAACACGTCATCAAGCTGTTCGTCAGAAATCCGTGCCGTACTCTTTGGAGAATCGTCAAATGTCACGTCATTATCCGATACGGACATGGATTCTGTTTGTTTTTGTTCCGTTTCTTCTTTCTTCCGCAGTTGGGACACTTTGAAAAGACTTTTGCCTACAAGTGCCATCGGGTCGATAGGCGGTTTTTTCTCCTTTTCCTTGCCGTTCGCAACTTCAAGGAGCAACTTGTTGTAAAAATAGATAGTCCAAACATTGAATGCAGCCAAGACTATCAAGAATATAGTTTCCATTGTCATGCTTGTTCCTTTTTGTTACATATTCCAATCGTCAATCTCTTTTCTCAGCAAGCCGTTGATTTCTTCCTGGTTCTCTTCAAGATGTCTCTCAAGAATAAGGTCGATGTAACCACCGACTGTCAACTCATGCTTTGCGAGCACACTGACTATTCTTGAAATTCTCCTGTGTATCTCACGGCTGATATAAACGCATTGACGAGTCTTTATCTCGTTTCGCTTGAAGAATGCCGAATCGTAACTTTCCGAAGAAGCCTTGGGAGGCTTGCGTGAAATTGGCGACTTATCGGTCTGCGAGCATTGGGACTTCCAGCCAACCTCTTCTTTCTCTTCGGTATCTTTCACTTGGGATTGGGAAGCTCCGTCAAGAATGGATGCCGTTGTCGTGCCAATCTTGCTCTTGCCAATAGAGGCAATGAGCAGATTTTCATCTATTGCGTCAGTGTTGATTTTTCTGCTTACCATAGGCTCATGTCTTTATGATTTCACAAATCTCGTCGGACAACTCCTTGATGCCACTCCCTCGCAACAGGTTTGGGTCTGATGGAAAGATGGTGGAACGGAACACTGCCTTTCTGTTCTCCGACAGCTCTCTTCTGAAACGTTTGCTGTCTGGCAGTCGTGTGTTGAGAACCGAATAGTCGAGAGACTTGAACATACCTTCATATACATCATACAAACTCGTTCGTTCTCGTTTGTCAACCATTGTCCAAAAGAAAGCAAGTTTCTTGGTGACCGACCAACCCTGTGTCAAAAAGTTGTCGTGGAACAACTGCATGAAGCTCATTGCGCTTTCTACAACAAAGCGGTCTGCGCTGACGGGTACAAAGATGTAATCCATCTGAGACAAGGTCTTCATGACGCCCTCACTTTTGATAGTCCCAGGCATGTCAAAGAAGATGAAGTCAAGTTTAACCTCTGTTTCATTCAACACTGTCTCTGCGTCGTCAAGCGCATTGACAGCATTGCTTCTCGTTACGCTGAAGGACTTCTTGCCCAGCTTTTTGAAATGCTCACAGGCTTGCGCCTTGAAATAGTCGCTGCTTTTGATGAGTTCCAGTTCCTCGTCTCGCAGGTCTGCAAGGTTGTATTGTGGCTCGTCACAGTCTATGACCGCCACATTGTAACCCTTGACATTGTGAAAGTAGTTGGCTACAAGAGCCGTGATGGTGGACTTTCCTATTCCACCTTTCTGTGTCGCGAACGCAACAAATCTTGTCTTACTCATATCGTTAACTTTTTAAATTGTTGATTACTCGTTTCTATGATTTCCTGCCAATTCAAAGATATGAACACTTTGATGTCCATGTCTATCGGTCATTGCTCCATTATGGAGACCTTGAACTGTTGCAATGCTTCATCATTTCCATACGACAGTACGACAGTGAATCAGTAAGTCTGTACGTCAGTGGAGCATCATGGATGCAAAGAGACGCTGCAATAGTGACAGACTTATTCGTTGCTGCAAATGCTTGTTTCATCATATTTTCAAATCATTGGTTCAATGTTTGGCTGCAAAATAACAACGAAATTTCCGAAAAACAATGGTTTTCAAATCCTGTGGCAGCATGTTGCCGATAGTTGCAGTGGTTGTCTGGGGTGCATCTGTTCCAAGGGTGCTATTTTAGCCGTAATTTTGCACCCGAAAGGCAAAGCGATGGATAGCGCATCCATATCGTTCCGAGAAGAACTAAGGCTTGATGCTCCGCAAAGGACTGGATTTCCCGAACAGCTTCCATTCGGGATGGGGACAGCTTCTTACGAAGGCTAACTTCAATCCACCCTAAGCGGATTTTTATGTCCTCAAAGACATAGCAAGGTATGTTTTGAGTTACTCAAAACCTTTGGAGTTACTCTCCAAAGACCTTGCCCTGCCGGGTTGGTAGCCTCTCCGAAGTCGGGCTCCCCATGTTCCAATCTGCCGATATGTTGTATGGTTCCATCATAGCTATATGCACCGCTTGTTCCATTTTGGTATGAACATAAAAAAGGATGGCAAGAGTTTTAATCCTACCATCCTTTTACAATTCATGGAGAAGTCTTATGGCAACCAGTTGTTCTCCATGAACCAAAGAAAAGGCTTATCTAATTCTTACACCTTTACCATTCAGAACTTCACCTCTAATATCATCAGTTTTGCATAAATACAAGTCGTAGCCAATGGCTGTAATATCGCAATATCTTGGAGGAGTAATGACTTTTCCACTTGGTGACATCAACCCATACCAACCAAGTTCTGCTTCATATTTTTTGCAATTTGCAGTCTTTTGATAAGGTGTTGGTTCTGCTTCTGCCGTTTCACCTGTTAAATTACCCTCATCATCATAGTTCTTTGCCGTAGTATATCGTATTTCATCGGTGTCATACAATAATCTGTCAACATTACTAATCAAGAAATCGTCAATCAGCTCACCTTGCAAATTGTATTTGCGAAGAGTGTGGTCTTTCATTGTTGCAGTAATGCTATTACCAGAGATCCAGAGGTCTGCTTCCATAAAAGGCAATATTGGTTTAAGATTTTCTGTAAGAACACTCTGCATACCTCCTTTGCTTACGACAAAGAAAGAATCCTTGGGCGAAATAGCATCATATTTAGCTTTCAGCATCCAATTTCCTTTTTTGTCTATCAAACCAAATTTGTCACGTTTGTTGTTATGTATTACGCAATGTCCATTGTGAAATACATACCCTTCTGCACCAGTGATGTATGGAATATTCAAGTCAATAACGACATTTCCTTTGGAGTCGATGAATTTTATCATTCCGTTGTCATCTACGGAAGCCAAGCCATCAGAAAATACCCATGCGTGCTTGTACTGAGGCTTGATAGCTATTTCACCCGTCAGCATATTGAAGTAACCACGAGCATCGCCGTTACTATAACAGACAAGCGAGTCGTCCCCCAATGGTTTTGAAATCCAATGTATGCCCTTGACAGTCTTCTTGCCATCACGAGTCTCCACATATCCATCCGTTTCATAGGCACGGCTATAGTAAGTTGCATTTCTTGACAGGTACTGCGGGTCATAGTAGGAGTCATCCAAATATTTCGCAGCATTCACTTTCTTGTAAACAAACTCGTATAGCGCATTACCTCCAGCACATGCAAACACAAACATGATGAACGCAAAACAGCCTCCAACAACACGTCGAATAAACTTGCCATACTTAGATTCATCCTTCATTCCAAGTATCACGGTGAACCATTCTGCTGTTGCTGAAATAATACCTGTCAACCCTTTCCAAAATAAAATAATTGCTCTTTTCATATGCCTCTTATTTTAAGCTTCTACTTATTTTCCTCCTCATCAAAGGCTTCATCTGCCAATCTTCCATAGCAACCAAGACGTTCTTCCTTTGACATCGGTTCTGCACAAAAAGCAGCCTCATTCTTCATTTGAGAAAGACGAGAAAAGAAATTCATACGGGTCGTGGTGTCTTTGCGCATGGAAGCACGTGTTCCTTCTGAACTATAATCAAAATTACGAGCATTGCGGATAGACATCGACATAGCAACTTCCATTGAGTCTTGATTCGCTCCCATGTAAGTGAATGTCCAGCCTTCTTTGCGAAGTGTTTCCACAAGTGCCTTGATGCTACTACCATTATATTCTTTGGACGCATTCTCATAACCGTCAGTAATGATAGTAACAACAACCGCAACATCCTCAATGTCTTTGATCTGTTTATGCATCGCAGTAAGGGTGAATCCCATAGCATCGTATAAAGGAGTTGAACAACATGGTTCATAGTCGTTCATGCTCAACGGATGTGCTTTACCCACAGGTACTTTGTCAAAAACATTACATGTCTCACAGCTACAAAAAGTAACCAGTGAAACGAAATGCTCCTGTGTGTCGGCAAATTTCTCTTGCGCTTTCTTGATTCCAACCAAGGTTTCGTTGAATCCATCCACCGCTGCTTGACGTATTCTCTGCATAGAACCACTACGGTCAAGGATTATCACATTGAAGATTTGAGTCTTCTGCATTGCTGTCTTGTCTTTTAGCTCTTCCATATTATCTGATATTTTTTTTGTGTTATAAACTTTATTTGTTTATGTGTATAGAGTAAAACAAGTAACCATTCCTATCATCAAAGTATATAAAAATCCCTCAGCCCATTCGATTTTATATCAAATTGAACTGAGGGATACGATTTCCTTTATTCGGTAATTCTTTACTTTACCTATTAATTGATGATATCTATACCATTTCTTACACCTGGAGATATTCAAGTACACTCTCCCAATTAGGAAATTCTTGACTTCCAAAGCGAAGCCATTCTCCCTGGAATCCACTTGTTCCATGTTTTCCTCTATCATCAATGATATAGTCACCTCTGAGTAGATTCTTGTGGTGAGATAGAATTAGACGTTTACAATAATACTTGTCCAAATGTCTATTTATCCATTCCACTTTGTCTGACCATGTTGTTGGATTACTCCAAGGAGAGGTTGAAAGGATATAAACATCGTATTTACCACTTTGTTGTAAGGCATACATAGCCTCGACAGCACCTTTCACAGATGGTAGATAAGAAACGATGTTCGGCACTTCATCATATCTTCCTGCATATTCCTTGCGAAGTTCATCGCCAATCAGTTCCAATCCTGCATGAAAATCCATCAGTACTCCACCCATATCAACATAGACGATCTTCTTTGCCGTTGGTTTCTCTGAATCCAAATCTCCCTGTTCGTTGGTGACAGACTTTTCGATGAGTTCTTGAGTTTTGTCTCGCTTGTCATAGTTATCACGCAACTCCATCAACATTCCACACAGTTCCGCAGGTGTCAATATTGTCTTGTAAGGATTGTCCTCACCTGTAGAATGTGTCAACGCCATGCCCCTTGTCTGCATCAACGCAGTACGAAAACGTTCACTTTGCCCAAACATGGCTTTATAAGCATGATGTATCAATTCCTGATACTTATCACTCTGTCTGTCAATTGCTTGTCCTTTCCACCAAACTATCTGGTCCGTCTGCCATGATGTTACACTCATCTTTCTGGCATTGCCACCTTTCATGCTGCATATCTGACGCTGTTTGTCGATGTCCTGTCTCTTCAAAGATTGGAGAAATCCCTCCATGCTGCCGCAGACCATTCCATCGAAACGGAAGCCATTGCTGCACAGATTGCTCAATACATTGGAAGGATAAAGCCCGTTTGAGCGTATATCCAATGTATTGGTCTCAGGATTATACATATCTTCCGGCTTCTGCCCATTACGTGATGAAGGTTTATGATTCTCTTCCATATCTTTCCTACACTTAATTCAACTTTCACCGTTACTATAAATTCCAATGCCGATGCTTCATGAACTCCTTGCATTTAGCACAAAAACTGTTTGTCTTTGCAAATGGATTCCTTCCTTTGGCATTCTGCATCATGCAGTTCGCATCAGGGCAATGACGTAATCCTTGTGCATGACCTATTTCATGAAGCATCACACAGAACAATTGCCCATAGCCATGAGGACGGTATGAGGAGAATACCGCCACACCAGTACCAACACCACTTGCAAGACCCATTATGCCACTATGAGGCCGGTTGCGGAAATTGTCCAGTCCTATATCTGCTTGAGTCAGCCCAATGACTATTGTCGAATCAGACTTGAACGTTTTCAATCGCTCATTCAGCAAGTTGGCTCTATAGCGAAGATGGTCTTTCCTTCTCGTTGTCAATGCCTTTGTGTCCAAAGCGATATTGCCTGCATATCTGCATTTGGGATAATGTGCCCTTAAAGAGTCAAGCATCGCTCCGCGCAAGTCTGCCGATACATTTCCCAATGTGTACAGACAGACTGTCGGTACAGTTCTGGAGGCCTTCATGTCCGTTGTCACGTGTCGGTCCCCCTCTTTGTTCTTCTGATTGCAACTAAGCAAGCAGATGGCGAGACACACGCAACATAGAAGAAAGCATCTCTTGAAAATCATCCTTAAAATCATATCCATACATCTTTATTTGTAGTAATAATTTTCCCATCTGTAATCACCGCTGTCCACATTCATGTCCTCACGATACATCTCAATGTCAGGAACATCCATGACAGAAGTTGATTGCGTCTTCAAAGTTTTGGTTTTATAATCAATAGTCTCGTATGTAACCTTTACTTTGCTGTTAGACGGAAAAGAATATGTTTCCTTTCTCAATACTGTGCCATACCTGCTGATTTCCTGCTTATATGCCAACAGCCCGTCTTTATACGCACGTTGAATCTTACTGCCATCCTCCCATGTAACAGAATATACATTCAAGTCACCGGTTCTTGTCGGGACGAAGGCAATGTCCGGATCATCGGGTTCAATACACGGATCGTGATGCCATACAGTCTTGACTACGCGCCCATTCCGATAATCAGACTCCATTGATGGAATAAAGTCAGCATACCGGCAGACCTTATAATTGGGCGAATCCTTTCTTTTAGGTGCCATTGTCACATGGAAGATATAAAAGCCACCATGCAAGTCGCTTTGCCAAAAACTTAGGCAAGGTTTTACTGCTATGGCTAACTTATATCCACTCAGCGCAACTATGCTGTCACTGCCATATACTATATATGCTTTTACCGCGTCACCATCCTTATCGTATTCTATGTTTGTCTCTTGGTATTTAGCAGTGTCGGGATGTTCATAATCCATATCGGCTATCATCTGGCGAAATCCAAGATATCCATCTTTGTTCCTTTCAAAGCTTGCACTGTCCGAATCCAATCCATCAAAGATTTCGCTCTTGAATTGCAGAAGATGCACCAACCGTCCTTCATCATCGTAATCATACACAAGAGTTTGTGCATAACATTCCGATGCTCTTGCTATCGTAGCAATCGTTCGTCCCTTGTTATCAAAGAACTCTGTCAGACTGTTCTGCGGAGCATATTGCAAACGATGTACGGCATATGAACCATCCGAGAATCGAACGGAGTCATATCCTATAAATCCACAAGGCATCATCAAGAAGTCTTCCTTGTTGGCATTGTCAGATGTACTTTGCAGTTGTTTGAAATAGGTAATGCTTATATCTTCTCTATTACAAGAAGTAACCCATAGCAGTATCAATCCTAATATAAACAAAGTATAACGAATTCTCATAATTCTTTTCCCTACAATTCAGAAACATTCAATCAATATTGCCGTATAATTGTCATCTCCTTGTTTCTTACAAAGGAAATCATAAACGTCAAGTATCTCTTCCAATGGTTTGTCATCCATCATCCTTGCTTGCAAAATGTCAGGAGCCATGCTTTTGTATAGTCCATCCGAACAAAGTAAAACTCTGTCACCAGTCTGTAGTTTGATTTGTCGGATGTCTGGTACTGCCACTTCTGGGCGGTAAGAGAAGAAGCACTTGGCAACAATCTCCCATCCAAAATCAAGCCGGATATGGTCTTTTGTCTGACAAAGCAATCCATCACCTGGTCTTTGTACATAACAACGACTATCACCAATATGCGCAATGGTTGCCACATCGTTTTCAATACTTACCATAACCATAGTCGTACCCATCTCTGCATGATGAAACTCAAATGCCTTTTGGTCAATGGCACAACTTGCTTTCTTGCAAGCGAGTTTTACCTTTGAGTCACAATCGGGCGTACTGATATGCTTCTTCCAAAAGTCAGATATAGTATTGCATACCGTTTCACTGGCAGTCTCTCCAAAGGAATGACCGCCCATGCCATCACAGACTATTCCCAGAAACCGATTGCTTTCAGGCAGACTAATGACCTTGAAGGCATCCTCATTGTTTCTCCTTCTGCCAGTCTTGCTTATTGTTGTATATCTTATCTTCATTTTCCTCTTCTTTATGGTTAATGATAATAAAGAGGCAAATGTAACCTCTTATATATCTGTAACGTAGCTTTTTCTCTTATATTATTCTTGATATTGTCATTTTTACCACTTGATGAATCTTTGCAACTTTGGTTTCAAGTCCTCATGCTTGGAATAGTCGAACATCAAACATTTATTAGCATCCTTGAATGGTATGACTGCATGGTATTCACCTGCCGCATAGCAATCAATCTGATAAGGATGATAGGTCAAGACGATGCCTTCTGGCAGTACGGCAAAGTGAGTCAAAGGAAAATCCTTCTCGGTAAATGCCTTTTCGTTGTAACCATTCCATCCAGTCCAATCATCGCAAGTTTAGCAGCATCAGCTCTTACGAGGTCTTTTCTATCAGGAACCATAGAGAAAATTTCTGCCAAAGAGCAACCTTTATTTGCTGCTTCCCTGATAAGGTTTTTCGCTGTAATTGTATCTCCTTGATCCATCAAAACAAAGGCGAGAAGCGTTTGAGCTTCGGGACTATCATTTCCACGAAGTACTCGTTTACTTATCCTTTTCCGAATACCCCTACTTGGTTTATAATCTCTTCAAAGTGAACTTCTTTACAACCTTACCTTTTCTGTCAATAGCACCATAAAGCTTGATTTCTTCATCATCTGTCATACCGAAGCCGTCCTCATCGCGATAGTACATACCATCAGGATTAAGTTGCCATTCCACTTCTGCCACGCCATTCTTATATTGATAGATATGCCCAGGAAAATGAAACGAATGTACTTTAGCTCTATCAAGAGCATTCTGTGGTATTCCTTTCAGACTATCCCAATTAATATCTTCATCAGAAACTATTTGCAGTAGCTCAGAACCCGACATGAATTCATAGGCACATTTTTCTATCTGGAAAGGTAGCTAAATATTGAACAGCAAACTAACTCCAATGCTGCATGAAGTCTTCTACATATAGTTCAACGTCTTCAAATCATATTGTCCTTTATAGAAACCATCAAGGACTTTCTGAAATACATCATTCGGTGATACTGCATCAAATAGGGTCATGCAAGAACATACCTTCATTGCATCAAGTTCTCCAAATATGTCAACCACATCCATATCTGTATGTGCTAACAGAGCTTTGGTAATGGTTCTCAAACGTTCGCCCAATATTGGATGTTTCAGATATGCCTCAGCCTCATCATATCCACTGATACCATAATATTTAGCATTATAGCTATGTCCAAGTATAGCAAGCTGCGGGAAAATAAACCATATCCAGTGAGAACGCTTCAATCCGTCTTGCACTTCTCGTAAAGCTTGCTCGTAGTAGTGCGACTGTGCATCCAAGAAGCGTTGCAGATTGAAGACCTCATTGTCTTCAAGAGACTCTATATAGTTTGGCATAAATATATCTTTCATTCCTCTTTTCTTGTTTTATATATACGACTATTATAGCTGTTACAAAATGTTATTGCCAAATTTTTCCTCAAACTCTGTAACAACATTCTTAAAATGTGGAGTTAAGCGATTAAAAGCTTCTACATAGAGTTCTTCGGGTACTCCAAAATAAGCCTCAGCAATAGAGCCAGTAATACAGGCAATGGTATCACTGTCGCCACCTATACTTACAGCGTTACGTATGCAATCTTCAAAGCTCTTTCCATCGAGGAATGCAACAATTGACTGTGGCACTGTGTCCTGACAAGTACCTCCCCATTTATACGTGTTACGAATTTCGTCACAAGTAAAGTTTAGGTTGTAGCCAAAACGTGCTGATATTTCACTCCTTATTTCTTCCTTGCTTAGCCTTTTCCTACCCATAAGCACGCAAAGTGCCGTAGCCTGTGCACCTTTAATTCCTTCTGGATGATTGTGAGTACACTCTGCCGAACATTTTGCATACACAAGAATATCTTCTATGGTATCAAAAGCCCATCCAACAGGTCCAACACGCATTGCACAACCGTTACCGCAACTTACGTATGGTTCAAAATCTCCATTTTCAGCTTGCCAAAGCCATTTTTGAAAACCGCTGCCATATCCGCCCAATGGATGTGGATAGTTTGTCCCATATCTATAATAATACCTACCGCTATCACTCTTACTTGCACCTTCAAGAATCCACTTTGCAGTAGCTATCGACAAAATGCTGTCATCCGTATAGTCAGACCGGTCTGAAAACAAAGGGAATTCCTTCGTCTTTATATTGTGGAACTCATATATGCTTCCCACAATGTCTCCTATAATACTTCCTATCATAATTTTCACTTGTTTACGTTATACTTTTTATGTTATAGAGCGAGAAGAAGCAACCATTCTATCACGGCAAGATTTCACGGAATCTTGAATTCTCACCATCCAACAAAAGGGTCAATACAGGCTCTTCGCTTATTGAAATCAACTTGCCTGTCTTTTGATCCTTCTTTGCATACTTCCATATAAGTCTGTTGCGGTCGAAATATAATTGTATGTCAAACAGGTCATCTGTATTTGGTAATTTATGAACTTGAAGGCATCCTCATTGTTATGCCTTCTGCCAGTCTTGCTTATTGTTGTATATCTTATTTTCATTTCTCTAACTCATCTCCAGCTAGACTTGCTATCACCAGTTGCTTTACGCACCACTTTGCCTCTGGCTGTACAACAGGCTGTTCAGAGAAGCGTTCATCTATAACCTGAAGAGGTATCAATGAAGGAACTTCCTCCTTCTCTACCTTACCCTTGGTAGAAGAATACTGCTTTTTGTATTCAGACAACCACTTGTAGTCGATTCCTTCATCACTACAATACTTACGCAGGTTTCGACCTCTACGGTTCTGGTTAAAGTCCTGCATCACCTTTTCGAAGTATTCCTTTGTTTCCATAATTCTGATTTTTAAGAATTCGGATGCAAAGGTAAATACTTAATGTGTTAAAACCTTACGCTGTAATGGTGATATACGTTTCAATAGACGTTTCGATCGTATTTGAGTACTTACATGATAATATCGGCGATTTGGTACCGCAGATTCACGCTGTCGATTTTTTCGTAGCGGAAGCGTGGTACCAATTTAAAACCTTCCATTGTGTCCCTTTATGTAGCTAATGAATGGAAAGTAACCATGCATTCTTTAAAATGCTGCGTTCCAATACAGACTTGCATCACCACCATACTCCTCAGTAAGCAACGCCATGAATAGTGCCAAATCATGTTTGTCATCATCACATTTATACTGCTCTGGATAACGGTTTACGGTGAGGTCGGTGATTTTATATCCATCATCGACTTTCTCGTACTTGGCCACATAGATACAGAATCCAGTCCAGCTTCGGTAGTAGCGGATAGTGTTATCGTCACAATACATAAACCAATGGTCTTCCATGGCATCTGGGATGTGACCGTATTTTACACATTCCATTGCATTCTCAGGAAGGATGACACCAACAGGGATTGTGGTGTGCAGTTCTGGCATTGGCATGATAGTCCAGCTGTCCTTCGTAGCGACAACTGTTTTGACAGGAATAGGATTCTCTCCATTGAAGCGTTTTGCAGAATTTCCAGCACCCATTTTCCACATCATCAATGCCTTCAGCACCTCTGGGGACGGATCACTTTTCTTGTTTCCCGTCTCTGCAAATTCATCCGCAAATGGTTTGTAATTACCTTCGGGGTTTTGCGCCTGATGAGTATTGTGGTCATCGAGGATGGCAAAGCTGATGAGACGGTACTTGTTCTTGAACTCAGGTTCTTCAAACACCTCATGGAACAGTTTGGCAATATGTGATGGAGGATTACGATAGGCTCCACATCCCAATGCTCCCAGCACGAGGGAATCATGACCATGTCGAAGACCTATGCGTAGTATTGTACGCATCTTGTTCTTCGTCCCTTCTATCAAATCGTCTGCAATATGTGTGGCATCCTTTATTTTTGGACGGTTCATACCAGCAACAGAAATGAAAGATAGGCATTCTGGTGATTCCATCAGTTTATAGCCGTGTTGCTCATCCTCGCGGAATAGCAAGGCGCCAGGCGTATAGATGCCTCCAAAATTACGATCCAGAGGGTAACACTCACCTGTACAGACTGGTGTAATATACTTCTTGTACCAAACGTGATTGATAAAGTATTCTGTAAACTGATATAGCGAACGGAACAGATTGGTACGACGGAATAATGATTCTTCCTGTGCGCCAGCACCCAGCATTACACCGCCACCCGGATGTCTTCGACTCGCCATGTTCAGGATAGCAGGATTATAACCTTCTCGACAGAGGCGAACGCCTTCTTCGAGACAATCTACATTACGAACTATAATCTTTGTTTCTTCCTCATTAGTAGGAATGTTATCTACACGAAACTCATTCTTGTAGAACTTCGTTTCATGTTCCATGCGAGTAATGGTAGGAAATGTTACACGTTTGCCATCTTCTGTTGTATAGTACCCTTGGTTGACAATCTCTATCGTACTACGATATTCCTGTGCACGGAGTTCCTTGACTTTGTAATATGCAATACGATCTCCCTTAGAAGCCTTCTTCATTAGAGGTTCATAGGTTGAAATAAAGTCTGTGGAGTTCCATGTCGTTTCATTCGCATCGGGAGTTGTTGGAGTAGCCACAAGGTTCTCAACAAATTCCTTTGGCAAGATTACATTTTCTAAATCCAAGGCATCTTCAAACAGTGGTGCAATCTCTTCATCACGGAATCCTGCAATACCACAGCCGATTCTTGTTACAAGAAACGTCAGTGTTGTATTCTGCTTCGCAAACTGAATAAAGGCATCTACGTATGGTCTGATGGTTTCAACTCCACCCTGCATAGTAGGAATAGCATAGCTTCTTCCTTGTATGCCAGTGCCTAATCCCCATACTGCACCAAAGCGATTATAGGCAAGCTTTGCTGCTCCACCATCATGTGAACCTTCAAGGTTGCTGCCAAATACGAATATCTCATTCTCCTTCAACTCGGAGATTCGATCTGGTGTATATCTTCTATTGTACTTTTTCATAACGAATTCCCTATCCGTGTCGGGAACAACTTCTATGTTTGTCATTTTATATGTTTATGAGATATAGAGTTTAGAAGTAACCCTCTTCTATCTAAAGAATTTACTATCGTTTAAAAGTAAACTTCTTGACAACCTTACCTTTTCTGTCAATAGCACCATAAAGATTGATTTCTTCATCATCTGTCATACCGAATCCATCTTCATCACGATAGTACATACCATCAGGGTTAAGCTGCCATTCCACTTCTGCCACGCCATTCTTATATTGATATACATGACCAGGGAAATGAAACGAATGCACTTTTGCTCTTTCAAAAGCATCTTGTGGAAGCCCTTTCAGACTATCCCAGTCAATATCTTCATCTGTCACAATTTGCAGTACCTCATCAATAGACATGAACTCGCATGCACATTTCGCTTCATTATCCAACAAGTAACGAGGTTTCCAATATTGCCCTATCACCTTATTCACCAAGGTCATGTTCTCTCCAAGGTCACGTTTATTATAAGGATGATCCTTATATAAAAGTAAACTCAATTTTTTGTATAACTTTTCTTCTTCTGACATATCTTCATCATCGGAAGTTTCAGCCGAAGCAAATTTCTTTACTATACACTCTTCAATAATATGGCCCTTTTGGGTATCTTTGGCTTTATTTTTGAAAAAATCGAACAATCCCATAATTCAGTGATAATTGTATTTTTTATTTTTTTGCTACCTAAACAGAAATTTTCAACAATTGTATTTCCCCATTGTCCTTACAAATAATCAGTTCTTCATCTATTCTTTTGCTGAATATTTTTTAGGCTAATATGCTTCAAACAGTTTCCGTTCCAATCAAAGACAGAAATGACATTATATCTCCCTCCTTTCTTATAATAAACGTAAGATTGACCTATAGGCAAATCTTCTTCAGAAGACATTCCGTAGATTCCTGCATTACATGGTAACTGAATTGTTGGTAGTCCTATAGTCAAACTGATAATGTACGTGTAACAATTCCTGTCATCGTAACCTTCCACTAAAATCTTGTCCTCTTCAGCATTAATACGCACAGAGTTAATTGTTGGGACTGATGTCAATGAAACCTTTTGAGCCTTATCCCCATATCCAAGACATTCATAGTTACCATTAGGATTTGTTGTCAACAGTTTCATCAGCTTGCCACTTTTAGGTCTATATGCCCATAGAGTTACTGCATCCATACCATTACCACAGATGCTATCCACATTTGTAAAAACAATGAGATTTTGCCCCTCTGCTGCCGTTTTCGTCGTTAATGGCAGTTGTAGGGACCGTATCAGCGTTGGTTTAATACTATTGTTTCTCGAAACAATAGATGCAGGAGCAGCTATTGCTATAATACTAATAAAAACAAAAATAATCTTTTTCATTGTAGATACATTTTTCTTATTCTGACTCTGTTGTGGGAAAATCTATCATTCCCTTTATTTTATTTTTTAAGAGTTCAAAAGCAATTTTTAAAGTTATTGTTATCGTTTTCCCTAACCCAAACCTCCAAGTACATCACGGCAAAGCCCAATGATTTCATTTACTATTTCTTCCTGCTTCATATTCACAATAGTTTTTTGCTATTTATGATAGAAGAGGGAGAAAAGTAACCATTTCTATCAGTCCAACATTACAAATGCTGCCCAATGGAATGGATCTGGGTGCTTTTGTCGAATAATTTGCTTAGTTTCCTCAAATGCCTTACGTTTGTTCCAGGCATTATGGGTGTCGGCAAGGCGTTCATAAAATGTGGTCATAAACTCGGAAGCAGTCTTGTCACTAACATTCCACAAAGACATAACGATTGTTCTAACTCCTGCTTTTTTAAAAGCACGTTGCAAGCCATATAATCCTTCGGCTGTCGCCTTGCCTTGTCCCGTCTGACACGCAGACAATACCACCATATCCGTATTGCTCAAATCCAAGCGTGCTATATCATTAGCAGAAAGTATTCCACCAAGTACGCCTTTAGGTAAGGGTTTGCCTAACCATGCAGCATTACCACCAGACAGAACAAGTCCTGAAAGAGACATAGCATCTGTATAGCCTTTGAGATAATCTACATTCTCCGCTCTATTTGGAGTGTAGTAAAATCCATGAGTGGCAAGATGAAGCAATTTAGGCGATTTGCCGTGCATATTTAGGAAAGACTCTTCTGTGCCGTTTTTGCCCATATACGAAAAGACTTGCCATTTATTTCTTTTCAACAGGTCTTCTATCTTCAAGATTTCTTCCTTTGTTCCTTGCAAATCATGGAATACGGAATCACCACGAACAATCTCACCACGCAAAGCAAGCAAGTTTGACAAATCATATTTCTTGGACTCTTCAGCCATTGCTGTTGTCTCCAAATCATATTGCAGACCGCCATACAGAACTGCTGAGTTTGACTTATAGCCTTTACTTTCTGATTTCATCTTCACCAATTCACGAGCTGAAGACAATCTGACGAAATGATAATGGCTACCTAAGAGTGAACCGTCTGGCAATAGTAAAGATTCCAATGAAATCTGGAACAGTAGCTGTGAAGGAACATAGTATATGGTAGCACCTTCTGATACATTCTCTTTCAATGGCTCCCATAACAATTTCAGTACATTTTCTGAATAATCTTCACTATAGTACATATCTGGTCTCACGATGCCAAGAGTATCAATCTGCCTTTCTGCAAACAAAGCTTTTAGCAGCGGATAGTCTTGCACCTTATTTATAATATAGGCAGCATACTTTCTTCCTTGTGATTGTGAAACATAGTCAGTGAAGTCTATCAGCATCTCGTTTTGTTCCAAAGCCTGTTTTACAGCATTATAATCCACATCTATGAAGTCTGTGCCGTCACGATATCCTTTGCATCTATTCATCAACAGATTTTCCAAACGGCTTATTTTTCTTGACACACTTAGGATGCTGTCAGCGTTTGCATTATAGTCTTTTTCCCAAGCCTTCACTTGGTTCTTCATACTTGCCAATGTGGTATAGTCGTGCATGTCCTCAGGCGTACCCATTCTCTTAATGACACCATACATGGAGCGTTCCGATTCCAAGAGAAAAGACTTAGACATAACAAGAGCATCATAGCAATTCTTTGTGAAAGCCGTCTGTGTCTGCTTTGCCTCCAAAGCGTATGGTGTCATCATAGTAAACAATGAGGATAGAGAATTCCACAAACCTTCATGCTCTGTACTACTCATATATGGGATGCGTTGTTTCATCAAAGCCTTCAATTGCAGTACCGCTGCTATATAATCATTGCAACCATACGTTACATTCCCGACAAAACCTTCAGCATTGGCAAGATAAATTTGCGCATTGATATGTTCCAGACTTTTCTCACCATATAGTGCCTTGGTATATTCGGCATACTTCCGATAATACTGTTCAGATTCTGCGTAGTTCCTCAACTGATGCTCAACACCTCCTATTAGAGCTAACAAGGATATTCTGTCGCCATCCGTTTGCGGATATTTTGTAGCAAGCAATTCATCTGCTTTCTTATAGTCATTCAAGGCTGACTGATAGCTTTTGAAAGCAAAATGGCATCTGCCTCTTGTTATATATAAGTGATAGAGTTCTTTTGGTTCTGTTATTCGTGAAACCGTCTCAAAGAGTTTATCAAGACTTCTGTAGCAGTTTTCCTTGTCACCAATCTGTCGATATATATCCGCCAAAGCCATGTAAGGCATATTGTAGGTAGCATCACCCATTGGGGTATGTGCCTGAAATTCTTCTATTGCTTTCTTGGCATATAACAGAGCATCGTTATACCGTCCTATAGCTGCATACAGATTTCGCAAGTTGGAATAACTCAGGTGTTTGTTGGCTGATACGGATTTTGTATCTGCACACTCTGCAATATCTTTTCCACGCAAGTACCATTGCTCCGCAATGCCGTATTGCCCCAAGTCTCTTGCCTCATTGCCTTTCTGATTGTAATAAGTGTACTTAGTTTGCAAGTCAGACGTTGCATCTACTAACGAGTCAATACTCGCTGCATAAGCCTGTACCTGTTGCACATCACCTATTGTTTTCCCTATTTTCCAAAGCTCTTTCAGAATTTCCATCTGAGCATCCGATTTGCCAGTCTGCCTTGATAAGTATAAAGCCTGTTTGTAAGCATTCTCTGAACCTATCCCATCATAAAGAGTTCCTTTTATTTCAGCGATATGCCGTAAGACAGAAATCTCATCATCTGTTTTCCTGAGTTCCATAAAACCTTTCAGGGCGTTTTGGTAACATGCCAAAGCCTTGTCATACTGTTGGGATAAATGATATTCTGCCGCCTCAAAATACCATGACAAGGGAATCTTTGGCAAAGCATATTCTCTTACCTTGCCGTCAGCGTATGGCATAATCCCCTCCAATATGGTACGAGCCTTTACTAATTGTCTATTGTTTCCGTGCATAAAACTGGTGGCATACATATATCCGTTCATGGCATACAGATGAGCAACATCTTTTTTTTCTTTCTCTGTAAGACTGCCTGACATCAATTTCTTAGCCAATAGATACGCCTCTTTATAGCGTTTCAAGGTTTCATAACACATGCAAGCCTTAGCCTGACAGTACACATAAATTTGATGTTCTACCTCTGTCCGTTGTTGCTCCATATTCTTGCCTATAAGGAGGAAGGCATCAAGTGCTTCTGCTGTCTTTTTGGCATTATCCAATGCAGAAGCTTCATTCAACTTGGCCATAATCTCATCCTCAGTCATTGTCTGCGCTTGCATCTGCAAGCCACAACAAAATAGAGCCAACGATAAAAGTAATGCTTTATTCATGCTGCAATATTATGGTATCTGTTGATATTGAGTCAGTTGCAATACTATCTGCTGGCACTTCCATTTCAAACACATCGTTTTCATCACCACGCACATTACCATTTATGGATTCATCAACAAAGGAAGGTTTTATAGCAAAGATGCCAATAACCAATATGGCTGCAATACCAGAGAACCATACCAGTTTCTTTCTGAAGTTAGACTTATGTCCTACTATTTTTATATCTTCAGCTACCCTATACTCAGGACAAGGACATGAACAAGCCTTAATACGCATTTCATCCTGTGCCTCATATTCCTCCTGGAATTCAGCCATAGCTTTCAGCTTCTCTCTACGACTTATCATTGCCTGTTTCACATTCTTCGTAAACTCATACAGTTCTCTTTTCTCTTCATCCTCTTCTATCTCTTTCTGGAACTGAGCCTTGGCTTCCTCTGATAGAGAGTCACCATGAAGCAAGTATTCATCTATTCTATCTTGAAAATTATTGTCCATATCCATCTGCCATTTTATGAGTTCAAATAATTGCAATAAATGTTTTTTGCCGAAGTGCGCAATGACTCCATACACTTGTGCTTCTTCGTCTTGAGAGCGTTCTTTGAATCTATTGTCGGTATTTCCAACAGGATTGTATCCAAGTCCTTCTCTTCATAGTAGAACTTGCTCAATATCTCGCAGCACCGCTCCGACATGTGCGATATGACATCAGCAATGATGTCAAGCATCTTGTTGTCCTCCGAATCATACAGCATATTGATGTATTGCTGGGCATCAAATCCTTCTTCCTTTATCTTTCGTCCCATTTCTGTCTCAGGGTCTGCATAGACAGGATGTTCTCTTACCCATTCCAAATACTTGATGCGAGCAATCCCCATAAAATAGGTGAGGATGCTGCCACTCAATGGTTCGTTGTTCTTGCCTATCACTCTGCCGTCGCTCACATAGATCTTCCTGCACTCTATATTCTCCCACATCGCAATGAATGTGTTTTGGAAAATCTCCGTGGCAGATTCCACATCAGCGAAGAATACGCCACGATAGTTTGCCCAAAAGTATCGTGAGCAATATACATACAGTTCCGACTGTATCTTCTTGTTCTTATCGTACATACCTGCAACAAGTCGGGCTTCCTTCTCCTGTTGCGATGTACGCATTTGTATTGTCTTTGCCATTCTATTTATTCAATATATCAGTTATATTATATTTTCCGATGTCTTCACCTGTCATTTCTGGCTGTTGTGGTCTGCTACCGGTATTGCGGTTTACAAACCTTCTGATTCGTTTCATAAACTCTTCATTGCTTACCTTCCCGCTTTTCTTCAGCTCATACCACAAGGCGTATGTCAATTTGCCAACGGCAGGTTTCTTCATCTCGAAGTTCACTTGGTCGCTTCTGCAAGCACTGATGGTAATCCATCGTTCCGCCAAAGGCTTTGCTTTAGCATTAATGATTTTTTCCTTGTCATTGTCACCCATGAAGAGCGATTTAAGCATTTCGAAAGTCTCATATAAGCCACGAGCATACAGGCTATCTACTACCAATGTATCTTCCACACCACGCACCACCTCGTTTTCATCACCACGAGTACCATCACCGCTATGGCAAGCATCTATCACCACAAGCAGTTTCCCTCTTGCACCTATTTTATGACGAATGGCATTGAGGTAAACATTCAGTTCGTCGTCTGTCAGATGTTTCTCCCCATGATACGTAGCATTTGCTTTTCGATAGGCATCATACGGAATCCAACATTCATCCAGTCCATCTTTCTCGTCGTTATGTACATCCGTCATCTGTTGCCCATGCCCAGAATAATGGATATACACAACATCACCCTGTTTACACGATGAAGCTAGGCGCTTGAACGCTCCAACAATGCCACCCTTAGTGGCTTGATGATTTACCAATGTAGTTACAGACTTAAAACCTGCATTTTTCAACATCGCTTGCACGAACGGCACATCCTTGTCACCATTGATTTTATTCCAAGCCTTATCTTGTTGCTGCCCCAACCCTATAACCAAAGCTCTCTTTGTCTGTGCATATAACTGCATAGGCAAAGAGAACAATAGAAGAAGTATGTACGTAATAATTCTCACCATTTTATAAGATAGAGTTTTTTATACAACAATTGCTTTTTAGTCCAGCATAACAAAGACCGCCCAATAGAACGGTTCAGGATGTTTCTTACGAACTATCATCTTAGCATTCTCAAAAGCCTTTCGCTTATTCCAAACCTTACCATTTACCAGCTGCTCATAAAAAGCAACCATAAATTCAGAAGTAACCTTATCGCTCACACCCCACAATGACATGACGATAGTACCTACACCTGCTTTTTTGAATGCTCGTTGCAAACCATACAAACCTTCACTCGTAGCCTTGCCCTGTCCAGACTTACATGCCGACAATACTACCATATCCGTATTACCCAAATCCAAACGTGCAATATCATTAGCAGTAAGAATTCCTCCGAGAACACCGATTGGCAGTTTCTTGCCTAACCAAGCTGCATTACCACTAGACAAGACAAGCCCCGACAAAGACATTGCATCCGTATAACCCTTCAAATAATTTATATCACCAGCCTTGTTTGGAGTATAATAAAAGCCATGAGTAGCAAGATGCAGTACCATTGGAGACTTACTATTCATGTCCAAGAAAGACTCTTCCGTACCATTCTTTCCAACATAAGAAGCGACATTCCATTTTTGCTTTTTCAAAACAGACTCAACTTTGATTACCTCTTCCTTAGAACCACGCAATTCCCTAAATATAGAATCTCCACGAACAACATCTCCTCGCACAGCTAGGAGATTCGACAAGTCATATTTCTTAGCCTCCTCAATCATTGCCGTTGGCTCCATATCATATTGCAATCCACCATACAACACCGCAGTATGCACTCGATTACACACCTTATTTTCCTTCATCTTCACCAATTCACGAGCCGAAGACAATCTAACAAAATGGTAATGGCTGCCCAACAAAGAGCCATCAGGCAAAGGCAAAGATTCCAACGATATTTGAAAAAGCAACTGCGAAGGTACATAATAGACAGTAGAGCCTTCCGAGAAATGTTCTTTCAAAGGTTCCCACAATAACTTCAAAACATCCTGCGCATAATCCTCCTCATAAAACATATCAGGACGAACTATACCAAGAGAATCAATCTGTTTCTCTGCAAACAAAGACTTCAACAACGGATATTGTTGCACCTTATTTATAATATAAGCGGCATATCGCCTTCCGTTAGTCTCCGATACAAAATCCGTAAAATCAATCAATGCTTCATTTTGTTCCAACGATTGCTTTACTGTCTGATAATCTACATCCAAGAAATTAGAACTTCCATTATTATATCTGTTTATCAATTGATTTTCCAAGGATTCCGCATTTCTAGAAAGTCTCAATATACTGTCGGCATTTGCCTTATAGTCATTCTCCAACGCCTTCACTTGATTTCTCATAGCAGTAAGACGCATATAATCACTCATATCAGAGGAAGTTCCCTTGCACTGAATCATATCAAACAGAGACCGTTCAGATTCCAAAAGAAAAGATTTCGTCATCACAAGCGCATCATAACATGACTTCGTGAAATCCACCTGTTGCAAATTCGCTTTCAAGGCATAAGGAGTCATTTGCAAAAATAAAGAAGAAATTGTATTCCAAAATCCTTCACGCTCGCTTTGACTCATATAAGGAAGCCTTTGCTTCATCAAGTTCTTCAATATATCAACCGCTTTGGTATAATCTTGACAACCAGCATCTATATGCTCAGCAAATCCTTCTGCATTTGCCAAATAAACCAAAGCATCCACATAATCCAAACTTTGTTCACCATAAGTTTTCCTTATTCCTTCTGCATATCGTCGATAATAACGTTCCGATTTCTCATAATCGCCCAAGTGATGCTCAATTCCTCCCATAAAGGCAAGCAGTGACACTCTATTTATATCCGCATCGGGATATTTCAAAGCCAACACATCATCAGCCTTTTGAAAATCAGCCAAAGCAGACAGATAGTCTTTAAAAGTAAAATGACATCTACCTCTTGTAACATATAAGCTATACTTTTCCTTGGGTTCCATCATTTTTGGCATCCCTAAGAAAAGCGTATCTAAGCAAGCAAAGCACTTTGCCTTATCCCCTTTCAAGCGATAAATGTCCGCCAACAACCGATACCCCATATAATATTGTGAATCTGTAGAAGGAGTAATCTTTTGAGATTCCACATTTGATTTTATCGCATAGACTAACGACTTATCATACGCTCCCATAGACAAATACAGGTTACTCAATCCAAAATAAGACAAGAATTTGGCAGACTTCTCCAATGCAAAGCTTGGATTGTCCAAAAGAGTACAACCTTTCAAATACCATTGTTCAGCAATGGCAAGCTGTCCCTGCTCCTTAGTCTCTTTTCCCTTTTGAAGATAGTAATTGAATTTCAACTGTGCGCTATCAGACCTTTCCACAAGAGAATCCATCTGGGCAGAATAAACATGTGACTGTCTGGTATCGCCAATGGCATCTTCCAAGTTTTTCAATTCACCCAAAACTTCCATTTGCACGGTTGTTTTATTAGTATTTCGAGCAAGTGTCAAAGCTTGCTTATAAGCCTCAGCAAAACCTTTCCAATCATAAAGATGATTCTTTACAGAAGCAATACCTTTCAGTACGGAAATTTCATTTGCAACATTTCCTACTTTTTGGAATCCCAATAAAGAGTTCTGATAGCAATTCAAAGCCTCCTGATATTGCTTGGACATGGCACATACCATTCCCTCAAAATACCAAGCCATCGGTATTCTCTGCAATATTCGCTTTTTTATATCATCATTGGCATAAGGTAAAATATTCTCCAAGATTTCCCTACTTTTCTTGTAGTCAGCATAACCTGTAGAGTCACGTTTCATCAATTCACAAGCCTTCAAATAAGAATCAACGACCTCTGATGCTGTAAAAGATTGAGCCTTTGTCTGCAAAGAAAAGCAGACAAAGGCTATACATATCAACAACAGTTTATTGTTCTCTACATGCGCTATCATGGTGCTGAATTTTCATATTCAGATTGTGGAATATGGAATCCTTCCTTTGCCGCAGCTTGTCGAATCCAACGCATGTGCTGCTGTATCGTACGCAAATACTTGGCATCAGCTCTTCCCATCCTACTATAACCACCATCTCCCGACAGTTTCCCCTGTGTTTTATGTTTCACACCACTACGAAGGCTGTTGATAGCTTTATTCTTCCACATATTGTATTGAGACAAATAATAACTTTCACTTTTTCCTGATGGAACTCCCATATCACCACCGTCCTCACTAACAGACATGTTGTTCTGTGTTACCCCAGACAAAACCGTAGAAAAAAGATTCATTCCCTGTTGTATTATCTCCCATGTAGAAGTTTTACTTTTCTTCGCATTTGCCATCCATGAACTAGTAAAAGGCCAAGATTCTGTTATGCTCAACTTTGCCAACTCGTAATCATCAGATGGATATTCCTTTCGTTTCATCAATTGTTTTGCCAAATTTTTATAGAATTTCAGCAAGTCCTTATTTTCAGCCTTATAAACATGCTTGTATTTGTCAGGAACTTCAAAAGCACTTGCAAGAACGGAATGTTCATACACTGAGACTAACTCCATTGCCGCAGTTCCATATAACTCCCCTAAAGGAGTTTTAGCGCCATCATACGTATAAACCCATTTTTTCACTATACCATCTACAGGTGCCCCCCAATTCACATACCGATAGCAATCAGGCGCAATATATTTCTGTGAATACCAAAACTCCACGTCATACTTACCTCCCCCATCTATCACTTGTTGTCCTTTTAAAATACGCAATTCATCTCCTTTATAGGTTGTAGAACCCGAATCACGCATAGTCGAATGCTTTGCCACATTCGGAGTTAGAGGATTTGGCTCTGGTCCTAAAACATTCAGATAAAGGGCAAGGAACGACCAGTCAAAATGCAACGCCATCTTTGAGACATCGCTCCACAAGACAACAGTTTTCTTATCACCGTCCAATGTTGTATGATATTGCATAGACCTATCATACATATCCAACAGATTGCCTTTTACCGTAACTAACTTTGTCCTCTCACCATTATAAGCCATTCCACAAGAAAACTTAAGAATGGTTTTACTATGATTCTCGTAAGAAACATAAAGCAGTTCTCCCTCAAATGGCTTTCTCACAAGAGGGGTTATTGTTCTTTTGTTCTGACTCTTTTGGACAGGCTTTCTGACAGCACTTCTTGCTGTCTTTTTATTCTTATTCTTTGCTTTTTGAGCATTTACCGTAGAATACGTAAATGGGAAAAACAACAGAAGTAAAGTAATATATACTTTTATAAAATTATTCATAAATCAATAAGAAGCTTTATAATATTGAGTTCTAAGTTCTTCAATTCTCTGTTTTTGCTCAGCAATCATCCTATCATACTGAGCACGAAGAGTCACACTAGAGCACATGTCTCTATTGTATTCCATACCAGCCAAAGTTTCACAAGCCTTCTTTAGTTCCAGCTCTAGCTGTGCAGCACTTTTTCCACTTCCACCAGTGCCATTAGAAGAGCCACCACCTCCCATCATGGCATCCACTTGTGCCTTACCATTAATAAGTTCCCGAGCCACCTCTGGAGTCACAGTCCCACTACCATTGCATCCTATACAAGTTTCACGAGGAGCCACCACATCACCAGGCATAAACTCATAAATGCCAGTTTCTCCACACATCGGGCATCTAACCATTTGAGTAGCACTCGCCTGAGTTCCACTCTCTGATTCTTCCTCAGAAGACTCTTCGTCATCACTATAGCTACTTGTTGAGTTATAAGAGCTACCAGAACTACTACTTGAAGAATTTTCACAAGCATACAATCCCAAAGCTATTGCTACCAAAAATAGTATTTTCTTCATAACCTTATACGCTATATGTGTCGCGCACAACTTTTAGTTTTTGTCTATGTATGCAATAAAACTAAATAAAGTAACCCATGGAATCAACATTTTCGACTTATTTTATAGTCCACCCCATATCATTCAATTTACTTTTGCAAGATTCGCAAAAGCCAGTAGTTTGAGGAAACTTCATTTTGTGTTCTGCATCCACCATATAACAATGTTGGTTTGGGCAATGTGGTAATCCAAAAGCATGCCCCAACTCATGGAGAGCCAATTTATTGAAGTTCTCATCCGAGTGTACTTTGCCATTCCGTGGTATTTTAGAAGAGACAACGCACTTATAAGTACCTACAGGGCTAATACCCATAACACCAAATGTAGGAGATATTTTATTAGGATGGTAAATCACATAATCAGTCAATCCAATAATAGCATCACCATTCCTATGCTTTCCTAAATAACCAAACAGCCCTGCGCCATAATACCGATTACGCTCTTTGTTGTATTGGGATTCTGGCAAAAGCAAAGCCTCATCTTTCAACACAACTTTAGGATAGTAACTGTCCAAATGTCGTTTCAGTTTTCTCGCTTTATCTACAGGAAAGTTTCCATAACGCCAAATAGTAATTGATGTTGGAAGCTTTCGGGAGCTTTTCAAAGCCTTGTTGACTGGAGTTTTTACATCGTTCTTGTGTTGTTGATTACAAGACAACAATACAAAAACGACGAGCGTCAACATTAAACCATTCCACCATCTCATAATTCACTTATTATTTTACTTTGATTTTTGCTTTTCCAAAGATTGCATGCAAAAGGAAACTCTTTTTCCCAATCATACAACATTAGCAATTGCAACACAAAGACCTCCCCTATCATCAATTGCAATTTACTGCTACATTGATTATTAGCAAACCCCATTTCCCACAAAGCTTTCAGATGTGCAGGATTCAAAACATCAAACCATTCTTTGCATTTTGAATAATCATGAGTTTTAGAAAGATACAAGCCGTAATATTTGTAACCATTCATAAAACTATCATAGAAGTAACGTTCTTCCGACATATCACGAGGTCTTCTACCTGCATCACTATACTTGAAGAAGTCGTATATCAGCAAAGCTACTGTTTCAAAATCCCCCAACTCCATAAAGTCTTCACAATAATAAGCCCTTATCTTTAATGGAATAAGTTCATCAACCTTACACAGCTTTATCAACCGACAAAATACGATTCGTGAATCCGCATAATAGAATTCCTTATCCTCATCAGGAATAAAAGGCAACAACTCAAAAGCACAGACAAAACATCTTGCTATCCATAAACGCATAAGAGAGGAACAGCCAAAGCAATCTATTTCATAAAGAAGAATTTGTCTTGTAGCACAAACAGCCTCCTTTTCCAAATCAGAAAGCTCCGTATTTTTAAGCCTATCAACAATTCGGTCAAACCACCCATATAAATGAGTATGTCCTTTTTGAAACTCAACGGCCGAATTAAAGGACTTCAATTCTTCTATTATTGTTTGCATACTAAGTAAAGCTATCCAAGAACAACGTTTAGAGTTTATAAAAGCACCATCATTTCATCTAACATATCCTCGCCCCCAACAATATTTGCAAGATTTCTTGCCATAACAAACACTGCATTCTTTCCAAACCTTAGTGTTGTCACCACTGTATATATATGGTTCTATATAATAGCCTCCCTTTCCACTACACATTGAACACATACCCGTGCCCTGACAACCGCACATCTAACATGATTGTTGTTTGAATTGTCAGAAGAGCCATTACTATTTCCTCCCATACTTGGAGTTGAATAGGTATGGCTATTATACTGGGCATCAAAAACAGCTTTCACCCTCTGACAAAAAAGTCGTCTCTGTCTATCCGTTGCAGGCCAAAATCCTTCTCTTGCAATTCTTTTCAAAGCTTCATTGCATTCAAATAATGTTGCTAAAAGAAACTGTCTCATACACTTCAACCCTAATTTGTGTCGGGCACAACTTTTAAATGATTTATTTGTTTATGAATGTCCAAAACTTAATGTAACCCATCCGTAAGCAAAAAAAACATTGGTTAGTATCTGCTAGAAATTGGAGAAGGTAAAACTATTATTATCTTGTCTTGCAAGTTTGTTGCCTGAGCTATCATAAATTGCGATATCAAATGTAAGTGAACCGCTCCATCCATATGCCATATTCAACCCTTGATAAGGCATAAACAGAGTCATTGTAAACGTTGTGTTCTCGTAAGGTGCTATATCAGATCTTGAGACACTCACTTGGTTACCATAAGCATTGTTCAATTTTGTAGAGTTGTCGGCATAATAGAACCAAGCAGTTGCTCTCACTGTACGTCCTTGCATTCCACTTACGTCAAATTTCAATTTGATGTTCATTCCTTTCACAAATCCATTCATGATATTATGAACCTGCTCAATACTTGTGATAGAAGCTGTTGGGCCAGAACTTGCTGCCTGTTCTATATCTATACGAATTTCTTTACCAGCTGCTTTTACTTTCATATAGTCATTACGAGAACTTCGACTGTTATTTCTTTCACAAACCAAAGAAAAACCAGATGAAGTTTTATTTTCTATGCGGCACCACGACGGAACGCCCCAAGTTTCATATGAAGAGGCACTTGTATTAACACTATAGTATTCTCTACCACCAGATTCGCCGAAGTATTTGGACTTGTCTGTGGTACTTCCATCAACTTTTAGATAGGAAATATTTGGAACACATGTAAATGTTGTACCACTTTTTCTTGTAAGTTCATGTCCACCACCTGAAGAATAATCCCATATTATGACATCAACCCTCAAAGTTCTACTGTATGTGCTAGATAAATGTAGCTCTTTATATGGTATTTTTACATCAAAGTCTGTATATACTGTATTGTCATATCCTGGGTTTATACTACGGCTTACAGCAACACAACTTGGATTTCCTGTTGTTCCATAAGAGTCATTCGTATCTATCAAAGCATTTCCACTTGTATCATAAAAGTAACATGATACTTTTCCAGAATGCCCCTTCATACCAGAAATGTTAAATGAAACATTAACTGATAATCCTTTCTCTCCATCAACATCAGCATTGTTACTAACACTTACAGACTTTATTGTTGCATCCTTTGAAGAGGATGCTGTTCCTCCTGATTGAGAGATATTTATTCGCTTTTCTAAATTACCTGCTTTTACTGTAAAATAATCAGTCCTAGAACTTGTTGTTGTGTTAGCATCTACTCGAAGAGTTATAGTATTGCCATTGGTTGACAGATGTCCCCAGTCATATGTCTTTGTGCCTATTTTCCATGAGGAACTTGAATTGACTGTAATTGTTCGACTACCTCCTGCGGAAGGAAAAGACAACGATTCAGACGAGACTGTTAATGAATTTCCTTTCCCTTGTGAAATATCAACACGAATACTTTTTGAACCAGAACTAATGGTAAAATAGTCTGTTCGAGAGGAAGATGAATTGTTCGCATCAACTCTTAAATATAAGGTGTTTCCACTTCTTGACAAATGTCCCCAATTTGCGGTATTTACAGATATTTTCCATGCGGCACTTGATGATACGGTAAAAGTTCTGTTGCCACCATCTGATCCAAAACTAACATATTGAGATGATATTGAAAAATAATGACTTTTTGAGGTTGACCTTGCAGGTTGTTTATTACTTTGCTTTGGGGTAGTTGCAACAACTTTAGGCTTGTTTGTATTTCCTTTTTCTGAAGATGATGAAACTTTTGGTTGCGTTTTTTTTGTAGAATGAACCGTTTCACTTTTTGTTCTGTCAATTGTTTTCCTTTTTTGAGAAAAACAATTGACAGAGCAGATAAATATGCATATAATTAAAGCTAAAATTCTCTTCATCTTACCAATAAACTTTTTCGCCTTTACTTAATCTATATAACTTTTTATGGTCATACCAATTGCCTGTATATGGATTATTATCTTGAAAAGTTCCGACAAAGTGCGAATTGTCAGAGTTCATATATAACATTCCTTTTACCCATTTGTCGCCAGTCATTTGACCATAATAATAATCTCCATCTTGATAGAATAAAATAGCCGCACTATCTTGACGTTCACCTTTCTTAAAATTGCCTATATAGTATTTTCGTCCATCTTTGTCATTTGCAGGATAAACGGCTACCCCTACGCCATCAGGTTTACCATCTTTCATAGGACCATAGTAGATAAACTCGCCAGTTTTATAATGTGTAACTTCAGAAGGAAATAACACTTTATTGTATAGAATTATTCCCATGATTACCACGACCATCCCTAGTAAACATACCCAAACTAAATTTCGACGTTTAGTTCGTTCTGTCACTAACTCATGTGAAATATTTTGGCATTTTTCCTTTAAATCCCCATTTTCACGACTCAATCTTTTCAATGTACTTCTATAAGCATTCATCTTTTGGGTATTGAAATCATTTTCCTTTAATATGTATGTATATCCAAAAGTTAAAGAAGAATGCACTACTTCTTTTAAATCATCTTCTATGCTATAGACTGTTGAAGTATGCGATGCGACTGAAAAATCAGTAGGTGGCAAAAGAGGCTGTTTTTTTATCAATTCAGAAAAAGATGCTTGAAGATCTGTGTCAACTAAATTAATTTCTTCTACCTGTTTATACAAATGGTGCATTTTAGAGGTTAAGTTTCCCTTTTCATCAAAATATAAAAGATTCCCTCTATACGCTATTTTTGTTATTAATTCCTCAAAAAGCCGGAATGCTTGGAACACTTTTTCCACATAGGTTCCATTGAGTATCACACAAAATCCAATGTATTTATCCACATCAAACTTTCTAAGGTAGCAATAATACATCAGGTTGCCATCACGATGGATGACAACCTGTGTTTCTGCTTTAGCATTTGCTACAATCTGTTGAAATACATCAGATTGACTATCATTAGGATACTGTGTGTAACCTCCGAAGAATTTACCAAAGATATAGCTCGTCATTTAGATGATTTCTTTGTAAAATTAATAGTTTTGTTCACATTGTCAACTTCAACGGATGCCATTTCGTCAATGACTCCATTCCCTAAAAGTACAGGAGCTTGTTGGTTGAGAGTGACAGTTGCCTTTATAGGTTTATTGATAACAATTTTTCCACCATCGCCATCAATTTCTATATTTCGGATTATAACAACACCATTTTCGACAATACTTCCATCTGCAATTTGAGAAGGTACAAAGCCAACTAAGTCATTGTCTGAAAATTTACCATTTTTATACATTGTTCCTAACTCATGCAAGGACAAATGTAATCCAGAACAACCTGTGTCATAAATCATATCCATACTTACACCATTGAGTTTCACGGGAATTGTCTTTACACCAAATTTCTCACTATATGAAACGCATATAGCAGAGTCCTCCTCTTCGTCTAAATGAACAGGAGGAGTTTTCTTGCCACTATTGCATGAAATAAATGTGGCAAACAACAAAATACTAAAATAACAAATATACTTTTTCATTTTATTCACTTTTGCAATCTTCATTTTGGCTGTTGTGGAGAAACTTCTATTTCTTTAGTTGTTGCATCTGTACCCTTAGCAGCTGTTCCTTTATTGGAAGTTTTAGCTGCATCAGTACCTTTAGCAGCTGTTCCTTTATAGGTGGTTTTGGCAGCATCTGTACCCTTAGTAGCTGTTCCTTTGTTGGTAGTTTTAGCTGCATCTGTACCTTTAGCTGCTGTTCCTTTATTGGTGGTTTTGGCAGCATCTGTACCCTTAGCAGCTGTTCCTTTATTGGTAGTTTTAGCTGCATCTGTACCTTTAGCTGCTGTTCCTTTATTGGAATTTTTAGCCGCATCTATTGTGTAAAACTCACTTATAGCCACAGTATCATTGTCTACTACTGCTTTAATTTTTATATGAGAATTCGGGGTCTTAGGACATAAGACTTTATTATCTAGTAGATGTTCGCCTTGATTATCTTCATAATACAATTTATACTCTAAGTCTTCATCAGACAAAGAAAGCTGATATTGAGTGTTTACTATTAGTTTATTGTCGACAGGATCTGGATCAATGTGAATGGTTAAAGAATTTACCAATTGCCCTGTAGGATTATCTGGTTTAGCATTATTACTACCACTATTGTTTATTTTAAACAATAAAACCATAGAACAAACAAGAAGTAAGGTAAGAAGAACAAGAGTAATCCTACGATACCAAACCTCAGGTATAGCAAACGAAGCACCTTGATGTTTAGACGGATTATTCTTCTCAACACTTTCTTGAGTGCTTTTAGGAAATCGACCCGCCATTTGGCGAGCTATTTTTATTATATCGTTTATATCTTTTACGTTGTTTGAATAGAAATTATTTTTTCTGGCATCATCCTCATCCTGTTTTTTACGTACACTTTGTAACTCTTCATTGAGACGTTCGATTTCAGCTTCTTTTGATTCCAATTTTTCTTTATATTGAGCGTCTATTTGATCAGAGATATTTGCTAACTTTGTTTGGAGACTTTCTTTCTCTATTTTAAGTTTATCTAAGTGCTCTTTGAGAGCGTTCATTTTGGGCTTAAGATATTCCGAAACTAATATTCTGTTCTGTGAAGCATTTTTCTTAAACACAGGACTATCAACCTCTTGAAGCGCATAAGATATAGCCTGTACATTAGTGTTCTCATCCCCCTGTAATGGAAATAAAGAATTCTTCAACTTATCATATGATTCGAAGTTCGTAAAAATGAATTTCGAAATATCCAACAAATATCCTTCTATATCAAGGAACTTCGTTATCAAAAACGTTTCATACCCCTTATCATCCACTTGAATAGCCTTACCTACAAGCTGTTCATAAGCAGCTTTTAATAGTTCATACAGCGTTGCCACATTTTGACATTCTTTGTGGGCAATACGCAGTGTTATGGCACAATAAGCTTCTTGACGAGAGGCATCTTTTTCAGAAACATTCTTGCGATGTATATAAGTATAGTATGCATCTCCATTCAAATGGTCTATAATCATGCAGGCATACAAACTCTTTCCATAAGTCCAATTGAGAATCTCTCCCAAATAGTTACCAGTTATAGCGTCTACGTCTTTAGGCCAAATATCCTGTCCATTTGGACGACCATGAAAATATACTTTAATATCTTCCATATAGATTAGCCTCTAATTGATTCTATAATTGCGTTCCAAAGTGCCGCTGGATAATTGTCACGGCTTGGTGTATAGTGTGCTGGTATTCCAGGTTGAGGCACTCCATAAGTGCCCGTGGTAAATCTGACAAACTTAAAAAGATACTTTGGACCGAATAAAGAGGCAAGAGGAGAATGATTTCTAAAGGCATTAAATAAACCTTCATACTCATTACTGCAAGCTTGCATAGCATTTTCTTCTGTTGTATCTCCAATGCGGTCTATCTTATTAAAGAGAAGTATAAACTTGTCCATTCTGACCGAATACTGACTCTTACAGAACCTGATTCTTTCTACATACTCTAGCTTGTCTTCATATGGTCTCTCCCAATTGGGTTCCGTTATAAAAACCCATACTTTCTTGTTGTCACTTCCAAACACACTTGCCATATATGCAGGAAAAGGAATCTGTGCTCTTTGATAACCTGCAAAAACAGAACTAGGAAAATAACCTTCTCCAGCACCTTCTAAAATTTGACAGACAACCGCACCTTGCCCATTTTTCACCTGAATAAAAAGGAAATCGTTGTGGTCTGTTCCTTTTAGTGCCTCATCTGTTGCAAGCATACTATTAAAGCGTTGTGAATTAACTCTATACTCCCAAGCGTTGGTACAGAAATTAGGATCTACGTTCAAGGTGTAACCGTGAGTCCGCAAATATTTTGCTAATCGGACTAAAGTCATTGTTTTTCCACTACTCGGAGCACCAAAGAACATAATAATAGGGGCATGTTTATCGGTCACATGTACTTTTATCTTATGCGAAGGTGTTGGAGTTTGCACTGTAGTATCGTGGTCAAAATCAGAAATAGATTCTTCTGACTTATTGGTTTCTACAGTCTCTTTTGTTTGTTTTTCTTTGGTCTCCATGTTAACAGAAGATTCTGTAGGAGCTGCACTAGAACCTGATTGATTGTTGGTTGTTCTATTTGTGTCACCAAATCCTATAAAATTCTCAGACATATTATTTTCTATTTTATTTTAGTATTTAAATTCTTTTTTTGTCCATTGGTAATAAAAGAAAAAACCAGCCAAATCTATAACTAACGAAAGTATTAACCAAAGTATAAAAGTTACAGGTATTTTGCCAGTTACGAAATCATAAAGAACTGAGTAAGGGTTCATAAAACGCGATACTTTATTTTCTTCATGGCCAATAGTATAACGTTTTTTATCTTTCTCATTATCAAACTTTACGAATTTTTGTCCTGCATTTATATGTGAATAAGCTGATTTCAACACACCATCAGTTTGAAGAATAAGAGGTTCAGATGCCTCTTCTGAAATTTGATTTGTCTGTACCTTAGAACGAATTGCCTTATCCATTTTCTTTATATCCTTAACATCTTTTCTTGCAGCATTAGATAGTTGTGGATTCACTAGATATTTATCTGATTTCAATCTTTCCAGTGTTGGATTTAGATAATTCTCTCTCCAAGCATTAAGCATATTCGTATTTTGCAAATCACTTGCTCTGTTAGTATTTGTAGGCATAGGAATTTGATAGCCAGCAGGCAATATACTATTGTTAATTTCTGAAACATGCGATGCTGCATATTCACCTATTCCACTTCCTGTTGAACCTGATTTTACTTCATCTTCAAATTTTTTCCATTCTGCAAGAACTTTCTTTTCCAAAACATTGTAATCAGGATCTACCACTGTTCGGTCAACAAGTTGCTGACTGTATTTTTGGGTCGTGGACAAATCTTCTGTCAGCACATCACCAATTTTCAGTTTATAGAAGAAGGTGTGAGCATTTGTTGGAAAAGAAAGTATAAGCCATGCAATGAACAAAGTAGCAAGACCTCCCCACAGTTTTGCTTTTGGATGTGACATATAGCCATCATTATTAAGTGAGTCGATAACCCACTTCATAGCAAAAGATGCCAAGACATATATAAGCAAAACCATCAACCATACCATGATGGTACGAACCACCACATTAGAAGAAAAAAGCGAAGGCATTATCAACAGAAATGATGAAGATGTTGCCCAACAGGATATAGCCGCTGCTACGACAAATCCTAAGCACCAAAGAATTTTTTGTTTCATGATGTTTAAAATCAAATAGTTATTATTTATATTAATTGTTTTCTAGTGAAAGTAAAAACGCACTCGGTATGTATGCTGTACACACCGTTACCAGTTTATCAACAACCACGCCAACTCTCTGTTGCCCCTGCCATCGTGCGACTCTGCCAACTACTCCCTTAAATGCCCCATCAATAACCTTTACCAACTGTCCTTTCTCGAACTTTGGCACTTCGACTAATGACACGATTGTATTATCCGCATCGGCAGCACAGATGATTTTGAGACTTTCCATCTGATAGTCTGGAACTACTAATGGAGTCTTCTCTATTCTGCGACCAACGTGGACGTGGCGATAATAAAAACGAAGGAATGGGAGGTTTACGTTGTCGTAAACGAAAGATTTGAGTTGCTCTTCAGTACCGTAGGCGAAGAAGATGTTTGGTAAACGTGACTCGGTAACAACTTTGCGCTTACCTTTTATAAGTTTTACAGTATCTGTAGTAGGATAGAAAGCCGTGATACCTTTGGCTGTCATGTAGTCGTATGCTTTTTTCTCTCTACCATAGGTGGTGCGTAAAGCATACCAATGAG
>ERZ1031845.89-NODE-89-length-35589-cov-7.638881_pt1 | contig 35589 bp, 30 predicted proteins | sample MGYA00518169_ERZ1031845 | MGnify/ENA primary metagenome ERZ1031845 (study PRJEB33719, sample SAMN04261265) | wastewater metagenome | biome: rural village; feature: human; material: feces | host: Homo sapiens | place: El Salvador | collected 2014-01-14 ...
AGTTGAAATTAGAATCTACTATCATCCCATTTGATTTATTTCTATGATCTATGCAGCTGTAATACTCTTTTCCATTAGAGTCTTTGAATATTTTGTAGTTTGAAGCAGTGTTAGGGAAATCTTCTTGCATCATCTGTCCGGAAACTTTTTCAATTTTATTAGTAGTCATATTATTTAAACGATTGTTTTTCCAAACATCTGTCACGACAGTGTTTAGGAATGAATTGTTGCCTTTGTTTGTGTCCCACCAAAAGAAAATTGAGTCATTATTAAAAAATTTATCAATAGGTAAAATTCTTTCATACCCTTTTATTGAGACAGCCAGTGGCTCATCAGTTTCATCATAAAAATTAGTTTCGATTTGATTAGTTTCTTTGTTTCTTTTTAATTCATGTCTCTTATTAAACTGATCTAGAACATATATATCAGAACCATCTACCATAAATTTTCCACTAGCGTATCCACGATTGTAATTGTAATGTATATCAATTATGTCGATTAGAATTTTTGCTGTTGAATCACTATTTTTGCAACTGAATAATAGCATAGGAATTAAACATAAAAAAAGTATTTTTTTTGTTGGTTTCATATTAGTTATAGCTCCTTATTATATTAATCATATAATTGTTGATTTTGACGGCATAGGCGTGGGAATCTATTGTATTTTTCTCGATTATAATTCCCGCTACTCCTTGTACATCTTTGAAGGTGTTTCTGTCTTCGTAATAAAAGAATAATGGACCACCACTCATTCCCTCAGTTGCATAATTACATAAGTTATATAAATCATTTTCTTTTGAGAAAGTATCAGGTTCACGTATTTCGCAAGCTGGTGAATAAGAAAGGTCAGTTCCTTTTAAATCACCTCCTGGGTACCCATAGCCATAGTCAAATTAATAATATCAACCATAAACACATTCCTCCTTTTACTTTTGCATCTTCATTATAGTGATTTTAATTAATAGTGTAAATGTATTTTTTACTATTTTTGAAAGTAGTTAATTGTATATATTTTAATTGAATGAGTAAATAAAAACTCGTCCTAACATAAGTTAAGACGAGTTTTTATTATTGAACTTTGTATTGTTCTGTGTTGCTTATAACTTTATCTTTCTTGAATGTTCTTCTTAAAGCCATAAACATCCAAAATGCAATCAATAATCCACTCAATACATCGATTGAAATCAACACAGGTATCCACCATGCATATACTTCTTTACTTTGACCTATCAAAGATCCTTTATCCAAGCCTTGAGCAGTTTCGGCATAGTATTTAGTTGCTACATATGAATATAAGACATCTTTCGCACTCTTATGAATGTATTTCTTTGCAGTTGCACTGGTGTAGTCATCAAACAATGTATGACTCATATCCGGATGCAAGACTTGACTGTTTCCGGCTCTAATTCCTTCATCGAAGTCATTGATGGTTCCACCACAATAGTAATCAGTAATTACTGTTCCATCAAATCCCCATTCGTTACGAACGACAGCAGTTAATAATGCGTAACTTCCAGTACTTCTCATTCCACCGGTTCTTGTGGCAGCACCCATAAGTCCATTTGCGCCGCCAATCTTAATTGCCATTTCAAATGGCTTTAGATAATTCTCACGTAATGACTGCTCAGTCAACCATTTGAATGCACCGGTCCCTTCGGTTCTTCCTTTATCGTCTTCGTTTGCTCCAATATGTTTTATATAAGCTAATACACCTTTTTCTTTAGCTCCTAAAACATGATATGCACATATGGTTCCAGCAAGTAATCCATCTTCTGAATAATATTCAAAGTTTCTTCCACCCATTGCTGATCTATGCAAGTTTGCACCAGGTCCGTACCATCCGTCTATTCCTAACGCATTTCCTTCGATTCCTATGGCACAGCCTACTTGATAAGCCATATACCAATCCCAGGTTTGAGCAATTACTGTATCACTAGGATAGTTCACGGCTTTTAAATTATTTGTACCAGTTACGTTATTGTTGAATCCGCTAGGACCATCTGCATCGACTGTCTTTGGCTTAGCAATTGAATCTATTGCCATGGTTCCAAATCCAGCTCTTGTAATCAAGTCTGCTGCTTGATCCAATGATAATTGAGAGACTAATTCATCCCACATAGGATCATCATAATTGACACCGAACAATTCTTGGATAGACCAAGAAGTAGCTTTAGAATCGAATGTAGGTGCAACTGCTCCTTCTTCTTCGACAGGGGCAGAAACTCCTAACATATCATCTTTTAGATTTCCAGCCTTTTTATCTTCACCTTTTTCGGTGGGGAACGTAGAAATGAAATCGTTTCTGGTCATGTATTGAATAGGACCACCTTCATTCTCGGATCCATCCATAGAATGAGCTTTTGGATTGAAAGGCTCATCGATTTTACTAGATGCACCAGAAGTGCTGTTGGTGTAAGTGGTAAATCTATTCTCTACTTTTTCACCTGTCACACTATCTGTCTCATATCTAATATCATCAGCCACTTTAAATGTGAGCCTATTAGTTCCATCCAATGTTTCTTTTAAGGTGTGAACATCAGTTCTTAGGGTTAATTCATAATCACCTTTTTCTAATTCATAGCCCATGAATCCGTTGTTGTTAGCATCATAACAATCATAGGATTTCATCTCTTCTACATCCATAGTCAATTTGACGTTTTCGAATTGTCCAGGTTTTAATTCAGCAGTCTTTGCAAAGGCTCCTAGTTTGATTGCTGATTTTTCAATTCCACCTTTGGTGTATGGTGCTGAATAATAAAGCTCTACTACATCTCTTCCAGGTAAATCTCCAGTGTTTGTTACAGTGACTTCAAGTTCAATCTTTCCGTCTTTTGTAATCGTAGCACCATCATTTAAATTACATTTATTTATCTTCCAATCAAATGTTGTATATGACAATCCATATCCGAAGGGATATTGAACAACATCTTTATATCCGTTCTTGATACCCCATCTTTCTTTAGCAAAATTAGAATCCCAGAATCCTTCTTTATCCGCTGTTTCGTACCAATAGTAACCAGTATAGATGTTCTCTCTATATTCAGTGTAAGAGGCTGCAGCGTCTGTATATCTTCCTACACCTTCTAATCCGGATGTTGCGTATGCAGCGGCAGTAGATAAATCATATGCCCAGGTATCAGCTAATCTTCCTGATGGATTTACTTTTCCAGCGATTATTTCTCCAATTGCTATAGCTCCACGGGTACCGGGCATTCCCATATCGATTACTGCGTCGATATTATCGTTGTCTGCAAATCCTAATTCTAATGGATTACCGTTGTTAGTCACTACGATGACGTTTTCGAAATTCTCAGTAACCTTTTGAATCATGTATTCTTCACGTTCGGAAAGTTGCTGAGTCTTTCTTGTAGGATCTTCGCCATCCTCTCCAGGTAATTGTTTGCTGTTTTCGGAAATGTATTGAACTTTAGAGAAATCGTTTCCTTCACCCATCATACGTCCTATTACAACAATAGCAGTATTTGAATAATTAACTGCATCGGTCATAAGAGAATCTGTATAGAAACTTTCAGGTGCTTCTGCAACTCCATAGAAATCTTTATATTTTTGTCCATGAGCTTCGATGACGTATGAGCCGCCGGAGACTCTATTCCAACCTAAATCATTATAAGCTTTAGCTAAATTATCATTGTATTCAACACCAGCTTCTTTTAATCCACCCAAGAAAGTTACTAGATCATTTCTTGAACCTGTTCCTGATCCTGTGCCTTGTGGCATGAAACCAGCATCGCTTCCAGACCAACCGAAGACATTTACTTTTTTATTGGCTAATGGAAGTACTTTATTATTGTTCTTTAATAATACAGCACCACTGGCTTCGACATCTTTAGCTAATTCGTTTCCACTTTCTCTTGCTTCTTTGGAATTTTGACCATCGTCATCAAATCCATATCCACACAAATATGAAGTAATTAAATTTTTATTAGCGAAACAAGCTACGTTTCCTGCAATTAAACCTCCGATGATGCCAAGGCTTATCACGCCTGCAACAATCGGGTATATATATTTTTTCTTTAAAACCATTTTTACCTCCTTTATTAAATTGTTAAATAAATGGAATTATTCAGAAACAGTAGTATTTAGGATAAAGCAGTCTATATTTGCATTTGAATCAGTCAATGTTTTTAAAGTTAATGTATATGTTCCTGCACTCAAGGATTGAACACCACCAAATTTAACATCGATCCAATTGTGCCAATCGTTAGAACCATCTTCGGCTCTTCCTAAATTCTTCTCTTCTACTGCCAATGTAGTATCATTTAATTTGACTTCCAACTTGTCTTTTGTTGAAAAGCTAGACTCATATTTAGCCATCAATGCTGATATTTGAACATTTGCATCTATATCAAGTTTGAATGTGAAGCTCAATACACTATTCACATTCATACCACGAACACAATAATTGCTTGAATTCTTAGAATCCACTTCAGTATTTGATGGCACTCCTGATTGAAGAGTTAATTTGGATAAGTCGAGATTTTCGGCTTCAATTCTAGTTTCACCGGCTTTTGTAATTGTTGCATCAGGCTGTGAGGGTTCAGGCTCGGGATTTGGATTAGAATCAGTCAAATTGGAGAAACTAAAGTAATCGAGATTGAATCCACCATTAGTAGTCATGCTGAATGTGTATGTTCCAACTTCAAGATCTACCTTTCCTAATGAAACATCAACCCATTTCCAATAATCGCTATCAGCTCTATGACCGAACGTTCCTGCAGGAACAGGTGTTAATGTTTGTCCAGCAAAAGTGATTGTTGTATTTGAGAAATCATATGTCTCATTGTCATAATATGACATTCTCATTCCCACTTTTAAATCTTTAATAGCTTTTTTGACTTCGATAGTAGCGGTGATGACGGTTCCATCAGTCAATCCTCTGACGCTGGTTCCTGATCCAAAATCGTTGCTCCAAGATTCAGTGAATCCCATTCCGGCATCAGCTAAGTCTTTCCTTAATACCCAATTTGTTTTATCGAGATTTTCGGCTTCTATTTTATATTCTCCATCAGCGCTTATTTCTAAATCGGCTTTAGAAGGCTCCGGTTCTGGTTTCTTTTGATTATCCAAGGCTGAACCTGATTCATCATAAGAGCCACTAGATACTACTGTGAATTGCACTCCATCGATGTTGCAATCGGATCCAGTGTTCTTTATCAAGAAGAAGTGATCTCCTTCAGTTAAGTTATATGATCCTAAATCAGTTGCAATCCAATCCCAATATTCACCAGCAGCTGCATTACCACCTTTGATATTTCTATCTTCGACTAATTCAAGCTTGAATCCATCAATATAGAATTCCCAGTTTTCTTTAACTTTGTAATCATCTACTTTAGCAGCTATAAATTCCAATTTTATTGTTGAATCTTTAGCTAATCTCATTGTGGTTGAAAGTTGAGATCCTCTATTTAAAGCAGCCACTGATTTTCCACCACTTGTAGTCTTTCCCTCGGATTCCTTAGTTACTGTCTCAAGTCCTAAACCATTTACTATTTTATCTGGGTTAGCATTTGCCCAATCTTCTCTTGTAGATGCATATTCAGTATCGAAGGTTTCTAAGTCTTTCATCAATGTTCCTTCTGTCAACTCTGCTACTGAACTGATATAACGCATTCCTACATAGAAGTCGATATAATCGATATCAGGAATATTGTCGGACAAGGCATCGAATGTAAGAGTATTTGTTCCTTCTTTCAAAGTGACATTTCTAATGACTATATCCTTCCAAGTACATTCACCCTTTTCTAAAGATCCGACTAACGATAATTTACCTTTTTCTTCTCCATCTACTACTTCTCTGTTCATATAAGCTTTTAAATTATCTTGTACATCGATTGAGTTCTTAGATCCGCTATAAGCCATTCTAAAGATTAATGTTATTCCTGTATATTCTTTGTCGGAATTGAAGGTGAATCCGAAATAATTATATTTAGTACCATAGCTGGTGAGATACTTTCCACCACCTGTGATTTCTGCACCTTCAGGTGCATCTTTAACGAAGCTAGTAACACCCTCGCCTTTTTTGACATTGGTCATATCGATGTTTTCTGCTTCGACTCTATATGCAACTGATTCGTTTTCACCGGTGATATTTAACAATGAAGTCTCTGAGATGGTAGGATAGACTCTCTCCTTTACAGTTATTTGATATCTAGCAGTTTGTCCGGAATAAGAAATAAGTACTACTCTTCTTCCTGGTAACTCCATATTAGGCTCTGTGATTTTGCAATCGGATAAGCTGACTTCTTTAGTTGTTCCATCACTCATTTCAGCAGTGACTTTTAATCCGTCATAAGAGAAAGCTTCATTGAAATCAAATTCTGTTTTGACTTTAGAAGTGTCGAGATTCAACTTACTAACTTTGACTTCACTCTGGGTTGAATTTTGAGTTGAATCATTGTTGGTTCCACAACTAGCCAATAAAACTCCACTGGACATGACTAATCCCATAATCATCAACAACGAACAAATTTTCTTGCTTTTCATTTTAAGCTCCTTGTGTTTTGATTAATAACTTTCAGCTTTCTAGATAGGATCCAATGTCTTAGAAAGAAGGAAAATTATTTCCTGTATTGTGATTTCAAAGCGCTTTCTAAGCAATTTTAGAGCCCTTAATTTGTCGTTTGCTAAACCTAGATTGTTATTTGATGGTTAAAGAAATGGTCATTTTGCTAGTTTTTTGTCGATTATTATTTTTTGCTGTTAGGTTGAGTATTTTTAAAAAGAATATTCACATTGAAAAAATTATTCTCAGGACAAATGTCTAGAGTACCGTCGTATTTTTCACAAATGCGTTTAACTGATTTGAGTCCAAAGCCATGAATATCTTCATGCTTCTTAGTCGTTTTTGGTAATCCATTAGAAAATACAAATTCTGAATCTATGCAATAGTTATATACAGTGATAGACACATATTGATCTAGTTTATTTTCTATTCTGATTCCCATAGTTCTTTTCTCTATTGGACATTTAGATACAGCTTCAATAGCGTTATCTAATAAGTTACTGAATAAACTATATATATCCTCTTCGTCTATAAAAGAGATGAGACTTCCATCAGCCATATAACTAGCTCTGATTTTATTTTTCATACAAATTTTATTTGTTTCATTTAAAACTACATCTAATGCTGAATTTCCAGTCGAAGCTATAGATAATTTGCTAGATAACGAATCAATCATTTCATCTGCTAAATCAGGTGGAATTGTAGATGTTTCTTTCAGTCTATTAATTTCATGTTTTAAGTCATGACATTTTATATTGACTATATCCATAGCTTCTTTGACTGCTTCATATTTATCTTTTTCATATCTTCTTATCAGTTTGCTCATTCTTAATTGTGAAAATAAATCCCATCTCAATAAGACTTCAAATTGCAGGAACAATCCTAAAATACAGCAAACGATGTTATATACACCGGTTAGAATTAATCCTTGATAAGTTTGTATTATATAAACTGCTGCAGCATTTAAAACTACATCGACTAATAATAGAGTCGATGTAAGTATAAATCCAAATAAAGGAGGCATTTGGAATTTCTGATTCAATAGTTTTCTTCCAAATATATAGAATCCAAAAAAATAGATATATACGAAGAAAAAGAAATATACGACAGTAAAGAATGGATTTGAAAAAGTAGGCATAAAGCTTTGACCATACATTCCAGATATAGTTGATTTACCTTTAGTCATAGCTAAGACGGCGATGTTATTCATTTGATAAGCTAAATGTTGAATTGTGTATCCAGCTACACAACAAAAAGATAATTTCAATAAGCTTTCTTTGAATAGAAACTTCGATAAAGCTATTGTTGTGACGAATAAGAATATAAACATAAATGATCTATATAGGAAATTATCGGATGCTATTGGAAAGAAATAAGAAATGGTAAATATTGCACACAATCCAACAACTAACCTAATAATAAAATACTTCCTTCTCTTCATCGAAATTAGAAACAAAGATTCACCTACCATCAGTTCTATCATGAATTGAAATGATTTATAGAACTGTAATTGAGTCATTTCCATCATAATTATTTGCCTAAGAATCTATTCAATGCAGAAAGAAATCCTTTCTTTCTAGGACGTGAGATATTTAGTTTGGTCGTATTTACATATATATCTAATCCTTCTACATTCTTTACGTACCTAAGATTTACTAAATAACAGTTATTGCATCTATAGAAATTATTTCTTTCTAGTTTAGATTCATATTCTTTTAAGGATCCACTTCCTTTGTAATCTCCATTGGTAGTATGGAATAACAAGCTATGACTTATAGCTTCGATATAGTAGATATCATTTATAGAAATGATCTTTATATTATTTCCAAATTTTATTTCTACTGTATTGTTGTTTATATCTTTATTTATATGCTTTAAAGCTCTGGTGAATCTCAAAGAGAAATCCTCATATATAATAGGTTTTATGATGAAGTCAAAAGCCATGACTTCATATCCTTTGACTGCAAATTGCTCATAAGATGTTACGAAAATCAGTGTTGTTGATGAATCTTTTAATCTAAGTCTTCTGGCAGTTTCCATTCCATCGATATCATTTTTAATTTTGATATCCATGAATATGATGTCGTATCCACTATAGTTGGTTAGAAAATCAGTAGAAGATTGGAATATATCCATATTAATATCTATATTCTTTTCTTTAGCGTATTTATTTACATAATTGGATAGAATGGAAGACATTTCTTTCTCATCATCTATTATTGCAATTTTTATCATTTTTATAATCCTAGGTATAAGTCTTAATAATATGATTTGTGTATGCGCTTTAAGGCACATGCCTTTTAAGTATAGACTAAAAAAGATCAATTGCAATGTTTAAAAATTAGGGTTATTTAAGAGAGATTTAACACTTATATATATTCATTTAACATACAATATAAAAAGTTAAATTATTGGATTTGCAAGCTTTATTCACTAGATTTTTCTCTCAAAGTCACATTTAAAATAAAAATGTTGTCTTCGATGTATAGATACGGAACCGTTATATTTGTTGGCAATCATATTTATGGATTTAAGGCCATAGCTATGATTAATCTTGTCTGGTTTTTAGCTATTAATTTTCCATCTACATTCTTAGGAGCTATCTTAAAATTGTTTTCGTCATGTTCGGTCGAGTAGAGGCTTTCTCTACAACCATAAATAAGCCTGTAGAAACTGTTTAATTAAGATTTAGTAAATACAGAAAATAAAAAGACTTGGAAATTATAAAATCCAAGCCTTTTTATTTTTGATATCGGATTAAGCTACTTTAGTAAAAGCATAATCAGAGTCTGCTCTAAAGTAGAAGGATTCAATATCCACTTGTGATTTTGGAGTTAAAGTATTCTTGGTTGAATCATAAACAAAGACCACAGTGTGACCATTTAAAGTTACGGTGATTTCCTTTGAGGTTTCATCATAAGTATATTCCACATTTTTGTTATTTAAATATTCACCACCTTCAACATTTGAAGCTGAAGCTCCATCACCGGCTGAGAATGATAAAGCTTTTTCTGAAGAAGAGAACTTTATATAAGCATCATAAGGCACTGTATCATATCCCTCTTCGTATTCTTCGATATAGTCAATTTTGCCTTTGAATGTTTGACCTGCAAAAGCTGGAAGGACTAATGCTTCAGTGTTTGTAATTGTGTATGTGCTATTTGCTAACGAAATTGTGTATGTCGTATTGCCTTCTTTGACGGTGATTACATCTTTGGAAGTCACTTCATAAGTTATAGCTACATTGTTTAAAGTTCCAGTACCATCCTTTGATAAAATAAGTTCGCCATGATTATTTTCAGTGTCTGTATCAGTATAAGTTCCAGATACATCTATAGCTATTTCTAATGCACCATTGTTATTTTTCATACTGATTTCATGGTTGTCTTCAGTGATAAATATAAACGATGTTCCCTTAGTATCGATGGTTGTGTTGTTCTTGATACTTCCAAATACATAATTGGTTCCATCGAAGTATACAGCTTTTTTAACAAGAGAACTTGAGCTAGTATTAGCGTCGTATATATCAGCAACAAACTTTTCACCTGTCTTTAGAGTTCCGTCAGTTAGACCGACTATTTCCATACCTACGCTGTCGGAACTATATTCTGTTATATCCTTTGATAATAAGTATGTGTTATTACTATCTCTTACCAATGCTAAGTCTTTATTATCTGATAGCAAAACTTTATATGAACTAAAAGTAAATGTTTGATCATCGTTGAATGTAATTGCTGAGTTACTTCCGGATTCCCACTTTCCTTTAAAATCAGCAGTTAATTGCATCTTATAGTAAGAATGCGAGGAAGAAACTTTTCCACCGATATATAAACCAGCAGAGAATTTTAATTCTTGATATGTGTTAGTGGCTGTATCGACTTTCAAAGTATGCTTCTTTCCGTCAATAATTATTGTTAAAGATTCTCCATCCATTGAATAAGTTGTATTTATAGTATTGCCGTCTTTTGTCACGGTTGCATTGCAAATGCCATCGGTAGTAATTGTTCCTAAAGATCCAGTCAGGGTCAAGGGATTTGTTGTTGAATAATCCGTTAATAGACCATTTCTATTAATAAAGTATTTATCTTCACCATTTATTGTAGCTTTAAAGATTGCACCTTCATCAGTAAAGCTGGTTAATCCATTTGCAACTTGGATAGAAGTAATCTCAGATATAGTCGCTTTTTTACCACCTGTTTTTTCAGCATATACATAAATGTCTTTAGTATCATTTTTAAGTCTGGCTATATATTTTGTAGGTGTGCTATCTTTTGAATCTGCTAAATACTCAGTTTCAAGATTGCTTGAGGTAGAGCCTTGCAAGAATACAAGATCATATGTGAGGTTGTTATATGTTGAAGTGGATAAGATATATATAAGTCCATTGTCAGTCCATCCACCTTCATAATCTGAACTTTCCATCTTAAATGTTTTTGTAGTGTCATCTACTGAGGTAATCTTAGTAGTAGTTGCAGAATAACTAGATGATGGGAAAGAAATATTTCCAAATCTATCAGCAACTAAATTAGATTTTGTCTTAGCTAATGAAACTCCTGATGAATATGAATAGTTGATATAAGCACCTGCATGTGATCCAACTATTACATGGTTTGCACCAAATATAGGTTCGACTTCAGTTAAGGTGAATTGTAATCCATATGTCATATTGCTTACTACTGCGGAAGGATTGTAGTAATATCCATCTGAATTGGTGTATAAAGCACGGGTGTCATTCTCACTAAGTTTTACTTCTACCTTGTCGATGCCGTAATCTCCTTCATTTACTCCAGTCTTGGGTGTGACTTTGATATATAACTTTTCACCCCATTTAACTTGGGTCACAGGAGTATATGTGTTAGCTTCTTCATCGTGGGTATAGGCAGTCATCATCAAATGTTCAGAGTTGTTCAATATGACAGGAGCAAATCTCTCTTTTTCAGTTACGACTAGATTCACAGCTCTGTCTTTCATGGCGAATGAATACTTTCCTTTTTCATCTGCAACCAATTCAACATTATCTAGTGTTACTTTATCAACTTCATATTCATTGGTGGAAGGAACAACAAATTCCACTTTAGAATTATATGCTGCATAATCAGGAACATCGATTTCCAAATGTTCACCGATAGTAGCATTGATCTTATATATTGATGCTGCTGTTTCTTGGCTGATGGTTACGCTTGAAGCAGGCATTACAAATGAGTAAGTTCCATCATCATTTGCCATGACTTCAACTTTATTATCACCGGCGGTAACTTTAACTTCACCAGCAAATTCAAATCCAGAGTCTAAAGCCATTGAAAAAGTAACTTTATCTCCAGCTTTAGCTGTTTTAGGTGCATTTACTACGACTGCACCATCACCAGCTTTATCAAGAATTGCATATTCTGCAGGTGCATCCGATAGTGTCACTAATAAAGATACATCACTTCCGGGTTGGACGAATGATCCTTCAAATGTTTTAGTTTCATTTTCTACTAAAGCCATTGGGACATCGATATCACCAGCTTTTACTACGGGTGATTCTTTGGCTGAATCGGTGATTGCTACTCTAACTTTTATAGTCTCACCTTTCTTTGCTAAGGTGGAAGATACTGCAATTGTAGCTCCAGCAATTTGTTCCACATTTACTGCATATCTCATATCTTGAGTTACAGCTTTTACGGTTACAGCGTGAGCTGGCATTACGAATTTATAGACACCATTTTCTGGTGTTATTATATTTTCTCCATCTATAGTGACATAAGAAATTTCTTTTTCTTCTTTCAATTCGACTTGGAATTCGACTTCATCGCCTTCACTTGCTTTTTTTGGAAGACCGGAGATTGTGGCTCCATCATCAACATCAGTCGTGATGTTGAATTCTTCTTTTGTTACAGTAGAACTGGGTGTGGGTTTTGGTGTTGTTGGAGAAATGGTTGAATTTGGTGTTGCTGGAGATGTGGTACTGCCAGGCAAATTACCATTGCATGAAGCTAAAGAACTTAGAATGACTAACAGCGATAAGATTGAAACTTTTTTAGAACTTTTCATAGATACTATTCCTTTCTAGCTAAGCTTTATGATACACCAAGTAAGCACATACAATCAAATAAAATCTTAAAATTGACATATGTTTTTCAAAATTTAGCTAAGAATAAGGAAGACTTAAAGGTTATAAAATACGATAATTGAATGAAAAAAAGTATAAATAGTAAACAATAGCTTTAATATTGACTACCAAACAAATTAGATAACTAATATAAATTTAAAGTATAGAAATATTTTTGAATTGTATCGAATTATTATCATTTGGCATTAGCCATAATTACACTTGGTGTTTTGGAATTTATCGCCCCTATTTTGCTGGGATTATTGCTTTCTTTTATGTTTACATTGATTCCTATTATTCTTTTAACTAAGAAAAGACCTATAGATATTATTAAATTCAATCAATAACCTTATCCCTTACTATTTATATAAGATAAAATAAATAGCATTGAGGAGCATTATATTATGAGTGAAGAAAAGAAGGAAAAGTTGTCGTTTAATGAATATCAAAAACATGCATATAACTTAATATCTGAAGATGGTAAGAAGGATATGCTTACTAATGGTGTTTTGGGATTGGCTGGTGAATGTGGTGAATGCTGCGATATAGTTAAGAAGTATAAATATCAAAAACATGATCTCGATAAAGAACATCTAAAAGATGAATTGGGTGATGTGCTTTGGTACTTAGCAGAAACTGCATCTGCTTTAGGCATTACTTTAGAGGAAGTTGCTCAATTTAATTTGGATAAACTACATGCTCGTTATCATGGTGAAACATGGTCTAAAAATGATGATGTTAATAGAAAGGATAAACTTTAATCATAAAAAATTAGAAATGATCTATTAGAGTTGTCTGGCAGCAAAGGAAATATGAAGTTTAAAAAGATTATTACATGTTTGCTCAGTGGGTGTCTCCTATTGGGATTGTGTTCTTTTGAGTGATGCTATGGATATTGTTTCATATGTTTCTTTATGTATCGATTGCTTTAACGTTGATTCGCTGATAAACATAGCACGAAAAATACTTACTTATTTGATGCAACAATTTTTGCCTGGAATTGTAAAAGGCATATACATGATGATAGGAGGAGTCATGCTTGGATATACATTTGAAGCGGATATTGGATTTTTTTGGAGTAGTTATACAGTGATAATTCATTAAAATATGATCTATTGTTATATTTGTATAGGAATTAGTATAATCAACCTTGTTTACTCTATATTTGTTTTTTTGAAAATTAAAAATAACAATTTGGTTCAAGATCCACTTAATAAAGAGAAACTTAGTGAAAGATTCGAAAAAGCATGCAATAAGTATTTAATTTTTCCTTTTATATCTTTAATTGTAGTTACTATATTGTATTCAGTAGCTTCTTTTGGAAAGTATCATGAGGGACGTTACTCCAGTCCTTATTACATGGCAGTTATTGATAGTTTTATTTTTGTTCTTTGTATGGTACTTATTTATTTCTTGTGTCATGGTCTATCGAAGAAGATTAAGGAATCCGGAGAAGAGATGGATAGAGAAAAGAAGAGCAAAATATATGGCTTAGTTGCAGCCTATGGGTTTTTTATAAATGTCTTTTTTATTGCGATTGCCGAGTGTGTTTATTTGCTATTAAAAATGTGTAATGGCTAATAAAAAACCAGCCTATAGGCTGGTCATCTTAGTGCTAGCAAATGATTAGTATCCGAGCATTGTCAACAATGTGACAAAGAAGAAGACGATTCCGGTAGCAAAAGTGATAATAGACAATATTTTATCAACACCTCTTTCCTTAGTTCTGGAAAAGATGTTCATGGTGTTACCACCAGTAATAGCTGAGGAGGCACCTTCGGATTTTCCTGATTGCATTAAGCAAATGATGATAAGGAATATTGAAACGATGAATAAGACAATTTCTGCAGCTGACATATAGATAACCTCCACTACAAAGAGAGATTATAAATCTATATTTACTAAAAATGTAGTATTACTTTGTGTTAAACCAATTATTTATAAGAGATGATCTTTGACTTCACCTTTGTCATCCCATACAGCATAATTCTCATTTATAGAATCATTGTAGAATATTTCTATCAAATCACTGAATTCAGGAGTCAGTTTATAATTTTTTAGATTTTTCTTTTCAACCCAAAAGACTTTTCCTTCTTTTGATGATTTCAATTCACCAGAAAAGGTCTTGGTCTTAAATAAGAAAACTAAATATCTATTGAAATTCGGACTCACATTGTTGTTTATTCCGACAAGCTTTAAATCTTTTATATCTAATCCTGTTTCTTCTTTTACTTCTCTGATTGCTGAATGGACGATGGATTCATTGGGGAGCAAATGACCACCTGGAAAGGCAATTCCTTTCCAATGTGGATCGACTTTGTCCTCTACTAATATTTTTCCATTCTCATCTTCGATCATGACCATGTTGGTCAATGTAACTGTTTCTTGTCTAGACATATATCAAGTCCTCGTTTTTCTTATATACGAAAAAGGATAAGGCTCGCTAGGCATGGCTTAACCCTATCCGTACTTTATTTTACTCAATGCCTATATATGAGTAAGTACACATTTTTACTCATTTATGAATTGCTACTGGGTTTGTTTAGCAAATCCATTCTTTTTTGCAATGCTTCCTTTACTTCTTCTACAAAATAAGATGGTGCAACTGGTATGAAATCTTCTCCATATTGCATAGACCAGTATATTAAAGAATCTTTATCTATAGTTACATCAAAGTAACAATTCCCATCCATTTCATAAATTTTAGCCTTATCGCCGAACCAATCTTTCACTACATCGACTTTGGATCTTTTTGGATTGGTTGATTTGAATTTGGCATTAATTAATTCAGTATTGTCTCCAAATATGTACATATGAGTATCTAAATATTTAGTAATATCGAATTTAACATCGTTTTCATCTTTAATTGCATTGACTTCATCAATTGTTCTATATCTTCCATCCTCATCATTTTCTAGAATTAAGACATGTTCCATATAGTCGATTCTAAAGGCGCTGACATATTTGCTTTCATCAGCTGTTTTGTATCTTTTATAATTGCAAAGAAGGTAGTATCTACCATTATTATTTACCAAATAATAAGGAGATACAGCATATTTTCTATATTTGCTTGGATCTTTGGTAGCTCTTCTCAGCATCTTATTACCGTTGTTATCGAATCCTATATAGTTAAATATTACTCTTTTCTTTTGATTGATAGCTTCTGTAATGATTTGAACATTTAAGAGGGTTTCTTTTAACAATTGATTTTTATCGCTTTTTCTTTCTTCGTGGTGGATAGATAATGATGGTAAAGATTTCTGTTGGTTAAAACTAAAAGTACTATTGATCTTTTTAATCAATTCAGAAGCTTCATGTATGTTGATGAGTTTAGATGAATAAATAGAATCATCTAAAAGACGTGCTTCTTCTAATTCAAAAGTTCTTTTAGTTATAGCGTATCCTATTCTATTGTCGGGTTGGCTGATCTCAAAATTAAAATCTTCAGGATATTTGTTTGATAATCTTTGTAATAAGAGTATAGAATTAGAAACACTCTTTCTATCTAGTTTTACTCCGTATTCATTTTCAAGAATATCTATTATTTGTGCTTGTGTTAAGTAGCAATCGCTATTTTTATCATCCTTGCTAGGCTCGTTAGAGTACTTTTCTAGAATTTTTAGTATCAATAAAAGCGAAGCTTTCTTTTTGGCTTTAATCTCTCCCTCATCGGCATTTTCATCTTTTCTTTTGTTAGCCATATTAATATCCCCATCCTTCTAATGTTAGCATATCAAAGAAATAATAATGTGTCAATTATTTCCCATTCTAGCAACATTAGTTCTGCTCATTTATATTTTGTTTGCTAGCTAATGGATATTTATAAAGCAATGAGCCATTAAGATCCACTTTATTCATATTTATTGAGTTTATTTGATTATTATCATATGTAGTGTAGTAGTAAATTCCTTTTTGAGTATTCATACAAGAAGAATATATAGTTATCTCGTATTCATTTGGTTTAACTTCGCAACACCCTTTTTGTTGCTCTACACTATGTAAAATATGGAAGAATTGAGTTACTGATGATTCCTCATCTTCCTTGCAAATAGAGTGATTTCTTGTAAAAGCAACTTTAACAAATCTAGACATAGATGATAAGTCTCCAGGAAGACCTATAGCTCCCATTCCTCTACTATAAGTTCCAAGATTTACATTAGAGAAAGCAGTGTTTTTTGGATCTTTCTCAGATAGAGACATGTAGTTGTTTAAATTGAATAATTGCTTATCAAAGGGTGGATTATTTGTTAAAACTCCAACAGGATTGTCATAGACTTTAATTCCATCCTTCATAGGTTCAACTACTATAGTTTCATCTTTATCTCCAATAATATAATGTAGTTGGGAAGGCGGAAAACTCTCATTGAAAGGTGTGTCTGTTATGACCAGATTCTTTAATACTTCTCTAACCTCTTTTACAGAAGAGTAGTTTCTTAAAATGTATGGAATGAATTCAAACTGAGCTATATTTGTTTTACCACTAGTCGCTTTTTTATAAACAGCGTTTCCGACAAAGTTTAGTCCAGCTATAGCTAAACCTTTTTCATTCATTCCATCATAGAATAAAGGATAATCTTCTATAACACATGCCATTCCTATAATTGCATAGTTATTTTTTGCATTTCCTTCATGTCTAAAAGAAAGAGGATAGTTACGAGGAAGAATAACTACTTGTTCACCATAGGAAAAATCATAATCTAGATTTCTACCGAAATAGAAGTCTTTAGTCTTTAATGTTGCTGCTGTACACATATTATTACCTCCTATTGATAATATAATTCAAAATGAAGAAAAAAATTTAAAAATTATTATTTTTGGTGCATAGAATTTGCTTGAAAAAGAGCTTGAAAGCCAAACTCGCTATAAAAAGGTGCAGAATATACTTAAAACTCACTATAAAAAGGTGCAAGATATACTTAAAACTCGCTATAAAAAGGTGCAGGTCTTTATTTTGAGGAACATTAAAATGTTTAAAAGAAAAATTTTAGATGAAATAAACAAGTGGAAAAATTTACTTAATATAAAGAAAAGAGCTCTTGTGATTAAAGGTTTTTAGTCCTCCTTAATAATCTTTCTTCTTCCCCTAACAATCCCTTTTTATTACTCTTAAACTACTATTAACAGTCTAAGACAGTGTTTTAATATATTATTTAGTATTAATAGCCTAAATAATTACAAGAGTAGTAATACTTAGTCTTAGTCATTAAGCTTAAAGAAAATAATCAAGAAAAATTACTTAGCAGAAATAACTAAGTCTTTACTGTGAAATATTCATAAGCCTTAAAGTAACTAATAAAGATAACTTAACTAGTAATACTAAATTATCTACAAAGAGATAACCTGTGAGATATATCTCTTTGGTTCTTTCTTTAGTGATCACTTCTTGTGCAAGGGTGCGAAACTATTTCTTATTGGAGAAAAACAATTCGTCAAGAGATACAATTGTATCGAAGATTTGTTCTAAGACATTTACGACTATGCTATTTCCGGCAAGTTTATACATTTTGTCTCTCGAAAAGAATAAAGATCCCTTTCTTGAAGCTAAATTATTTTTGATTATTTTTTCATAATCGTTTTCAGCGAATCCCATCAGCAAGAAGCATTCTCTTGGGGTCAAGAATCTATACTTTGAAAGCTTATTCTTAGGATAGTCAAAGTATAAATTACCTGAGTTAGGATGGCGATCTTGCTTAGTTGTTATTGTAGCTGAATGATCTGCTATATTTCCATTTTCATCGATAATTTTTAAATTATTATCCCAAATAGTGTTACGAGATGGCGTTGGATTTGGCTGAGATAATTTTGCTTCATTAAAATATTTAGAATTTGAATAATCTAGTTTTAGAATAGAAGAAAGAGGTGTCATTTTTATCCTTACTTGTTCTAAATCATTCTTGTTTAAATAATCTTCAATCTTATTTTCTAGCTCTGAATTGTTATTGGTGAAAATACTAAGCATTAGCAATCTTTGACGATGCTGTGGAACACCAAGATTAAGTGAATTTAACTTATAGACTTTATTGTAATAGCCTAACTTCCTTAACTGCTCCTTCCAATCCTCAAAGTTATGCCTATGACGTTTGGCCAATAAAGACGTGACATTTTCCAAAATAAGGAATTTAGGCATATCCATGCTCAAAGCTTTTCTTTCCTTTAGAACTCTTTCAACTTCCCATAGCAAGCCACTTCTAGAATTGGCGTCACGATCAATACCTCTCTGGACTCTATGAAATCCCCCAACATTAGACAAATCTTGGCAAGGACCCTGACCATAGGGTACTTGGGATGGGGAAATAGCCGTATTTTTTATAGAAGTGCCATTTCTTAAAAAAAGTTTAGGATAAATAATTACTAAAAATGCGTCAACCATTCATAAGGTTATTCACCGAATGAACAGAAGACGCATTTTGATGCTAATTAGAGATAAAATTTCTTTGCACTAATGGTGCTAGTTCTTGTGCATAATAACTCATCAGATAACCATTGCTTCGATTAATTCTTTAAATTCATCTAGCTGTTTAGGCGTAATTTCGACTTTGAATTTAATTGAGGCATCGACATAATTACCAAATTCGCCTTCTAGAAGAACTTTGTTTGGGTTTCCAAACACATCAGAAATTCTTAAATAATACTCTGCTGAGTCTTCACTATCTATTTGTACATATCCTCTTTTTCTCTTTTTGTAATCATCAATATCCCTTAATACATAATCTTTCTCGATACTCGCAAAACAAATATCACCTTTGCCACGGAAGTCATTGATGTTGTATTCTATACGTAATTCACATGATTCTTCGGTGTCAACACTAAGTTCCAAATAATTATCTATTCCATAAGTTAATTGAAGTTTCTTAACCATTTTATCGAATCTCCTTATTTTACTTTGAAATCATCTACAAATTTTAGCACGTCATTCATAACGTAATGAATTGAAATGTGCGTGTTCTTACCATTAATGGTTGCAGGAAAAGTCTGTTGCATCTTCTTCCATCCGCTTTGTCCCGGCCATCTAGGATCTGTCATTTTCACGGGTAACCCTTTCCTAGTCATGTCTACGATTAGGGTAAACAACATTTGTAACGGCTTTTAACGATTATTACTATTGGGTGTTTTTAGGAAGATCTTTGTTTCTCATATTAAATCCTTTTTTATCTGTAACATTCACATATTTACAAGTTTTAAGAGGTGTTAAATCTTTGTCTAAAATATCAGTACCTGTTATAGATACATGATTAAGATAACCAATTCCTTTTAGTGAAAATATAGGTGTGCAATTTTCAATCATAAGAACTTTTAATGCCTTAGCTCTATTGATAAAAGAAGGCGTAAAAAACGAGCAATCACCACGTCTAATATCAATAGATTTTAAATAAGGGACAAATGCATTGTTGGCATCGACAATTATAGACTTCCCCCCATAAGATGAATCGAAGCTTTCTAAGTATTCAAGATTTAAAGAATCTAAATCTATACTTTTGTAATATAAGAAGCCTAATGAATTTAATCGTTTAGGTAGGGAATTTGGAAATTCAAATTTTTGTCCAGTTTTCCCCCAAAAAGAAATACTCGATTCATTTTTTATACCTTTAACATTGAATCCATTAAATCCATGAATGGAAAAGTATTTCAATTTCTTAGCTTTTGAAACATCGACAAATTTTTCCCCCCTTAAATCTAATTCTATAGTAGTGATATTTGGACAAAGATCAATTATCTGTTCATAATTAACTTCAGAGGCAAAGAATTTAGTAATATTATGCAAATCTACTTCGTTAAAAAATTTGCTTTTCTTTTCTATATTCCACTTATCATCGAAGCCACGTTGAATTATAATACATTTTATATGAAATTTTTTAATAATAGTATTTAGTTCAAAATAATTCTCCATTCGATTTAACATATCGTAATACAAAATAAGATCACTTCGTCCTTTAAATCCAGTTTCACTACACGCAATTTTCGGTTTCATAAATGTATATCTATCGTTTTCTTTATCCATATTTTTCTTCCTCTCATCACTTCAATCCTAACCATATTTTTAGACCAGGGCTATTAATAATGTTATAAAACTCCATATCGGCAGAATCTTTACATTTCAAACCATTTTTTGATGGATTGAATTCAGCATTCATCATTCTTTGATATTCTTGAAGGAACCCATCTCTAGATGTTTTAGCGGGCGTCCAATCGGAGCGTATACATTTTACACCATATTGTTTTTCAATTCTATTAATTGATACCCTCATGCGTCTCTCAGTACCTTTTCCAATATATTTTTTTCCATTATCGAAATCAAGCTCGTAGGAACCGGAACATTTATTGTGAACAATCACTCCAATCTTTCCAACCGCATACGTATGACAGCTCATGACATTGAAGTTATAAACTTTAATCTTAGAATTTAGTTTTTTCTTAATAACTTCAGTAATCTTTTGATCATCGCCTAAAGTCTTGAGAATATCTTTATCTGTCAAATCGCCTGCCTTCTTCCAACCCTTAGTAGTCAAGAAGCTGTGGCCTGGAGTGCAAGTGATAGTCTCGTCACCAACATTGATTTCAACTAGTTCTTCAGTCTCGTTGATATAAGTATCAGTGACAGGCATCTCCTCGTATCTACTAGTATTGTCGTCGTAGGCAAGAACCATATCACCCTTCTTAATCTCTTCGATTCTCTTCATGCCGACAGCAGTCATTACCATCGTTCCAGCGATGAAACAGTAAGACGGGTTGAGGGCTCCAGAGATTGCACCTCCGATGGCACCGAACATGAATCCGTCGGCTGCTCCATCGATGGCTCCGGACAAAGCGCCTTTTAAAGCACCTTCCCAAGATCCTGTCTTGATGCTTTCAGTAATGGCACCTTGGATAGCTCCGGTAACGGCACCGGTCACGGCACCGATTACAGCGCCCTTGACGGCTCCAACCAACATGGAAGTAGCGATACAAGAAGCACCAAATCCACCAGTAGCAACAACCGCAATAGCGCATATGGCGATGACAGCTAGACCGATGCAGAGCTTAGTAGCCCAAGAAGGCCAGTTTCCACCCTCATCGGAGAGGTTGATAGGATTGTTCCTGCAGTAGGCGAATAGGTTCATGACCATGGTGTCTCCAACTTGACCGATTTCACCATCGGCGGAGATGAATCTTCCGAGTTCAGGGCTGTAATAACGAGACTTGAGGTAGTAGAAACCAGTCTCGTTATCGAAGAAGTATCCCTTGAACTTGAACGGATTGACCTTAGCAGCCAATCTTGCTTCATCAATATCAGCGATAGTTTCAGTAACTTCACCGAAGTCGCCATAGGCATAGGAGACTAGCTTAGTTCCAGTAGAGTCGATAACGGCATTGATGTTTCCGAGGATGTCCCTGTCGTAGAAGTAATCCTTGCCGTTGACGGAGAATCCAACAAGAGCATTGGCCTCATCGTAGTGGAAGAAAACGGTAGTGGATCCGTTCTTATCATCGACTTTCATTGCGCAGAGGGAGTCACCATCGTAGATGTATCTCTCGGTTCTCTTGCCATCAGTCTTAGAGAGGCGGAGACCATTAGGATTGTAGGAATAGGTGTATCCAGAATTTGTTAGCGTCCCTATTCTATATCGGTAGAAGGAGAAAGCTGCCCGGAAAAAGCGAAAAGACACACTTTGGTCATACTCCCCCCCTTTGATTATTTTTATCTTTCATTCCAGCAATTATTTCATCAACAAAATTTGGCATTTTGAATATCACCTTAACAACTTCAATTATTCTTTCCTTTTTGCTTGTGACCCGGTCTTTTCAAAATCGGTAGATAATAAATGTAATCTATACTGTAATCTTGTTGTATAAATCATTTTAAAACGGGACATACTTGTGATTTCAAATTATTCTATTTTAAATCCAGTTTCAAGCATTGTTTTAAAAAATTCAGCTAGTTAAAGAGGTAAAAGGAATAAGAAAAAATATTGTTTAAGAATTAGTAACGCTTCACTTCATTGTCAAATTGCTTCTTTCCTTCCATAAAATTCAATTCCGGATGGTTTGACAAAAATTGGTAAAGATTCGGATCCTTTTGATATCTTCTTTGTTTCTCTATAGAGAAAGCTTGCAATTTTGAATATAAATCAGGATTCTTATTCCAACAAGTTAGTTCCAAATAAGTAGCCAATAAAATAAGATGTCGTTTAAATTGGCACATAATTGGATTAATTCCATGGTTATAAGCAACTTCAATAAGACATTCCCCACCACACATCTTTTTAAAAGGACAATCCAAGCAGCGATTTACTTGTGCTATTAGGTTTTCTTTAAAAACTTGTTTTAGTCCTTCTTTTAAAACAAAGATCGAATCGCAAGTTGCTGCTGAACACGGATAAATATTACCATCCAAGTCACAGGAAAATCTGGAAATTGAAGCATCACACCTATTCATCGTTCTAAAGCCACCAAATGCTTTATTTAAATACCTACCAAAAAAATCTTCTCCATTCATTAAGCAATAGAAGATTTTGGGTTCGTTATTGTTTATACATTCAACTAAATATAAAGCAAGTTTGTCGTATTCTTTCTCCCAAGCTTTCTCGGAATCAGTAGTAAATCCATATTCTTTTCCACGGACAGGTCTAAAGCAAACCATTTTGAAAATCTTTGATAAAGAAAGGATTGAATTTTTAAGGTTAAATACCTGGTTTGTCAGTGTTCCAGTACACCCGATATAATCATGATTTTTAATTCCTAAAACATTGTGTATGATTTCGTCATAAGTACCTTGTCCATTCTTATTTTTTCTATAAAGATCATGTGTTTCTTTATCTCCATCTAAACTGACACCAAAAAGAATCCCATTCTTTTGCAGTATTTCAGCAACTATAGGTGAAAGCAGTGTCCCATTGCAAACGAAGGTTGGTAGAACCTCGACATTTAACTCATTACTCTTATCTTGACAATACCTTGCAATTTTTAAAATCACGGGTAGATTCATGAGGGGTTCACCTTTTCCAGAAAGATCAACAAAGTATTTTTCACCATTAGGAAAAGTAGAGAACATCTTATCAAGAAAGCCTTTTGCTTTTTCAAAAGAAATAATTCTTCCCGTCATATTTTTATTGAAACAATAAGAACAAATAAGATTGCACTTGTCCGAAATATCTATTCCGAATGAATAACATTTAGGTTTAAAAATGCTAAGAATTTTTTCTTCATTCAAGCAATTTTTTAAAGTGTCATCTTCTCTTAAATCTTTTTCATTGAAAGAATAGGTAAAATTTGAAGGATCTATAAATATGTTTTTATTGAATAAAGAGTATTTAATCATTATTTTCCTTTGCAGCTTGGGAAAAAAAGTTGTTGATTTTAGTGAAAGTCTCGGAATTCGTAAAGAAATGATTAGATGGACCAACTGTATCGGCAAAAATATCACCTATTGGATTATCAAAAGCAACTCTTACATCGAATTTATAGTTGAATGTCATGTTATATCGATAATAACTTTTTGAGAAAAAGCCATTAGAAACTGGATAAATAATAGTAATAGTTATTAATCCCCAAAAGTTCGATGGAAGTTCTTGAGTTTCATCACCTCTTTCAGTACTAAAAAAACAAGTCCCCAAGAAGTTACTAGACTCCTTTCCTTTTTTGTAAAAGCTCCTGTTTTCAGTAAAATCATAGGTACTTCCGAACCATTCTACGTTCTTTTTTTCATCACTATGAGAATCTAAATAGTTGATAAATGATTGAGGGGTTGCTAAGGGTCTAAGTCTATTTATTTGAGACTGTGAACCACAGCCTAATAAAGAAAATGAAAAGTTTAATAATGTAAAAAGATAAATTATTTTTTTCATCATATTAATTCCTTTTTTAACACAACGTTAGAACGTAATTGACAAAAGATCTTGCAACATATTTCCTAACATCTACATCAGTATTTTTGTTGTGCAATAACTTAAATCTGCTTTCTTGTACCTTATCATTGGAATTATATTCATCATTAGTTACCCAGTCCGAGCCATCCCACTTTAAGCCTAGGGCATCGTACACTTCCTGTTCAAATTGATGGTACCTATCACCAGACCAATTCTTATTCTTATCAGTCAAAACGCCATCAATAAATCTACTTGTCCGATAACCATTTGAATAAATACGAGGATAATAATCACCAATTGCATCCGAAACTCTTCCGGGACCCGTTAAGAATTTGCCTGCTATGTTTACAGCATCCATATCGGCAATAATATCAGAATATGAACATCCAGAACCGTTTGCATTTAATATTTTGTAAAAACTATCAGAAGACAAATTAAAATTAGGTTTATTATCCTGAACATAGCCTGCAGCTTGTTGTAAATCACCAGCCCAAGAGACCAAATCATGTGTATATTGAGGAAAGAGAGCAATTGGGTAAATATCTGTAATTGAAAGACCATATGTATTTGTTCTATCGTAACAGCCATCAAGAGAAGCAAATAAATGGATTAAATCAATATCCCCCAATGGATAAACCGGATCCTGAAATTTAAGTGAATTTAAATCTAACGAATCTGATCGGTCACCATGGATTCCTTCGTCGTAATCTATTGCACTAACATACTTTGAAAAATAATCTTTGCACCCTTGTATTGCATCAACAGTTGAAATATATGGTAAAGGAGGTAAAGCTCCAGCAACTATATCCCATTCAAGAGCGGTACTATAGCCGTTTTTTTCATCGCCTGTATAATTTTTGTTGAAACTTCTAAGATAACCTAAAACATAGTTATCCATCACAAAAGGATCTGGATTTAAAAGAAAAGCTTCATAAGTAATGGCTGTATTCTCAGCAACAACTATTTTATTTTTTAACTCATCAATATAATAATTATTAAGAGAAACACTAACAATTTTAGGATTTTCCTTCGAAGTTAAATAAAAATATCTTTTTTGTCCAAGAAAATCCTCTTCCTTAATTTTCCATCCTAACTTCTTTAATGCAGCAACAGAGTTCTCACTAACATAGCATTTACTACCATCCTTTACTGGTTCCGTTTTTACATATACATGATTAAAATCCGTAGGTTTATCGATTAGTGTATTGATGTTATTAATTGCTGGCAACGCCTGCTGATTTAAAATGCTAGAAATAATCATTGGTGCTAATACAAGTATTGATCCCATTTTTTATTCCTTTTTTTACACATTAAAATTATAGTAGCCCAATTTCTTTATGTCAACCACTTGTAGGCAAAAAAATGAAATTTCTAGACTTATTTAGTCATAGTTTTCAAACACCTTTTTTTAATCTCGATGCATCTTATTTCTTTTTAAACAAGGGAGCAAACGGGTGATGGAAAAAGTGGCTTTTCAAGAGGAAAACAAAGAAATTGGCTTAGCAGGCCGGTTTTTCAATCCATAGTTTGCTCCAGTATTGGGTTAATTTTTTACAAATTATCTTGCATCGCCTAAAATATATTTGCTTTTTTATGGTTGATGGGAGCCTCTTTCAATTTATTTTTTTGAGCATAAAGTTATAAATCTGTTCCGGTAATTCTTTGGGATCATCCTCTGATACCATTTGTAAATCGCTAAACCAAACAAGATAGTAATTTCTATTTCTAGCTTTGGTACACCTTAAAGTCTTCTTATTAAAAGCCAACTAACACTTGAATAGAATCCATTTAATTTTTTAACAAATAATTGAAGGCATTTTCAACGAGGTTTTCTTTCGTTGTTTGTTTTTGACGTACACCCAAAAGAGGGTTTGGTAGGATTCCAATCCGCTTTTTAAATTTTCAAAACCAAAAAGGGGGTATTAACTCCCGGAATTAAAACCGGAGTTAATACCCCCTTTTTTATAGACTGTCTTTGGTCTTGGCAAGGCTAGTCTTAAATCCGAACTTCTTACCTAATAGTAAGAGTTCGAATAGCATTTCAACTGGCGGAGAAATAGAGATTCGAACTCTAGCGGGGATTGCTCCCCCTGACGGTTTTCAAGACCGTTCCCTTGAACCACTTGGGTATTTCTCCATCTGTCTTTATATGGACAGCACATTATTTTAGCAAATTATTAATAAAAGTGAATAGTGTTTTTTATTAATATAGTTATTAGAAATGGTTTTCAAGACACGATTATCCAAAAGAACGAGCTTTTTTTATCGGCAAGTGTTTTAGAAGTATATTAAAATTGCATAGGGCTTGTATATCTATAAAAAAAGTGACACTTTCGTGCCGCTGATTTTTTCTTAATGGTGGGTCCTATAGGGTTCGAACCTATGACCTTCCGCACGTCAAGCGGATGCTCTCCCAGCTGAGCTAAAGACCCAAGTGCTTAATAACTATAAACACATTACTTTGATTTTGCAAGAGGAAATTTATAAAATCCTCATAACCTAATAGTATTTTGCTCTTTTTATATATAATTATTCTTGTTTGTAGAGAGGTGTTTATTATGAGCAATTTACCTAAAGTAATAGTTAAAGATAAGGAAGATATAAGAACAAATCATATAAATTGGGATGAATATTTTATGTCCATCGCAATTTTGTCTTCTCTTAGATCCAAAGATACTTCTACCAAAGTTGGAGCAGCAATTGTTTCTGACGAACATAAAGTTTTATCTTTGGGATACAACGGAATGCCTATCGGTATCGATGACTCTAAAATACCTTGGGCTAGAGAAGGTGCAAGTGAATTAGATACAAAGTATCCATATGTCTGTCATGCTGAATTAAATGCTATCTTGAACACTGAAAGAAGACTCAAAGGATCGACTTTATATGTAACTTTGTTTCCTTGCAACGAATGTGCTAAAGCGGTTATTCAAGCTGGAATTAAGAAAGTTATTTTTTTAGATGATAAGTATCACGATAAAACTTATTCGATAGCTTCTAGAAAGCTATTTGAAATGGCTGGTGTTGAAACTTCTCAATATCAAGGAAGAGTCCCACAAATAGATTTTGGAGATGTGAAATATGAGTTATAAAGACGAAGGAAAGCCAGTACAGCCAACACCTTATTGGAAGTATTTCTTGAAATCTTTAATTGTCCTTTTGATTTTAGCTTTGCTCATAAGCATGCTCTGGGGAGTTTTAACTAGTAAGGATGAAAATTTACTTCGTGGTGTTCTAATTGGTGTCGGTGTTGTATCATTTCTAGTGTATGGTGGCTATTGGATTTATATAATTGTTCATGAAACCAGAATAAGAAAAGGACTTTCTTATGGAACTGATGAACAAAACACACTTAAAAAGAAGAGACTTGCTATACTAAAAGCTCATAAGATCCAAGCAAAAGCTAGAGGTGAGAAGTTGAGTAAAGAAGAGATAGAAGATATTAACAGTGGAAAATATGATAACGAGGTCTCAAATGGATAAGAGAGAAGAAAACGAAGCTATAGGAACAAAGAAGTTGTCTTTCTTCTATGCAAAAGAAGAAGGAATGGTTTTGGATTCTTTGTCTATATCCATTCCTAAGAATTCGTATTGTTGTATTGTAGGAAGAAATGGAACTGGGAAATCAACTCTCCTTAAAATTATTGCAGGATTAGTTATTCCTACATCTGGTCTTTTGTTTATTAACGGAACACAAGTTACTGACGATAACGTTGATGAATTAATAGGAAAGCAAGTTGGAATAGTATTCCAAAATCCAGATTCTCAATTTGTAGGTGCTACGGTTGAAGAAGATATCGCTTTTGGATTGGAAAACAATAGAGTATCTTATAAAGAGATGCTGGAAGAAGTGAAGACTATAGCAGAAAAGTTAAATTTGACTGATTTGCTTAAAAGAGAGCCTACAAAACTATCTGGCGGTCAAATGCAACGTGTCGCATTAGCTTCGATTTTAGTTAGAAATCCATCTATTTTGCTTTTGGACGAATCTACTTCGATGCTCGATCCTTTGAGCAAGATTGAGATGATAAGTATGCTCAAGGATTTAAAAAAGAAGTTTCCTAACTTAACGATTTTATCAGTGACACATGAAACGGCTGAGATTGAGAAAGCGGATTATGTAATAGCTTTGGATCACGAGAAACTTGGATTTACCGGTTCACCTAATGAATTGTTCTCTAATCCTAAACTTGTCGAAGAATTAGGTCTTACTCTTCCCTTTGATTATCAGCTTAGAAATGATTTATCAGAATTAGGAATTGAGACTTCTAAGTTTGACAACCCTGAAGAATTAGGGAGGCAATTATGTCAGCACTCCAAGTAAAGAATCTTTGCTATTTTTATGATAGGAAGACATCTAATGAGAAAGAAGCTCTCATCGATGTTTCGATGGATATCGAACAAGGTGAAATCATTGCTTTGGTCGGAAAGACAGGGTCTGGCAAGTCGACTCTCGTTCAAAACATCGACGCTCTTTTAACTCCGACAACAGGTGTTATAACTTATCCCAATGGAATAGTTGTAGATCAAACTCCTGTGGTTAAGAAGAATGGAAAGATAAAGTATAAAAAGCCTAAGAAATTGAAGAATTGGAAGAGTTTAAGAAAGATGATTGGACTCATGTTTCAATTCTCTGAGATGCAGTTGTTTGAGACTAGTGTATTAAAAGATGTTATGGTCGGACCTGAAAATTTCGGGATGGATAAAGGAACAGCTCAAACAAATGCTCAAAATGCATTGCTTTCAGTTGGAATTCCAACTTCTTATTTTTCTAGATCGCCATTTGAATTATCTGGCGGTGAGAAGAGAAGAGTAGCAATAGCTGGCATTTTGGCTTTTAACCCGGAGATTTTAATATTGGATGAGCCTACAGTTGGATTGGATCCTGAAGGTGCAAAAGAAATAATGGATAGTATCATGGCTAAAAATGCTGAAGGTATGACCATTGTGTTCATTACTCATGATATGGAATTTGCGTTGAAGAATGCACATCGTATGGCGGTAATAAGCGATGGAAAACTCATCGCTTATAAAAAGCCTTATGAAGTCTTCCAAGATCAGGAAGTTATGGATAAAGCTTCTTTGGTTCCACCTAAAGCGTTTGAATATGCTTTGAGGCTTAAAGAAGGTGGGTTAGATATAGACTTAGAAAAAGTTAAAGATTCAAAATCTTTGGCTGAAGAGATAAAGAGGTGTAGGGTATGAACGGATTTGGATCTTTTGGACAGTATGTCCCATTCAACACACCTATTCATAGAATGGATACAAGAGTAAAGCTATTCTTGCTTGTTGTTTTTATGGTCGCAATTTTCCTGCCTTATGGAAATAGAGTGGATGTCGTATATCCATACGCAATGTCTTTAGTTATATTGGGCGGAATATTTGTTCTATTGATGATTGGATTATTGATAAGTAGAATTTCATTTGGCAGCCTGATGAAATCTATGTCATTTCTTTGGGTCTTATTGCTTGTTGTCGTCATATTGAATTTCTTCTTTTGGAAAGCACCTGATTGGGCTAGTAAAAATAGCCAAGTGCTATTTGTGATAGGTAAGAAAGAGATAACTTCTGCAACATTTTTATTTATCGGATATATCATAGCTAGAATCTTCCTAATGGTTATTCTATCGTTGATGTTTGCTTCCACTACTAAACCTATGGATATGACTTTTGCCTTGGAGTGGTACTTAACTCCACTTCACTGGCTTCATGTTCCTACTGCTGCTTTTTCTATGACTATGTCTTTGGCACTGAGATTTATCCCGGTATTAGCTAGTGAAGCTAAAACTATATTTAAAGCTCAAGCAGCAAGGGGTTTGGATTATTCAAATGGTAAAGCTAAAGATAGAATAAAAGCTATTGTTTCACTATTAATTCCTTTAATAACAACTTCTTTTCATCATGCATCGGAGTTGGCCTATGCACTCGAGGCTAGAGGATATGATCCATTAGGGAAAAGAACTCGTTATCGTCAATATCCTTTCAGATTTGTCGATGCTCTATGGCTGATATTCGGGTGTGTTGCATTAGCATCTTCTCTATTCTTTGTTTATTTCCAAGTCGATGGATCTGTTATCGATATATTTAAAATCTATTGTTAGTTTTCTATGAAATATGTAATGCATATTGGGTTTGATGGTCTTTGCTTTAAAGGAACACAAAAGCAAAAAGGATGTAAGACTGTCCAAGGTGAATTAGAAAAAGTTCTATCTAGAATCTATGATAGGCCTATAGATTTGGAGTGCTGCTCTAGATTGGATAGCGATGTTTCAGCAATGGATTTCGTCTGTGCTTTTACTCCTTGTGATGATAGGATAAAAATGAATAAACTGCCTTCAGTTTTATCCTTGCCTTTTAATGGAATATTAAAAGTAAAATCAATAGAAGAAAGAAATGATTCTTTTAGCCCTAGATTCTCAGCTCATTCGAAAACATATATTTATTTGATTGATTTGGAAGGAGAGCCGTTTCTTCAATCTCATTTATATCACCCAAACAAAGAACTAGATATAGAAAAATATAAAGAGACATTAAATATATTTCTTGGGATTCATGACTTTAAATTGTTTTCTTCTAAAGATGATAGAAAGGATGAAAATGAGACTTATATAAGTGCAATAGAATCTATAGAAGTTATACAGAAAGATGGAATTTTATTCACTTATATAAAAGGTCCTTGTTTTCATAGATATCAGGTTAGATTTATGGTCGGAGCAGCTGTTGAGGTGGCGACTGGTAGATCTTCATTGGAATCTATCAAAGACAAACTCTCTGGAATAGGTGTTACAGGTACACCTAGGTTGAAAGTCCCTGGTAAAGGACTTGTTCTTTATAAGGTGACTTATTAAAGATATAATATTAAATGGAGGCTTTGGCATGACTGGAAATTATCATACACATACTTATAGATGCGGTCATGCTGATGGCATCGATGAAGATTATGTGAAAGAAGCATTGGGCATGGGATTGTCTGAATTAGGATTCTCTGATCATGTCATGTATCCTGGATTCAATGAGCCTGGAATTAGAGGCACCTATAATCAAGCTCAAGGGTATTTTGATTCGATTAGATCTCTAGCTAAGAAATATGAAGGTAGAATCAAAATATATCTGGGATATGAAGCCGAAGCTTTTGATTATTATATGCCTTACTTAAAAGTGCTTCTTCAAACCGGAACATTGGATTACTTACTGTTGGGAAATCACGGAGCTATGAATTCATTGAGACAAGTCTATGCTCACTTTGGAAAAGGAACTACAGCAAATACTTTGTATATTTATAAAGAAGTTGCCTGCAAAGCCTTGCGTTCTGGTTTATACTCTTGTTTTGTTCATCCTGATCTTTTTTTGAGTGAAGTGGAGACCTTTGACTCCGATTGTCGTAAAATCTCTACCGAGATAATCGAAACAGCTATGGAATGTGATGTTCCTCTCGAAATTAATGTCGGTGGGATAAGATCAGGAAAGAAGAAAATTGGAGAAGAATATAGATGGTCTTATCCGACTACATCATTCTTCTCAATAGCTAGTGAGATGGGGGCAAAGTGCATCATAGGAATCGATGCACATTCGCCTAAGCAGTTGTCGGATGAAGCAGCAAATAGTAAAGCAACTCTGTTTGCTCAGCAGTTAGGTCTATGGGTAATAAATCGACTTGAAATGAAAAAAGTGAGGTAAAAGATATGATAGACGAAGAAATCGAAAAAGAAGCCGAAGTTGAAGAAGAAAACAAAGAAGTTCAGGAAGTTGAAGAAGAAAACAAAGAAGTTCAGTTAGAGCAACCTGAGGAAGAAATAAAGCATGAAGAGGATGAATCCAACGATGTATCTGCTGATGGATTAGTTCGTCTTCAAAAAATTATAGCTGATAGAGGATTCTGCTCTCGTCGTAAAGCTGAGGATTATATAACAGCAGGTAAAGTCAAAGTAAATCATAAGGTTGTCGATAAATTAGGAAGTTCTTTTGATCCTAACTGCTATATTGAAGTTGATGGATATCCTTTGGCTAGAGTAGGTCAAAAAGTATATTTGGCAGTCAATAAACCTTTGGGATTTATTTGCACTGCTTCTGATCCAAGAGATAGAAAGCTCGTAACTCAATTGGTTCCTCCTCAGTATGGAAGAGTTTTCCCTATCGGACGTTTGGACATCAATTCAGAAGGCCTTATTCTTTTGACCAACGATGGTGATTTTGCAAACTTGGTCATGCATCCTTCATCAAGTCCTGACAAAGTGTATGAAGTCAAAATCAACAAGAGACTTACAAAGCCTGAAATCGAACAACTCAGAAATGGAATTCCTCTAGAAGATGGAATGACTTCTCCTGCTCAAGTAAGGGAAGCTGGAATCTCAATTTATAACTGTACTTATGAAATAACTATTCATGAAGGTAGAAACCGTGAGATTCGTAGAATGATGGAATATCTTGGAAAGAGAGTTTATAGTTTGAAGAGAATCTCTATTGGAAATATCGGACTCAAAGATATGCCCAGAGGATCTTATAGAGAAGTCCCTCTCAAAGTGGTTGAACAGATGAGAGCTGACTGTATGACTCGTAAGAAGAACAATGACTTGCAGAAAGTTATGGAAGAGAAGAAAAAAGCTGCATTGAATGCTAAGTAATATAGCTATCAATGTAATTAAGCTTTATTGATGCACGTTAGAATTGGAATTTAGTTTTCATAAAACAAAAATGCTGTATCGGTAGTCGATACAGCATTTTTTATTAAGATGTCTTAATAACTTGTTATATTAGATAGATCGTTTATACAAGTCAAAATAACAAGCTTAATAGAAGTGCTAAAGCTTTTATTAATTAAAATGATAGATCAATCTATTTCTCTTCTATTTCAATAGCTCCACTAGGGCATGCGTCTTTAGCTTGCTCAGCGACGTCTTCATCATCGGCATTTGTCAATTCTCCATTAGGAATCTTGACTGAAGCTAGTCCGTCATCGGAAAGCTCAAATACTGCATCAGCAATTGCTGTGCACATTCCACAGCCTATACATATATCTCTATTGATAGATACTATTTTCATATATTTCACCTCACCAATAGATATTATATAAATAAAAGGCTTAGTTTGTTCTATGTATTTGATTTTGAATTGTATTTGTTTTAGATGAGACTATATTTATCTTCTAAATCTTTTTATATGATTTAAAACTATAGGTCTTTCCTTTAAACTAACATCTTCTTTCTTTTCTTCTGGCATATCGATTTCTCGTGTATCTTTCCAATCGGATGAAATGGCGTTTGAGAATCTAGCATGGTATGCCGCTCTATTGATGGATTCAAAAGCATGTTTTTGCCCGACTTTAGTGGCTTTGATGTTCATTGCCATATCTCTTTCTATTCCAAATTTATTAGCTTCTCCAATAGCGTCAATATTTGCTCCCAAGAATATGAAGTCCCAACCAAGCTTCTTCTTCTCTTCAATCAAGGATTTGATTGAAGAATAAGAATATTCATTGGATGAATTCTCTAATCCATCTGTTGTGATAGCAACTAAAACTTTGTTTGGCTTTTCTTCTTCTTTCATCGATGAAATTTTGCTGTTAGTTTCATTAATTGTTATTCCTATAGCGTCCAATAAAGCAGTCGACCCTCTAGCAAAGTATTCTTTAGAAGTTAATATCGGGACTTCTTTTATATTTTTCCCTTGATAGAGAATTTCTACTTTGTTGTCGAATAAAACTGTAGTCACTGTGCATTTACCTTCTAGCTTTCTTTGATTTTCAATCAAAGAATTAAATCCTCCAATAGTATCTTCAGCTAATCTCTGCATCGAACCTGATCTATCTAGTATCACTACTAACTCTGTTGAATTGTTCATATTTCTTTTCTCCTTTTTACGTTGATACTATATAAATAATTCGATGTAAAAAGGTCGCTTTGAAAGCGACAAATAATCAATCTAAAGTTTTTTGATTAAAAGAGAATAAATAGTTATTAATTTTCATCAAATCAAATATTTTATTAATGATACAGTATTGAATAATTAAATCCCTTTCTATACTTTGACTCAATGCATATCCAGCCTTACCCAATAAGTCTTTAGTATCATCTATGTTTAGATTTAAAGCTATACACAGTTTTAAAGCTGTGTCTTTGCTAGGTTGATAATCTGTTCGTCTTATTTTAGAAAATAACTTTCTATCTATCCCAGCTTTCTTATAGACATCGGAATCTTTTAGATTTCTCTCATCTATAAGTTTTAATAAATAATCTGAGAAAGATTTCTCTAAATTATCTTGTATTTCTTTTTTGAAAGATTCGTTAGTTGGAAATACTGCTAAACGAGGTGCTAGATTTCTTTCTTTAATTGAGAAGAAACATCTATCACGATGACCAACTCCAATTAAATTGCTAGAGATGTATTCTTTCAATTTGCTTCTTTCTTCTATAGATATTAAGAAACTATTATCTAGAATACATAGATATACTTTCAAATCGTAATCCTCTTTTGTTAAATAATTTGAAATAGCTTTATAAGCAATTTCATATGCCTCTTTTTTAGGATATCCATAGATTCCTGAGGATATTAGAGGAAAAGCTATGGAATGAATATTATTTTGTTTTGCTAAATCTAGTGAATTTAAATAACATGATTCCAGCAATTTAGATTCATTGTGATTTCCATCTCTATAGACAGGCCCTACTGTATGTATTATGTATTTAGAAGGTAGATTGAATCCAGGAGTTATTACTGATTCCCCAGTATTACAATGTCCTATTTCTAAGCAAGACTTATATAATTCATCATATCCAGCTTTAGAATATATAACCCCACAAACTCCTCCCCCAGGAAGTAAATCATTATTTGCTGCATTTACGATAGCATCTACATTTAATGTTGTTATATCAGCGTTTATTAAATGAAATTCCATAGCCGTTTCCTTCTTTTGATTTATTTTATAACAAATGAGTTTGTTTTATTAATAGCATCTATAATTAATAAAACTTAAAGATAGATAATAAAAAATGATATTTATTCTTTAGTGTATTTCTTATAATTAGAGCATAGGAGAATATTATGGATTTAAAAGAAAAAATAATAGATGTAAATAGAATATATGAAGGAAAGAAGATTAATGTAGATGTGTTAAAGGTAAAGATGCCTAACAATAA
>ERZ1031845.95-NODE-95-length-34816-cov-10.066195_pt1 | contig 34816 bp, 31 predicted proteins | sample MGYA00518169_ERZ1031845 | MGnify/ENA primary metagenome ERZ1031845 (study PRJEB33719, sample SAMN04261265) | wastewater metagenome | biome: rural village; feature: human; material: feces | host: Homo sapiens | place: El Salvador | collected 2014-01-14 ...
TCAATTTTCAAGGACCATGATGTTATATTAGAGCATCACTCAAATGTTATCTATGTATAATTCGCAAAACGAAATGTTAGCGCGACGCAAAACGAAATGTTTATTACGCAAAACGAAGCGTATATTTTTAAGAGTCCCCTCCTACACAAAGTTATAATCATATTATAATGACGTTAGGAGGGGACTCTTATATTACATTAACGAGGAGAAATAAGCTACAGGTTCTTATACTCCGCAATAGCATCGAAGCAGGGACACATCTTTTTCCACTTGTTTTTATCCGGTCCCCAGATGTCGCGGTGGCCAAGAATCTGAGCGGAAGGAAATATTTTGTGTAATTTACTCAGGCAATCAACAAGTACCTCCTTCTGCTCTACTGTTCGGTTATCGACAGGATTCCCGTGAGAATCGACGCCCCCGATATATGCAACATTAACAGCGGTGCTGTTATAACCCTGCACACCGTTGCTCACCTGCTCGATAGGTAGAAGTTGATGAAAACCTCCGTCAGGGGAGATTACATAATGATAACCGGGAGATTTCCAGCCTTTTCTGCGGAACTCTGCCTTCAGATCATCTATAGACTGACTCTGCGAGCCTGCCGTACAGTGCACAAAAATTCTTTCAATTTTTCTCATAATTATGTATTAAATAATTTGTCTTAACATTCAATGTCTTGTTTTATCAGTGTGGAGTCATTACCTTTAACAATTTTCTTCATATAGCTATATGTTTTAATTAGTACTGTCTGTTAATTATTCTCGCAAGATATGGCTGTGTAAAACCTTCGAGTGTGTAAGACTTGTCGGGGTTATACATCAACAGAAATTCATAAGAGTCTCCTGCCGCCATATCAAAATCAGCCCAATAGCCACCGTTCCAGTGTGTAATAAGCGGGAGGCCTTTAGTGTTCCATCGCGCCACATTTGCGCCGTCTTTTGTTGTGCATCTTCCTCTCATGGCGATGGACTCGCTGCCAATATCCATCACGATTGTAAGCCTTACGCAGAACTTGTCATCGACATGCTGCGAACCGAACAGTATCTGCTTGATTGTCCCGAGAGTGGGCAGCGCAAGCGCAAGATAATTTTTCGAGCTGACTATCAGGGTAAGCGAATCTATTTTCTGTACTTCGTTATAAGTAGTTCCTCTAAACAAACCTGTATTATCAAGGAATACATCCTTGGTAGTCATATTTATCATCGTGTACTTATATCCGTATACTCCACCGTTGACCGATACGTCACCAATACCGCGCAGCGCATAGTTCTGCACGCCGTTCTTCGCTTCCGCAAAGTAGCACACGTTGCTATGGTAGCCGTCAGTTGTACCGATGGCATCTACCCTCATCTTCGCACTGAGGTAAGTTCCAGGGCCAGGAACAGCGAGGGTCTGGTCCGTGTCGATGAATATAGCACTCCGTCCCTCTGCCTTGATCAGCTGGAAACGAGTATCTGTCAACATCATGCTGTCTTCCTTGAATACAGCACCACTCGACAGACCTTCGCCCGTTATCTCGAACCGTCCGAACTTCTTTCGTGTACCACTGTCCTCATCTTCGTAATATCTCACACCGAAAGCACCCTTGTCGGCATACATGTAGCCATCCTTAGAGACACGGAACGGAGAGTCGGCGGCTGTCGACGAACCTACCCAGAGAGGATATTGCTTTCCGTCTTCATCCTTCGCCTCGTCTATGTCGTAGTTGCCGAAGTGGGCGAGCGTATTTTGGTTATTACCATCTTTCGCCCAAACATGGTGAACATTGATGGTGTCAGCATCTATCAGGTCGGCATTAAGCTTGCCGTCCTGAAACATTGCAGTGGTAGTGCCGTTATTGCTTACCTTCACCTTGTTGCCGTACAGCTCTACGCCTTCAGGTGTGATATTTAAGCCCGCAGCCTTGGCCGTCGCCTTATCAATGAGGTCGGTCTTTTTCTCTGTGTACTCTGTCATCAGAGCACCTTCCTCCAACTTCGGCTTCGTCACCCATGCCTCACAGCCGTCCACAGCTCGCAGCAGGACACTCTGAGGAAGTACCGTGTCGCCATTGCCCGTATAAGGGTCTATACGCCAGTGCACCCAGTATCGCTTCCACTGCGATGTCAGGGTGAATTTCGATGCTCCGTCTGGAATACTTTGCATCACATACCCTTGGCTATTCTCAGAGTAGATACTGGCATGTATGCTGTCCTTATACATGTAAGCGTTGAGAGTACCGTTACCCTTAGCGAGGAATGAGAACACATAGTTCTTGCCTTGCCTGAGGTCGAGGATTCTTCCGCCCGCACCATTGAAGCGCAGAAAATCGCACATATTATTATTACTCTCGTCAGCCTTACCGTGCGCTACTGCGTATGCACCTTCGTATGCGTTGGCTGTTACGTCTTGAGTGACGAGCAGATTACTCTGCTGAGTGCTTGCCACAAGCGTTCTTGTATCGTCGAGCATATTGCCGCCAACGTAGTCGCTGTCTCGCTCCGATAGAGTCCAGCCCGTATACTCGTCTCCTTCCTCCAGCATCGGCATGCAGAACCATGCCTGAGCGGTGACGGTTGGTTTCGAATTTTCGTCGGCGTTATACAAGAAGATATTAACCTCAACGAAGTCTGTATCTCCAGAGTTGAAGGTGTTCGTCACGAGCTGCCAGTTGCCGTCGTTTTTCCAAAACATCTTTCCCTTAGACGGTGGAATACTATTACCTCTCTTGTATGTCGTAGCATCCGACTTAGAATGTCGCTCCGTGTACAACATCGCATGAGGGTTGTCACTCTTCACCCAGCACGAGAAGGTGTAATCGGTGTTCCTTTTTACAGGGATATTACCATACTCTCCTCGCCAAAACAGCCCGTTATACTGAAAACTGTCACTCGCTGTAACGCTGGATCTGACTGCGTTCATTCCGTTCACGCCTTCTGTCATTGTCGGTTGAAAACGAGGGGGGATATCTATGAGCCCGTCTCGTGTGAAGGCTGTACCGTATAGCAGATTCCGTCGCCCAGTTTTCTTCTTACTAACGCTTAATACAATATCTTTGGCTGTCTGCTGTATTGCAGACGTATATTGTTTAAGTGTTGTTGGAGATGGAGAAGACAAGTCACGCACAAGCTCTGTGTATTGCGTCTGTAGACCTTGCGCAGTAGCCTTCACACTGCCCATATACTTTGCTACATTCACCGTGAAAGGCACCTGAGCGCGATAAGATCTATCCGACAACATAAACTGCAACACGACAAAGCCGCATGGGGCAGATACATAGCCAGCTTCAGTCTTCACTTTATAGATAGATTCAAGCTGTACTTCTATATAACTACCCGAATCAGGGTCGATCTTAACAGATGCTGCAGCAGAGCAGTATGCCACATTATCAATAGTCAGATACTTAATCAGGTCTGATACATTCGTACCGCCTCGCATCACTCTCACAACAGCTTTCTTTTTCTGCAACGCAGACGTTGGGACTTCTCCTGTGTTGTCAGTGCTAAAGACCAAGGGACGCTCAATGAGAATGCTTATGCCGTCAGTCCCTTTTGCTCCATCTTCTCCTTTATCGCCTTTAATGCCCTGTTCTCCCTTGTCGCCTTGACCACCCTTCTGTCCATCCTTACCGTTCCGAATGATAGGTATGTCACAGGTAGCGAGAATTTTGCTTGGATTATATTCGCTTCCCTCGCACATATCAACTCTTACCGAATTTAGCCCCGAAAGACTTATCTCTTGCAACATACTGTAATAGCTATCGTACTTAGGTTCGAAGTCGATGGAAACAGAATCGCCGTCAGATGGAGTGTATTCGCTATACGCACTTCCGTCGTTAATGGTGAGTCGTAAGGTAACTGGACTCGCTTCCGTTGAAAAGCGATTGACTCTCACGCCTTTCACCATCTTATAGCCTCTAACTACAAGATATTTGTCGCTCCCATATTCATCGCCCTTGTCGATATATCCATTCGTGTAGTCGATACTTCCATCAGAACTAAGCCTGATATAGCTCGGGGACGCCTCAAGGGTGTAGACAACAGCATCATCACCCTTCTCGCCCTGAGGTCCCTGGACACCTGTTTCTCCTTTAGGTCCCTGCGCCCCCTGTTCTCCTTTTTCTCCCGACAGCACCTTCTGCCAGTCCGAAGTTCCGTCTTTCGGCTCCGAGTTGCAGCCGTTGGGGTTGACGCAAGTCCACAGTGCGTTGTTGTGGTTCACCTGGTCGTAATGGCCGTAGCTCACGCCCTTCTGCCACTCGCCTCTGTAATTAACAAGGTGTATCGTGTCACCAGCACTCGATACCCATTCGATGGCTGAACTTACGATCTTTGAGCCGCCAGGCGAGAACACGAATACCTCCTTGCCCTCATGCGTATATGAGCTAACGCCACACAGACCCACTATGCGAGGTGTACCATTGCCAGTACTCTCAAGCATCAATACTCCTTGGCGTGTTGCATCCTCACTGGCACCATCGAGCACGATGGTGTCGCCAGCTGCAGGCGTATCGCTGCCCGTCATGCAGTCAGTAGCCGACAATGTCACCCAGTCAAACAGTCTACCACCATACAGCGCCGTACCATCTGCAGCCGTGATGGTCACAGGCTGAGTACTCACCTCTGTCACCAGTCGCCAGTAGCTCTTATTGCTCACACCCTCGTGTTTCCCTTCGAGGATATTGAAGCTTTGACAGCGTGCCTGGTCTTTCACGCGCCATAGGTTTTGCGTCGCCGTACTGCCATCATCTGCCAAGAGATAACACTTCCAGCCTGTCGTAACACCCGATGCAGAGTATTGCTCTTCCACGTGCACAATTTTCGAGCCTGCGCCCGAAAGATATATATTTCCTCCTGCATAGGATAACTTACGAATCTCAAGCTCGTGGAAGATCGCCTTACACCACACCTCCAGCTCGCTCAGCGACAGGCGATAGCCGCCGTTTTTCGTGCGCAACAGCCCGAAGCCCTGCTGCGTATCCTCATCGTAGTTAGCTGAGCGCACATCGTCGGTCTCGATGCCTCCCTGTGCCTTCAGCTTCTTCAGTATTGCCACCACATCGGCAAAGAGAGCTGCAGCCTTGAAGTTCACGTCTTTCTTAAACCCCACATTCCCCTCGAAGGTCTCGTCCTGATCCTTGCGTGCAAAGTGATCGAGCGCCTCTGCCGAGAGGGCCACTTCGCCAGCCTTCGTGGCATAACCTGCAGTGCCGGCATGTCCAGCCTGCTCTGCATACTGTGCGCTGCCTGCCTCCTTAGCCTTGTCTGCCTCAGTCGCACGCCCAGCCTTGCTGGCATATTCGGCTTCTGTCGCAATACCTTGCAGGCGGGTCACCCTGGTTGTACTGCCGCCCGATGCGCCCGTGATTTTAGGCTTGGTGTATATCTTCGTTTTAATCATATTCTAACACGATTTGAATGTTGTTCTAAACTTTTTCTAAAGCAATAAGCCTCTTTTTACTTTTTTACCTTTAAAAGCAAGAAGGCCCTTTTTACCTTTTTACTTTTTTACCTTTTTACCTTTCAATCGGTCTCCTTCATTGTCACCTGTGCGGTGCCTTCTGTCAGATTACGACTGATGCCCTGCACGGCGAAGGTCTTGCCGATGGCAGGATGCCGGTAGAGGTTGAACAGCGACACCGTGCTGCCTTCATCCATGAAGTTCTGTTCCATCAGCACCTTCGGCTCGTGCCATTCCTCCCAGTAGTCGTTCACGTAGTGCTGCTCCGGCTTCGCCTCCTCCTGTGTCCGTCTGTTGTATATCGAGAGAAGCGGTGTTCCGGTTGGCACGCACAGGGGCGAGGACAGGAACACACTGTTGCCCACGCCCAGTTTCTTGCAGTCGTCGGCAGTCAGTGCGGTCGTGATCTTGAACTCCAGGTCGTCCTTCTTGTTGACGAAGGTCTCCTGCGTGTCGCTCATATACACGATGTCACTGTCGCCTGCAGGCATCTCTGCCTTGCCGTTGTCGCTCACCACCTTCACCTCGAACTTCTCCACCATGATCGACGAGGTGTGCGCCAGGAGCGGCACACTGCGGGTCGACCACTTCGTATGCCGCCAGAACGAGGGGTGCCGCCTCACGATCTCCTCCCATGTAATGTTCACCGGCCCGAGGATAATGAATTTCACCTGTCCGCTCACCTTGTCCTCATACCTCACAGGGATGGCAGTGCCTTCTGCGTCTATGCCGTCGTAGTACCACACGTTATTCTGCACATCGAACACCGTACCCACCATCTTGTCGCCTATTTTCGGATCTACACCGATGGTGAAGCTCTGCGCATAGTATTCGTCATCACTGCCGCACTCGGCCCTGGTCTTGTACTTCTGCCACACGTAGTCCTGCTTCTCGCCGTTGCCAGTACCCGCTGTGTCCGTGCCGAGCTTCTCGCCAGGAGCCTTCTCCACCACGCACTTGTCGCCCACGATGAGCATACACGCCAGGATGGGCACCTTCGACAGCTTATCCTCGCTGTCGCCGTAGGCACTGTATCGATACTCATACTCCTGTGGTCCCTCTGCCGTATAGGGGATGAAGCCTTGATTCTTCTCTATATCGGGACCTTTGTTCCAAGCACTGCCCATGATCTCTGTCGCTTCCTCATGCCAATGCTTGCGTGTGTAGTATCTGCCGTCGCTGTTATTGCGGCTTGGCACCGTTTTATGCCAGTAGTGTGGAAATATAGTATCCTGATGCTCCTTTTCTGCCATAAATCTGTTGTAGAGCGTATAGCAATAATCTGTCATCGGCATCAGTGGATTCAGTAGCATCTTACCTGATATAACCACATAGTTAGTCACCATGGGGTCGGCTGGCGACAGCGTACCGCCTGCCACATTGCCAGTATATTCTGCGCACGGGATGGCGTTCTTAATGTCGTCTGCGGATGGATGGTACTCGCCCTCTGTGTCGATGCCGTTGCCGTTGGTCGTTATCACCATGTAGTCAGTCATGCTGATACTTGCCGTTGGCGAGTTGTCCGAGCCGTTGCCGTTTTTCTGCACCTTACCCGTGCTTACTATCAGCGCTGCGCACATCATCTTGCCCAACATGTCGATCAGTTGCGTCTGGTCTGTTCCGCTTGTCAGCTCCAGCATATTCCTACCGTCTGGCGCATAGAAGGTCCATCGAGGATGATTCTTCACCAGTGCGAACCAGTCGGTCACCTTCGCGCCCTCATAGGTCGTCTTGCCCTCGTTCGTCACCATCTCCTCGATACCGTCATACGCAGCCCATCCCTCACCGTCGGCACTGTACTCCGTCAGCAGCAGCTGGCGCTTGCCGTACACGCTCTCCAGGGAGTCGCTGTCCAGCGGGTCGTCCACCAGTTCCTCTGTCTTCGTCACGCTCGCCGTCAGCAGCAGCTGGTTGTAGGTCTCGCCGATGCTTATCTGTGTGTCGCAGTCTGCCACGATGGCCGTCTCCACCGTCACCTTCTTCGGCCTGGTCCGTATATTTTTCAGGCTACCATCTATGTTGTGCCATATCGTAGCCTCACCAGCCCTTATCGTCTCCCAGCTGAAGATATACATCCTCCAGCCGTCCTGCACGATATGCAGGTTGAGATAGCGCAGCACCTCGCTCAGCACATCCTCCTGTGTCCACACGTCGTCCTCCTCGTCGCCAAGAAAGAGCAGCTCGCTGATGCTTAGGTCGTTCAGGATGGAGTAGTGGCGGGCGTTGGTAGCGTCGATAGCCTTCGACCCGTCGTACAGCACGGCCGTCTTTCTGCCGCCCGATATATCCAGGTTCTCCGTCACCCCCGTCAGTATCTCGCTCACGATGTCATGGAAGCTGCGCTGGCTGGCCTGCAACTTCACACTCTCATACGATGAGCCAGCGGCACCCACGTTCCGATAGAAGCTGTATTGCAGAGCGCCTAATGCGTCCACACACGTCAGTTCCACCTCGTCCCACACCTCGTTGTAACCTTGCGAGAATGCCTGAGGCTCCAGGTAGCCAGCAAATACACAGCGACCACCCTCGTAGATGTTCACCACGGCATCACGACACGACGAGCAGAAGAAGTCAGCCACGTAGTTGCGACACAGCAGCCTTACGCTCGCCTGACTCATCAGCAGCACGTCGAAGCTGTCGTTCACCTGTGTGCTTGTCTCTACAGGATCTTCACTCCAGGTTATGTCACTTTCCTCACCGCCGATCTCCACTTCTTTCGTCCGATCGCCGTGAGTCAGTATCTCCACCTTTATCTCTACGTCACTCTCGTTGTAGTAACTTCCATGTATATACATATCTCTATCCTTTCTCTGTTGGTTATATCTTAATATTTGAGCGTCTGCGATTAGAGCGGGTCTCATTAGCTGTCACCAACACGATATCCCTGCCTCTTATCTTGCCCACCACGCTGCCAGCCTTCACGCCGCCTGCGCCTCCTGCCATCAGTCCCGTCAGCACGTCCGTGTTCACCGTGGGCTGCATCCTGCCGTTGGCGATGGCGAAGAGTTGTGCCTGCTGGGCTGCGTTCAGTATCATCTCGCCCGAGTTCACACGGGCCAGTACTCGGTCGCCGCTCTTGCTGTTGCCGCCCACGATACCACCTGTGGCAAACTGGCTGATCATCGCCACCATGCTCACGAGTTGCGCTGTACCCGATATTCCGAAGGCTAACCATGTTATCCAGCTCTGCTTCGCCGCATCCGACATGGCTGTGGCTAACGATAGCGCTAACTGTCCGATGGCTGCCATCACTAAGCCCGCCTTGGCTGCTGCCGAGTCGCTACCCAACTGCTGCATGGCACCACCCAGAGCCTGGCAGGCAGTGCCAGCTGCAGCAAAGCCCTTTGCGGTAGGGTTGGCGATGCCTTGTATGTCCGTCATCGACTTTCTTACGCTCTCAAAGTTGCCAAGGTCTATATTTCCCAAGCCCTTGATCTTATCGAGGTCTTCCAACTTCTGCGTCAACTGCTTTAAGCGCTTGGGGTCGGCCTGCACTTGTAGAGGGTGCTCCTTCAGATACTTCTGCATGTCGTCGAACGACTCCTGCAGTTGCTCTACCATGGGCTTGATGTCTTTCTTCACCTCTATAGGGGGTGGAACCTCCACGCCTATGCGTATCTTCAGGAAGTAGAGGTCGCGCTGCAATGCCTCTATCTCGTTGTTCAGCGACTTGGCGGTAGCCTCGTTGGCGGTGGCGCTAAGCTGTTTCTTTTTCTCGTCGATGGCCTTGGTATACCAGTCGATGCTGCCCTTCAGTGGGTCATCTTTATGGTCGGTCACGGATGGGGTGTGATGGGTAGTTCCACCACTTCCGCCTCTGCCGCCTCTGCCACCTGTGCCGGAAGTTGTTTTGCCCGCATCTATCCACCCGTTGCTATTGGCAGCTGAAGCCATTTGCTTCTTCGTGTCTTCTATCTGCTTAGTTAGATTATTAATGGAATTATCAATCTTGGCCACTTGTTTGTCGCCCGAAACGTTGGTGCCATTATACCGCTCAGCACCCACCTTGGTGAACCGCCACTGCCCGTCATTACCAACTCTTCCGTATCTTTCGCTTCGCCAGCTTTCAGGTACAACATCCCCTTCCTTAGCATGTCTTCCGCCTTTTTTGGCATCATTAGCTATATTCTGTACAACCTTATTTTTCTGCTCTACAAGGCCAATCTGCTTCTGATACAGTTCGGTCAACTTGGCAGCATAGGCGGCAGCCTGCGCTCTTCGGGTAAAGGCTTCTACCACGGCACCCGTATTCTTCCGAAATATGTTTTCAGCATCAGCCACTCCGTTTACCTTGATCTTCAGCTCGGCAAAGGCCGACTGATTGTTTTTTATCCATGCGGTTTTTTCATGCTCACTGCGCAGGTTCTTCCAGCCATCTTTCAGCTGTTCGTATTTCATAATCAGATTGGCATAAGTACTCTTTAGCGTGCTGTCGTAGGCACTCTGTACAACATCGGCAGCTTTGGCTTCTTCGCTCGCCATATTTTTTGCACTCTCCGCAGCCTGAGTATTGCTATTTATGAGATGCCCGATAATTTCAGTAAGAGCCACAATAGCGATACCTACACCTGTAGATATCATCAAACTACGAATTGCAAGTTTTAAGGTCTCAGCGCTCACGGCTGCCCCTCGCATGGTGGCTGAACATACTTCTACAATAGGGGAAAACATCGCTATCGATGTTCTCGCCAGCTTGGATAGCACTTCCAAGATATTAAACGTCTTCGATAATGACACTACAGAAGTCGCACACATAGCCATCTGCGCGGATATACTGATATAAGGCAGCACGTTGCCGATAGACTTCTGCAGCGTGTCAGAATATTCTCCCAACTTATTATTGAGCATCTGCAAGGTTGAACTTCCCGTGTGTGCCACGGTATCGAATGTATTATCAATAGTTCCTGCGCTGTTCTTCATGCTGCTCACGTTTTCGCTGAATTTATCCGACAGGTTACCCATCAGCGGCGTGAGGGCGCGCAGACTCTCTGCGCTTCCGAAAAGTTTGCCGTACACCTCCTGCTCCAGAACTCCACTCGATTTCGAGTACTCCTGCACGCTCTTTCCGAGTTGCTGAAGGAACTGCTCCATGCCGCCTGCAGCCTTGATGGCGGCTGCGTCAAACTGAACACCCATCTGCTGAGCCATCTCTGAAGCCTCGCTCGATGGCTTGATAAGAGCGGTAAAAATAGCCGCCAACTGAGTGCTCACCTCGGCAGTATCACCGCTCACGCCCGTCAGCGTGCTGAAGGTCGCCATCAGCTCGTCCACACTCACGCCGAGTGTGGCAGCCTGAGAGGTGACGCGTGGCAAGGCTTGCGCCAACTGCTCAAAGCTCGTAACACCATTCTTGGCCGTGAGCTGTATCTTGTCCTGGATGGAGCCTGCAGCCTCCCAGTCTAATCCATAGTTCTTGATGATAGTAGAGGTCACCTTCACCGTTTCCTCAAGGTCTGCAATACCAGCCACAGAGGCGCGCGCCGACTTATTAAGGAACGTTATCCAGTTATTCTCTGGCACACCGTTGGAAATAACCTGATAAAGACCATTTGCCAACTTGTCTCGGGCAACAGGAACCTCGTGAGAGAGTTCAGCCACCTGGTCTTTCAACTTGGCAAATTCCTCACCGCTCTTTCCTGCCATGGTGTTGGCAGCCGCCATGGCACCACCGAAGCTGCGGCTTTCAGCGGTAATATCATTTAGTACAGACGAGAGTTGTCCGATAGCATTGGAGACATTGTTCCATTTCTCCACTATCTGATTGGTATTGATGAGCTGCTCTTGCAGCGCACCGGCAGCCCCCTTTGCGCTGTCAGCAACACGGCGCAGATTATCGACAGCCGTAGTAGCCGTCACAACCTTTTCCTTGCCGTCAATATTGAGCCGAATGTTAAATCTTACCTCGTTGGCCATACTTTTTGCTTTATAATTTTGATTATTCGATTCTTTTTACTATATTTGCAGCGTGTTAATATTTAAACATCATTATGGCAGAATATAAAGTTACACCGATGAAAGACAGAACCGTCTGCGGCTGGATTGCCGTCGCAAGCTTCATTATAGGACTGGTTCTCTGCGACTGGGTTATGGGGGCAAAAGCACCAGGCTGGGCTTCCGATTTATTGATTCTGTGTGGTATCACTATGTTTATAAGCACCTTGTTGTGGGTGATTATGCTCTGTCAGGATGATAATATATAATTTCATTTTACCCCTGCCTTTTTCTTAGCCTCCCTGTACCGCTCCATGATTTCCTCACGGCTCTGATTATTTTGCTGACTCCGGCAAGATGTTGCCTTCTGTTCTTCACTTTCCCATGGGAACTTCATGAAGTCCTGCGCCCTCAGCTGCTTTTTTGAGTAGGGCTGCAAAGAGCACAGGCACTGCATCCTCATACGCTCCCACCTGCCACGCTCCAGGTCCGTCTCCCGTTGCCACCATGCGTCATACGCCGCATAAAACTCAGAAGGGGTGCATCGGCAGAAGTCGTCCATATTCATACCCATACACCCCATCGCTACACCCTGCAGATGTTCCACATCCGTAGGCTCATATTCGCTATTATCAGCCGACGAAGTTTCGCCGGCTATTTTTTTTTACCTTCGTTCGACTGAGCCATTGCCTCGTTCCATGCGTTCAGGTCGTCGGGAGTAATCTGGCAGCAGAATGTCTCAAAGTCTGTGTCGAAGTCCACACCGTCGGCCTTGCATGCGCACTTCACGCAACAGAACATAAACATCAGGAGGTCCTCCATGTCGCCGGAGTCCATCTGACTCACGTCTTTCTGCGTGCTGCGTTTAAACATCAGCATGGCTCCCATCGTCAGGCGGCATGGCAATTCCGTGCCGCCGACAGTAACATACGTTCCCTTATTCATAACCTACACGTCGTTACTTGGTAGTTTTTGCACCACTATCAGATTGGCTCGCTGTCGTCCCCTGCAGACCTGTGGCCTGTTTCTCCACCTTGCCGCAGTTCTCCAACTGGATAGAGCACTTAGCATCGTCACCAGCCTGGGCATCGAGATCCAATGAGGTGATGATGAACTTGCCCTTGTAGCCACCTGTTGTCTTACCCGAACGGCTACCAGCCTCGCGCACATTGTACGACACGTCGACAGGCTTGCCGCTAAGCTGCAGATCCTTCAGCTGGTCGTAGGTAGGAGCATCCGTGGTTCCGTCCGTACACACCACACTGTCAGCACTGATGCTCTCAGAGTAGCTTTTCACGTACTTCTCCTTCCACTTGCCGCTCGCAGCCTCTTTGGTCACTCGCTCGCCAGTCTCAGTCTGCGTTGTCATCTTACAACCCGTACTGAAGGCAAGCGCACCGCCTCCAACCGACAGGATGAGGTCGGTACCGTCTAATACATGTTCCATATTCTATTTTTCTTTTGATAATTGAATAACTAATAGATAACCTATAAAAATCATCGCTATAAACGCATACGCCAACAGCGCATTGCCAAGTTCGGGAGGCTTCTTTTCTTCCTTCCTTTCGACGCTGTTAGAATGGCTTTCGGATGTCGTTCTATTCGTCTTAGAAGAAGAACTCACCGAAGTGCTTCCTGCGGATTCTTCGCCATAGGTATGCGTCTGCTCTTTCGACCGTCCATGTCCCTCGATGCGATAACCTCCACTGTCTATCGGCACGACGAGCCACGTCTGCTGCCACTGCTCATCAGCCAATGTCCTTACCTGTGTCCAGTTCTTCGTCAGCGTTGTGTCGTGGCTTACGCTGCTGTCTCTGCTTACGCTGCTTGCCTGCTGCGTTTGTTGCGTCTGCGTCAGCAACGTCTTCTTGGTTCTGCAGCTCGCCACTAACAGGACAAGAAGCACGATGAGGGCACAGCTGTATAGCCTCGATAGCCCGCGTGAGCTTATTGAGTGCATAGCGGGTGCGGGCGTTCTCCTTGTTGAGTTCCTCGATAGCCTTTGCATTATCTTCTGCTGCATCATTCAGTTCTTTTTGTTTTGCTAAGAGTTCCTTGCTCACATCGTCATACATCTCCTTGAAGGTGTCGTGTATTCGCTTTGCTTGCTCAGCCTCCTTTACTTTTCGATTGACTATCCAGGCGATGGCAGCACCGATGCCGCCACTGGGGATAGCCCACTGCAGTATGTTCATAATCATGTCTGTCATCGCCTTTCTAACCGTTTGAATTTAATGTTAAGTATATGATGAAGATTTGAAGCCTTGTTAGCCTGCCTTATAGCCGCTGTAGATCACACCGCCGGCATCCTCCTTCTTAGGCATACAGATGAAGTAGTGGCGATAAGATACCAGGTTGCGCTGATACTGAGGATCGCTCTCCGCAGGACTGTAGTACATCTTCGTCTCGCCTGTAGCCTTGAACACACGTGGCACATAGAATGCGAACGAGCACTGGAACTCGCCAGCCTTAGGTGTGGCGCCCAAGGCGTTCTTCACACCTGCAGTGCTGTAGGTAGGACAGGCACCATACTCGTAGATGTCGAAGCCATAGAGACGGCCTACAGTACCATCGTTACGGTTGATGTTATACTGCTCCTTAAATGCCTGGTCGGTCTCCAGGAGGTCGTTCACGTGGTCCGTACAGAGCACCAGACGGCGGTCGGTCACAGGCACGCCTAATGCGTCGAGCTTACGCTTCAGAGCCACAACGTCGTCAATGCAGAGCTTGATGCGCTTGGTGGCGGCGTCCACTGCTCCGGTAGTAACGAGCACAGGGGTCTTGTCCGTGTTCTTCGTAGGACAGAGCGCATGGGCTGCCTTGGCATACTTGGCATCGTTCAGGGCGTTGGCACAACTTTCCTTCACGCGGGCCATCTTGAGGTAACTGAGAGCATACAACTCGTCGTCGGTCACTGGCACCACCTTGGTCTGGAACTTGTCAAGCGAGAAGGTCTTGTCGCCGTCTTTCAGATCCTGGACATCCAGTGGGTAGGTGGTGTTGTTGACGAGCACCTGTGGGTCGGCACCCACATCCACGAGGTGAATCACGTCGTTTTTCACGATCGAACTCTGGTCGGGCACACCGTTGAGCCATGCTGCATCCAGTTTTCCGCGGAGAGCCTTGACCAGCTCACCTGTCCACACCTCTGTCAGCACACCATCATAGGCTGCATCCTCAGGCATGAAGCCAGGCACCGCGATGGCGATGAGACTGGCCACGATAGCACCGCCAATGGCACTGCAGCCCAACAGCGTTGCGATAATTCCACCCACAATGGCATTGAAGAGCAATGCCGTCATGATCTTGATAATTGTTTTCTTTTTCATTGTCGTTTTTTATTTTTTACCTTTTTACTCTTTTACTTTTTTACCTTTAAAAAGCAAGAAGGCTCTTTTTACCTTTTTACTTTTTTACCTTTTTACCTTTAGGCAGGTTCAAAGCCATACTCCGCATTATAGAGGCGCACGAATTCGTCATGATGGTTGTCATGCAGGTCCATCATCACGTTTGCTGGCACGGCACTCAGCTTCTCGTACTTCGAGTAGTCTTGTGGGTCTGCCACGATATTACCATTGTCGGTTCGATGCAGGGTAGCCGTAATCTTACCCTGGGGCTGCATGGCCGACAGGGTGAGATTCAACTGCTCCAGACCCAACTTTTTGCCCAGTTCCACGAAGTGATCCTTCATGCCTGCAGCAAGTCGCTTCTCGGCGATGGCGGTTTTCACCGCACGTGTGACAGCAGCCAACTCCACAGCCTGTTGCTGCGCCTGGAGTGTCTGTACCTGGTTCTCCAAGGCGGTCACCTTACCTGCCGCAAGACTGAGGCTTGCGAGCTTCTCATTCACTTCTGCTTCTGTTGCGGTCTCCTTCAGACCCAACTTGATCGCTAAATCTTTTAATTCCATTTCTTTGTTTTTTAATGGGGTTTTACTTACATTATCTAATAGGGGAAGAACGCCGTCGATGGCATTCTGTCCTGCTGAAAGTGAGATTGTCTTACCTTCATGAGTGAGCACGATGGCGTCATCATTGCCGCCAATATCCACCACACTCACCTCGATGAGTTTCGATTTCGTCACCGTCGGACGCTGTTGACCCTCAACGAGCAACTGCTTGTCGTCGCTCATCTCCAAGACCTGGAAGTTCGCACTCACCATTTTCACGCTGCCGAACTCCCATTGCTTCTTCAGCTGTCGCGACAGGTCCGTAGCCTCGTCAAACACCAACTCGCCAGTCACGTCCTGGCCTTCCACCTTCACATCCTTCACCAAGCCCACCACCTTGCCACGCTCGTGCATATAGAGCAGTACCGGGTTGCGCTGATACTGCGCCAGGTCGATACCTGATGTGAGGATTCGAGTGCCGTAGCAGTTCACGCTCTCATTACTGATTCTTACTCGTTTACCTTTGCTCATATCTTTTTTACCTTTTTACTTTTTTACCTTTTTACCTTTAAAAGCAAGAAGGCTCTTTTTACCTTTTTACTTTTTTACCTTTTTACCTTTAAAAGTCCTTTTTACCTTTAAAAGTTTTTTTCGGATGCAATATTACTAACTTTTCGCATATCCTCCAAAAAAGTATGAAATGCTTGCACACTTCCGTGCAACCGCTGCACACTATTTTTGCAGATTGCCCAAAAAGTCGCAATTTTGCAATACCAAACCCCGCAGGGCGCCAGTCGCCTCCGTGGTTTTCTATTCACATTATAACAACATTCGAATATGACAAAAGCAGAATTAGAACGTAAGAAGAACCTCGCCCGAACCCTCTATATGGCGGGTAAGGAGCAGGCAGAGATAGCCGAGCAGATTGAGGTATCAAGGGTAACAATATCCAAGTGGGCCAACACGGAGGGATGGAAAGAGCAGCGGGCAGCCAAGAACGTGACGCGACCGGAGCTGGTCAACAAACTCCTCCTCACCATCGACACCCTCATCAGTCAGGTAAACGAATCCGGCGACCCGGACAAGATATCCGGACTGGGCGACCGATTGGCCAAACTCTCGTCCGTCATTCAGAAACTCGACAAGAAAGCCAACGTGGTGGATGCCATCGAGGTGTTCATGGCCTTCTCGAAGTGGATGCAGTTCCGCGCTCAGACCGACCCGAACATCACACCCGAACTCCTCAAGACATTCAACTATTACCAGGATCTCTTCATCTCCGACAAGATGAACAACGGTTTCAGTTGCGAACTCTAAGGTATAACAATAATAATTAGAAGCAAAGAAGGATGGCTACACTATCAGAGAAAAAACAGGCCATCGAGGCGTGGCGCGAGCACTGCAAGCAGATAGCAGCGCTCACCGACACCTCGCTCATGGCTCCCGAAAGCAAGACAGAGCGGAAGAAACGCATTGCTTCCCTGCAGAGGGACTATGCTGCCTTCTGCGAATATTATTTTCCGCACTTCCTGCAGCTCAAGGATAAGACTACTGGCAAGGTGCTGCGCACCATCCACAATGCGCCGTTCCACAACCTGGCAGCACGCAAGGTGAAGTCTACGCCCAACCTGAAGGCGGTGTTCATGTGGCCTCGTGGTCACGCCAAGAGCACCCATCTGGACGTTTTCCTGCCCCTGTGGCTCATGTCCCAGCCCCTCAGGCTCATCAACTTCATGGTCATCGTGGGCAAGAGCGAGGATGCTGCCTGCCGACTCTTGGGCGATATCCAGGCTGAACTGGAATATAACGACCGACTCAAGGCGGATTTCGGAGAACAGAAGCCTAACGGCGGCGACTGGACCGATAGCGAGTTCAAGGCACAGTGCGGCGTCAAGTTCCTCGCCTGTGGCCGCGGTCAGAGTCCTCGTGGTCTGCGCGACCGTGAGGCACGTCCCGACTATATCGTCATCGACGACCTTGATGACGATGAGCTCTGTAAGAACGAGAAGCGTGTCCGCGAACTTACCTCATGGGTCAAGTCAGCCCTCTTCGGATCCTTGGATGTGGGCCGTGGCCGCTTCATCATGGTGGGCAACCTCATCTCGAAGAACTCCGTGCTCTTCAACATCGCCCACACCAAGGGCGTGTTCCTCTCCAAGGTCTATGCTGTCGACAAGAACGGAGACCCTACATGGCAGGAGAAATGGACACGCGAGGAGGTGGATGCTTACCGTGAGTTCGTGGGCTACCGCGACTGGAACAAGGAGATGATGCACAACCCCATCAAGGACGGCACCATCTTCCGCCATGAATGGATCAAGTACAAGCGTATGCCCCGGCTCTCGAAGTACGATGCCTTGGTCTGCTATACCGACCCGTCGTGGAAGTCCACCACCGAGAACGACTACAAGGCGAGCCGACTCTGGGGTAGCATCGGCAAGGAACTGCACCTCATCGACTGTTTCGTGCGTCAGGACACCACGGGTGCCATGGTGAGATGGCTCTACAATCTCTACGAGCGAAGCTTGGAAGAAGGCGCAAGTATCCAATTCTACATGGAGGCAAACCTGATGCAGGATACTGCCCTCGATGAGTTTGCTGCAGAAGGCGACCTGCGTGGCTACCAGCTACCTATCACGGCCGATAACCGCAAAAAGCCCGACAAGCTGCAGCGCATCGAGTCCGTGGCTCCGCTCTGGGAGCGTGGCGTGGTGTTCTACAACGAGGCGCTCCGAGACTCCGAGGATATGCAGGTGGGCATCGACCAGACTCTCTCGCTCGAGCACGGCAGCCGTGCGCACGACGATGCGCCCGATGCCGACGAGGGCGCCATCTATATCCTCCAGAAGCAGGGCAGAGTGGCTGCCTTCGTTCCGAGAATAGTCAAGCGCATGGCTCCCAAGAATTCATGGTAGCAGCTTTTAATTTCTCATTTAACATTGAAAAAAAACTATGAGTTTCATCACACAGGAAGACTTCAAGGTCGTGAGCAGCGAAGCTTCGCTCAAGGCCATCACGGGTGCCGACCCGGACAACATCAGCAACGCCATCGCAGAGGCACAGGAGGAGGTGGCAGGGTATCTGCGACCTAAGTACGACACCGACCGCATCTTCGCCATGGAGGGCGATGAGCGCAACCGACAGCTCGTCATGTACACAGCCGACATCGCGCTCTACAACATGACTGCGTCGCTCCCCAACCGCATGGGCTACGAGACACGCAAGGAGCGCTACGAGCGGGCCGTCAAGTGGCTCGAAGGCGTACAGGCTGGCAAGATAGTACCCGACCTGCCTGCTGCCACTGACGAGTCGGGCAACGACATCTCGCAGGGCGGGGTCCTGGCATACGGCAACGGACCCGACCGTCACAGCTGGTAAGGTGTTAGTCGGAATAATAATCGGTAAGAAGGCTCTTTTTACCTTTTTACCTTTTTACTTTTTTACCTTTAAATAGCTTTTTTATTTTTAAATTAAACATTAAACGAAAATGGCAAGATTGAACATAAATATAGCCAAAGACCGCATAGAGGATGCCTGGAGAGCATTCCTCGGCCGACCGCAGCTCTGGAGAACTAAATATGGTGACATCGAACTGGTAGGCAAGAACAACCGCCGACAGGTGGAGAGTATCATCGCCAAACTGCAGCGCACCACCGAGGCGCTTACCAAGGGCGATGTCAAGAAGTGGCGACGTGCCTGGCAGCAGGCCATCAGTGTGGAAAGCCCCAACCGCCAGGCGCTCTACGACATCTATCGAGACACCGAGATAGATGCCCACCTCTCCGGCTGTATCGACCAGCGAAAGGGCTTCGTCTTGGCGCGATCGTTCAAGATAGAGGATAAGAACGGAACACCGGCAGACGAACTCAATCACTTCCTTGAGCAGGAATGGTTCGTGGAGTTCTGCCGTCTCGTGCTTACTACTCCTTACTGGGGACACTCGCTCATCGAGTTGGGCGACCTCGGAACTGATGGAGACGGATGCTTGTCCTATAATGAGGTGAAGTTAGTGGACCACAAGTACGTCATCCCTGAGCACCACCGCGTCATCACCGACCTCGGACAGGACTGGACTACCGGCATCGACTACCATGAGCCGAAATGGATGGGCAACCTCATCGAGGTGGGCAGGCCCGACGACCTCGGACTCTACCTCAAAGCTTCGCTCCACTGCATACCTAAGAAGAACGTGTTGGCAGCATGGGACGTCTTCAGTGAAATCTTCGGTATGCCACTACGTGTTGCTACCACCGGATCCAGGGATCAGAAGGAGGTGGACCGTATCAGCGACATGATGGATCGTATGGGTCAGGCTGGCTATGCCGTACTGCCTACAGGTACGGAAATCCAAATCGTGGAAAGCGCCAAGAGCGACGCATTCAATGTTTACGATAAGCGTGTGGATCGTGCCAACTCTGAAATCTCCAAACTCATCATCGGCCAGACCATGACTATCGAGGACGGAAGCAGCCTCTCACAGAGTCAGACCCATCTGAAGGTGTTTGAAAACTTAGTGGAGAGTGACGCCAAGTTGCTCGCCAACACCATCAACAACCAGCTCTTCCCTCGCATGATCAGCCATGGTTTCCCTCTCCAAGGCTACCACTTCGCATGGGATGACAGCCCAAGCTACACCCCGGAGCAGCAGATGGAGTACGAGAAGATGATCTCCGACCGATACGAGGTGGACGGCAAGTACTTTGCCGACAAATACAATATGCCCGTAGGCGAACGCATCCAGCAGCCTTCACTCTTTGGCAGTGAACCTGCAGACAAGGACAACAAAAAGGACCTGAAGAATTTTTTCGACTGAGCCCCGAAGCTTACGAGGGGCTACACTCGAGATACAAGGAGATACTGAAGGGCATGGACGTGCCGCCATTCATATCTTTGACCAAAGAGGAGGATATTGAAGAAATAGCAAAAAAATGGGCAAGCGCTATCAGCAATAAGTATGCAAGAGAAGATGCCGAAGAGGCTGCACGGATTGTGTTAAGAAGTGGGATTGTAACAGAACTACCCGATTTGCGTGAGGCGGATTTAGGAGGAAGAAAACGTTTTTCTGGTCTAACTCGTGCAAATTTCCACGCTGCTATATGCGAAGGAGACACCAGTTCTATCAGAGTAAACAAACGTGCTTATAAAACATGGGTAAAGGACACTGATGATGCAGTCCGTGGAGGATGGCACGCACAAAGAAACACCATCTTACACGAATTAGGGCATTACATCGACTTTTGTAATGATCCCGATTTCTTTCGATCGGTCGAACACGAATGGAGCTTGGACAACGCGGACAGAAAATTTGTCAAGAAGCAACTGTCCGAGTATTCCCTTACCAATCGTGCCGAGTTTGAGGCGGAACTGAACTCAGCAATACTAAGTGGTAAGGCTTTCCCTGAGGAAATCCTTGCACTCTCCCACATGAAACAAACAAAAACTCCTATTGCCAAGCAACTACTTGACTACGGCTCTGGAAAGAAAGTTTGTTTGCCTAACGAAGACCTCACAAAGAAGTACAAGAACGCACTCAAGGCGATGTTCCGCCAAGAAGGCAGCACCTTTACCGTTGACATCCTTGGCAATAAGGATGTACAAGAGTTTATCAGCACCCACGCCACGATGCTTAATAATAGCTTCGTTCAAGTCAAGATGAGCGACAAGATGCGCGAGCGGCTTACCCGCTCCAACTACATTTTCTCGGGCATCAAGACGTTCCACGAGCTCAACGAGGCTTTCCCTTCCATGCTCGATGAGAATGGCAATAAAAAGCCGTTCGAACGCTTCCTGAACGATGTCCGGAAAATCAACGACACCTACAATGCCAACTATCTGCACGCCGAATACAACTTCGTACAGGCTTCTGCCACCATGGCGGCCAAGTGGGAACAGTTCAGCGAGGATGGCGACCGATACTACCTGCAGTACCGCACGGCCAAGGATGACAAGGTGCGCCCGGAACACGCTGCCCTCGATGGGGTGACACTCCCCATGAGCGACTCTTTCTGGGAAACCTATTACCCACCGAATGGATGGAATTGCCGCTGTACCGTGGTACAGGTGCGCAAGCAGAAATATCCGGCCACAGAGCACGCTGAAGCCATGAGCAGGGGCGAGGAGGCCATGAACGGCGAACGATACAACATCTTCCGCTTCAACAGTGGCAAGCAGGGCAAAACCATGCCCGACTACAACCCTTACACCATCAAGCGATGCAATGACTGCGATGTGGCGAAGGGAGGTAGCGTAAAATTAGGGGCTTTTATTCCTGACTACCAACTTTGCCGTGGCTGCGTAAAGATTAGAGAGTGCTACGAAAATAGGGAAAAAGCCAATAGCAAGCAGAATCTTGCCAAGCGAACAAAGGAAGAAAAGCACAAGATTTACTCCAAGCCTACAGAGGAGCAATTCGAAATCCTCTCGAAGAACAAGGAAGGTTATGAAGTATCTCGCCATATACTGAAGGATAAAAAAGAAATGGACTACAATCGTGTGCTTGATGCCGCTAAACTGCTGTCTAAGTTTGACAATGTAAGAATACTGCCCGAAATACACGCCAGCGAGCTTGATATAAGGAACCGTCTTGGGCTTCCCGAGAAGAAGAACCCGGACTTGATGTTTGGAAATACTTTCGCAGATGTAAAGTCTCCATTCTCCAGCAGGAACATTGTTACTAACGCAAACGATGCATGCAAACAAAATGCCATAGCTTGCATTACAGATCATCTTTGCCATATAGACAAAAACAAAATAGGTCTTTTAGCAAGAAAGGTATTAAGTGACAAAAACTACACAAGGGATACCGTATTCTTTGTCGTGGAGAATAAACTTTATAAATATACAACAGCCGACCTTTAAAAAAAGATCGGCTGAGGTTTCCCAACTTCGCGGGCTGGTTTCAGTGGTCATGACTCCCACGCTGCAAATATACAATAAACTTTTTAATCCCACAAGGAAATGAGCAAGAAAAATCAAAATTATGATGAATTTATAGAAAAATTCAAGCCGAAGAAGACAACGGACGACTGCTATACCCCCCCCACCTGTGTATGAGGCGGTACTTGGCTGGGCACGCAAGCACCTCGACATTGGCGACCGCCCTGTGGTACGCCCTTTCTATCCTGGAGGAGATTTCGAACACTTCGACTACCCCGACAACTGCGTGGTAATAGACAACCCTCCGTTCTCCATCTTCTCGAAGATTTGCAACTGGTACGTAGAGCACGGCATTCCGTTCCTTCTCTTCGCACCAGCCATGACCAGCATCAAGCAGAACGTCACCTATATCGGTGTGTCATGTACCATCACCTACGAGAACAGGGCGAATGTGAATACAGCATTTGTCACCAACATGATGGGCGACCTCATCTGTACCACTGCTCCCGACCTCCACGAGGCTGTAAAGAAAGCCAATGACGACAACTTGAAGCAAAGCAAGAAGACCCTCTCAAAGTATTCCTTCCCCGACTGCGTGCTTCGGGCCACCACGCTGCAGACCATGAGTCTGGCAGGCGTCGAGTTCTGCGTAAGAAGAGAGCAGGGCTGTGTGGTCGGTCAGGCGTGTGAAAACAAAAAAGGAGAATTCGGCAATAGTATCCTACTGTCTGATGTGGCTACAGCAGAGAAGTTGGCAGCGGAGAAGTTGGCAGCGGAGAAGTTGGCAGCGGAGAGACTGTGCCTCACGGAGAAATCCAAGGCGATTATCGCACAGCTGAACAAAGCTCACGTCAAAAGCAGTTATCCTTCATACGTGAGACTTTTCAGCCCCTACTAAGGCTGGGGCCCTATCCCTACTACCGATGAGCCTCGGTCCCTATTAGGGATGGAGCCTCGTCCCTATAGGGATGCAAAAACGATATTCTAACGGTGTTCTATCACCATTATATTCACATTTTAATCTTAAAAGTAAATGATCAATTACAGTATTGCAATGATGGGCAACCCTGCCAAGAAGCAGGACCCAAAGAAAGCCTACGGTGTGGCTCAGTACACCGAGAAGATGACACTCGCTGAGTTCAGCGAGCATATCTCAAGCCACGGCAGCACATACGATGCCGAGGACGTGGAAGCTATTCTCGGCAAGGCCGTGAAGTGTCTGCGCGAAATGCTCCTTGCCGGCAAGAAGGTGGAGTTAGGCAAGCTCGGAGAATTCTATGTCACCCTGCACGGCAAGGGCACGGAACTCGCCAAGGACTACAACCCTGCCACCTGCGTGGAGAAGGTGAACGTGGTGTGGGATCCTGGCAAGCTCTTCGAGAACCTGAAGGAGGATGCTGCCTTCAACTTCGTGGCAAGCCGCAACGAACAGGAAGAAGCTAAGCGAAAAGCCAAGGCGCAGAAGGACGACAATGGCAACACACCGCCTGCCTCGGGAGGTGATAGCCCAGCGCAAGGGGGCGGTGGTTCCTCGTCATCAGAAACGTCGCAGGGCACACAGCCCGGAGGTGGAGACACACCACAGGGCGGAGGCGACGGCGAATAGTCATGCCTTGGGCAAAAAAAGGGGGCTGCATCATCACGATGCAGCCCCCTCTGTCGTTTCAGGGTTCGCCAACCCCGACCGCCTGCGGCTAAGTATACAAAACTTTGTAAACCTATAGAACCAAAAAATAATGATCTATTCATCTTCGCGGGACTTCACAGCCTGCCGGGGTTCGCCAACCCCAAAATGAGAGTATAGTAAAAAAAAGCCGCAGGGCATACTGCTAACTTAAAACATTCTGACACCCTCACGGGCTTTACAAGAATGGATTGTTTAATAACATCTAAAAATAAATTACTAACAAACAGTGAAATATATGATATAAGATATTCCTTAACTCTTGAAACTTATCTTCTCGTAGCCGTACCAGCGTATGTTTACCTTTATCAGATCTTACGAAGATACCTCACTTTCATGATCTCGATATTCTCCATCAACTCGCCATGACTGCGACAGGTCATCGTCGTCTCTGGGTAGTACACTGTCACGGTCTGGCTATCTATGCCTACAAGCGCCTTCAGCACTTTGTCTATCAGGATACAGGCCGCCTCAAAGCCGCCCTCCATCCAGTCGGTCACAATGTGTAGCCGCATCTCGCCCTCGCCGTGCTGCATCGGCTCTTTGCCCGCCATCATCTTCCAGCCTATGTCGCCTATCTCGATAAACACTGCAGGGCGCTGCCAGGGGCTCTCCTCGTCCACATACTCCACATTCTCGTTGTACAGGTCCACGTGCTGCACATCGGGCACCTGAGCCTCAATGGCACGTTTCACGTCGCTAAATAAATTCAGTCTTCCGTCCATAATTCAATATTAAATATTTAAATGATTAAAATACTCCTCAAGCTCATCCTCGATGATCTTTGTTACTTCTCTCTCAACTTCCGGGGCCATGCCTAAGAACTGACGTTTCGGTATCTTAATGGTCTTTCCCACCTTCATCAGCGCCATCGCCCGCCAGAACTCGGCGTTGGTCGACAGCTGCCGCTGTTTCTTCGACTGGCGTAGGCTGCCGTCCTTGCGATACCCGAAGGAGCCTGCAGCCTCGTAGTACTTGTGCCAGAAGAACCGCTTCATCTTCTCCGTTACCTTGATTTCTCCGCCCTCGTTATGTATGGCTGCATAGGGAGAGGAGGAGTAGAACGTGATAGAGGTAGCATCGCTCCGGCTCTGAACGCTCTTCCTCAGGTCGCCCGAGGCTACGAGGATATGACCGTCGCCTCTTATCGGACTTTTCCGTCTTGCCCATGCCTTGGTAAAGAATCCCTGGCGCTCGAAGTTCTTGTCGAACTCGTCACCGATCTCCACTCGGATATCACTCAGAATATGTCTGATCACTACCGATAAATCATTATTTCCTGCCATATCTTTATCAGTTTTCAGCAAGAAGGCTCTTTTACCTTTTTACTTTTTTACCTTTTTACCTTTAAAAGCAAGAAGGCTCTTTTTACCTTTTTACTTTTTTACCTTTAAAAAGCTTTTTACCTTTATCAGCAATACAGCCCATCGGCAAGATAGTCATCATGCAGGGCTTGCAGATTCAGGTCCGACATGCGGCCCTCCAACTCCTGATGCACCAAGGCTTGGTCCTGCAGAGGCAGCTCCTTGACCTGTTGCTTGGCATAGGCTACGATACGATTAATAATCTCTTCCATACGCTCTTATTTACTTTTCGGGTTCGTCAAACTGCAAGAAAAGCTCATCATCGACTGGAATCTCGTTGCGGGGGTCGGCACTGGCGTTGAGGATATTGTACAGCTGGCGCTCCGAGATGGCATAGTGCGGGTAGATATAGCGGCGCCATATCTCGCGGTTCGATATGCCGAGCTTCGCATATCTGTCGTATATACTGTTGATGTCGGCTACGCGCTTCTTGTAACTCAAGCCCCGGCGGCCGCGCTTCAGATTTCTCATCGATGATCGTATGCTTTTCTAATTAAACTTCAGCAAGAAGGCTTTTTTACCTTTTTACTTTTTTACCTTTTTACCTTTAAAAGTCCTTTTTACAGTCTGCAGAAGCTGGGCTCTATGCGCATCCACACGCCCGTCTCCTTGTGACGACGGAAGAAGTAATAGTTCACGGCTGTCTTCTGTACCACGTTCGACTCCTTGAAGAGCATCATGATGTCCTTATATTCCTGGTCGCCAAACTTATCTTCCAACTCGTAGAGCTTCGAGATGCTCTTGTAGTCCAGGTCGCCACGCTGGTTGCGCTCTAAGAGCGTCATCGCCAACTGATACATCGGGTCTTTCTGTCCCTTCTCGCTCTTCTTGATGTAGTCCTTCAGATAAGCCACTAAGCGCTCGGCTGCCATGTCGGCACGCTCATCGAAGCCCTTTACACTGTTGCTCGCCACCTGCAGGCGGAAGTCGCCATCGGTGATGGTGTAGTTGCGCTGGTCGACATTCTTCAGCTGACCGTAGTCGCGCATCACCGAGATGAAGCCTTCCGACTCTTTCTCAAGCCATTGCTTGAAACCTTTCACGTCGGCGGTCACGTTCACTAAGAACTCTTCCACGCGGTGCATAAACTCTGCACGAAGGCCCTCGTAGGCATCGCGCTTGGCTTGTCGGCTCTCGTTGGCATCAGCGTTGAGCTGGGCGAGCAGGGCCTTCTTCTCTTCTGCCGTCATCTGCGACAGATCAATTGGGTTTTTCTTTGTTTCCATTGTCTCCATTGCTTATTAATATGAATTGATTGTTGATGTTTCGCTCTTCACGCTTCACGCTTCGTTCTTCGCTTACTAAGCCTCCCTTGCGCTTGATGGCGCGAAGCTTCACGCTCAGACTTTCCAGTTCCTCCGTCGTCAGACGCCCGAAAGGCTTGCCGCTGATCCGGGGGTTGCGGCAGAAGTCGTTCACTCGTTGCCAGTCGCTGGTGTCGATTTGCAGGCCCTGCATCAGACGAAGACAGATGCTGCGCCTACGTTTCAACTCCCGGTCGTAGCCGCTGGCGGCTTCCAGCTCCTTGCAGGCTGCGTCATACTCTGCCTGAGTCATCTCGCTCAGATGCTCCGTGCGACCGTTGGTCCAGTTCTGCACCATCAAGCGCTTCTCCTCCTCGCTGTCGCGATGACTTAGGCGGTTCCAGGCGCGCCAGAATCTTCCGTAACTCTTCATCGCTCCCAACTGTCTTTCGTGAGATGATAGTCGACATATTTGTCACGGACACTTTGCAATAAATACTCTGCACTCATGCAGAAATTTTCAACCTCGATCAGAGGGATGTCGTTATAACAGAAATACAACAGGCCTTCAAACTCCCTCACTTGGATTCTGCGCAGTGCCTCGCGGCGAAGTTCCTTCTCACGTTTCATCACTTGCTTGCGATGATGCTCGGCTCCCATTCTCTTCCACCATTCCTGGATGGTACTGATAATCCTCTTCATATCTTTCGGTTTTTATTAATTAAACATTAAACTCTTTATTATCAATAAGCCTCTTTTTACTTTTTTACCTTTTTACTTTTTTACCTTTAAAAGCCGTTGCTTGTCTGAATCAGGCCATCCTCCCATACCCTGAAGGTGGCTCCGGCTTCTCCGATGAATCGACCCTGGCAGACTGCCTCGTAGCCGACGACTCTTACTTTCACGCCCGCCATATACTTCAGCCTGACTGCAGGCTTGCCCAATGGCTGGCCCTTCGCTTCCTGTGAGATGAAGATAAAACTCTTTCGGGGAAACTCATTCACCAAGGCTTCTACCTGTGCGTATTCCCAGTGAGAGTACTGGAAGGAGTCCACGATGATGAACTTCGGGCCCTTGCGCTGCTTCAGCATTTTTTTCAGGTTCTCCAGATCCGAGTCGATGCAGACTCTAAACCTCCCTTGCTCTTCCTCCATGTGGAACCGCTCGATACGTTCCTTGAAACTCATGCTCACTTTCTCCTCAAAAGAACAGTAGAGCACCACGCCGTATTCGCAGAGTTTCTTGGCGAGCTGCATCACGAAAGAGCTCTTACCGCCTGCTGATGGTCCCGAGATAAACCAGGTATCATACATATCCGGCTGCCCGAAGCACCGCTCCCATTCTCCGTCCCAGGGGATGGGCTTGTAAGTCATCTTCAGTATCTCCCTGGGACTGTATGCTCTTTTTGCCATATTTATCTTTAAAAGCAAGAACGCTCTTTTTACTTTTTTACCTTTTTACTTTTTTACCTTTAAAAGCCCCTTTAAGAGATTTTCAGTTTCTCTATCTCGGTATATACTCGTCTCAGTCCACCTCGGGTCTGTCTCACGATGGTGGCGATGTCATATCCCTCCGGGGCATTCACCTTGGCCACGATGGCAGCCTGCTTCATCAGGAACTTCTCGCGCTCCTTGCCGTCGTCGGGTGTCACCTTGCAGTATCGCCCACCGTAACGGCTCAGCATTTCGGTATATCCCACCTTCTTGCAGTCGATGCTTCGGTTGATCTTCTCCTTCAGTCCGTCGGCTCCCATCATATACCAGCCGCAGCAGTGCTCGGTGGCGTTCCAGAGTGCCTTCAGTTCCAGGAATGCCTCATACTGCAGGTCGCCTGCCTCGTCGAGGATAATAAGCGGTGAGTCGATGGAGCGGAGGTAGTAGGTGAGGTCTTCATATACATCTCCGTAGGTTCCCTTGCTGTCAAGTCCGAACTCTGCCGCTATCTTGCGTATCAGGCGGCGCTTGGTCTTCACCTGCGAGCAGTCTATATAGGCGGCGTTCTTATGACTCTGCACGTAATACTTGGCGGTGTAGGTCTTGCCGATATTAGGCTCATCGCAGAGGATCATCGAGAGGGCAGAGCTCTGTGCGGTCTCCAACTGCTTCGTCACGATGAGGAAGGTGTCGGTCTTGCCCGTCTTCCATTCTATCTCGTGGCGCAGACTTACGCCCAAGCGTCTGGCCAAGCGTATCCAGTTGCCATCGCTGATGGTTCGGTCTGTCTGTCCCTGCTTGACCATAGAATAGACTGAGGTGGCCAAACCGAGCACCTTGGCATGCTTACTGTCACTGTCGAAGCGGACACGGTCTTGGGCCATCGCCGCCAAAATCTTATTTTTCTGTTCTGTTGTTATCATTGCCATAAGTTTTTAAAGTTTATATCATGTCGATTGCACGCTGCAGGATATCCTCCTCGGTTTCGTCGTCCGTAAAGACGTCTATTGGCTCCGTGCCTGGCATATCTGCAGTAAGCTCTTCTATCTCTTCCGGTTCGTCTGCCCGACTGTCGGTCGTGCCGACGTTCCTTTCAGCCTCCATCGTTCCGAGAGCAGGAACCATGTTGTTATCTACGTAGGTGTTGAACTCCCTTACCTTCTTCTGCTGATGATAGAACTTCCTGCGGTCTTCCTCGGTCTGTTCTGCCATCACTCGGTTGTAGGTTTCTACCTTCTCCACCTGGTCGATGAATCTGTCGCCCTGGAAGATGAACACATCCTGTGGCTTCCCGTCCTCATCCGGCAGATAGTAGGCGGTCACCTTGTAGTTGTTAGGCGCTAAGCGCTCCAATACTTCGGGCTTGCTCAGCCACCAGTCTGCGTAGGCTACTCTTACCGTAGAGTTTCGCCTTACTGAGGTCTCCACCTTCTCGCCGATATATCGGGCAAGGGTAATGGCATCGAATGGGCGCAGGTTCGGGTTGATATTTTCCATCAGCACGTCCCATCGGGTCATACCGGGATATTTCTTCTGATTAGGGTGCAGCGTATGGTTCCATTCGTAGTTGTCGCGGCGGTCGTCTGCCACAAGCTCATCAAAGGTAAAGTACTGCTTGTCCTCCCAGGTATCATTGCCCGCATCGCTTATCTTCTTGGATTCCACTCTGTATTTCCATTTGCCGTAGAATCGGCCGATACCTACGTGGTTGCGGTGAATGATGCGCCGCTTCTTGGCTCCGTTGAAGTTTTCCGCCTGTTTCTCCTGTGAGTTCAGTGGCGCACAGTAGCGCACATAACTGAACACCGTTCCTTCCTGCAGTAGGGTGTACTTATACTCCGACATCAGGTGGTTCTCCACCTCTATACCGGCAGGTATTCCCCAGCCGTGCTTGGCTATCAGGCGGAACATATCCCGGAAGCACTCCTTCACGAGGTTCTGGTCCTTGTCCCTGGAGTAACTGGCTCCTATCACGCACTGGCTCACCGAGTCGTAGGCATAATAGGCTTTCACCCTCAGCTTCGTATCCTTCAACTTGCGGGTCAGGTCCACGTCATCCATGGTAATCTGACTCAGCGAGTACTCGCCCGAATGGCGGTGCATGTGTGGCATGCTTTCGTGCATGAAGGCGCTCCAGCTCAACTGACTCTTGTCCCAGATAAGTCTGTTCTTAGGCTTGTTCAGGATGTTGCGGATGGTACTGTCGCTCAAACTCTTCGGGTTTCCGTCCTTGTCGCAGAAGTCCTCCGGATTGAACAGCTCGCCCGTCTGAATATCATATACGTCGAGCTCGCCACATACGAAAGCATCATACAGGTCTTTCACCTGTGAGTTGTAAGGCTTGTTAGGAAGACATTGCAGACCAAGCACTAATTTTTCGGTCTTCACATCCACCTTCCTGGTGTTCTGGTTGCCGAACTTACAGCTGATCAGTACGCCGTAGCCGCCTGCCTTATACTCATTTACCTTCTTTCGGAATCTCAGTGTCGACTCGGGCAGGGTATGATGATAGGTTTCCTTCAGCACCTTGATGGTCTTGGCCATCATATCCCAGTCGTAGCGTTCGCCCATCAGCTTGCGGTAGGCAGAGGCTCGTTCGTAGAGCTTGATACAGGTGTTGAGCACCGAGGCATTCACCACATACTCCTGGATCTTCTCCGCCGACAGGTCTAACCCTGTCTGCTGCCTGCTCTGAAAGTAGCACATGGCGTGCTGATCTACCTCGTAATTGGAAGTAATCCATCCTCGCAGCCTTACTTCGGGACCTCCGGGGAACTCTACTTCCACCGCCTTGCGGTATTTGGTAGGCAAGCTGTCTACGGCAATAAGAGCCGTGCAGCCGCTTGCGCCACCGCCTCGACGTACCACGTTAATGCGGTTTCTTGTAGCCATCTTTTGGTAATTAGCCGGACTCATAATGCCCGCCTCACAAAGTTCTGGCACAGATATGCAAAGTGTATTGCCGTAATATTCCATTGTTATATCAGTTTAAAACGTTCCTGCCCATCCAGATACCCGCTGTCAGGCAGACGATTCCAATAATCAGATACAATGTAATGTCCATAACTCTATCCTCCAACTTTAAAACCTTGCTGCCATATTTTGGAGTGAAGGCATCTCGCGTACCAAGACGTTGTCCGCTGACGCCATCTCCTTACCCTTGAAGAAGATGGTTGCATTACCAGTCTTCTTGTCGAACTCCAGCACCGCTCCGTTGGAGAAGTATTGTCTGAAGCTTCCCTCATGGTCGAAAAGCAAGGTATCACCCTTTTCGGCAACTACCGTCTCCACGCCACCGTTGATTTTGGCATACTGGCGGATGCGCTTTGCCTTGTCGCTCATGCCCCGCTTAGGGTCGAAGGTGAGAGCAAGCCAGATAGCTTGGTCTGACACCTTGAAGGTCTTGCGTATTCCTTCGCGTACCTCCGTGCTTACGTCTATTGCTCTTTTCATATTCTAACAATATTATAATCCTTTTCTAATGGTGGAGGAAGGCGGAGTCGAACCGCCTTTCTTTCCAAATTTTACCATGCAGTTATCATGCTGTCCGGCCAAAACTCTGGCAATAAAAAGCCGTCCAGCTTCTCCGAGGCCTTATCAGCAAGAAGGCCTATCAGCAAGAAGGCTTTTTTACCTTTTTACTTTTTTACCTTTTTACCTTTAATCCATTTCCGTGCGCCCTGCATTCCAGCTACCTCCAAGTTGCCGGGATACGTTGCCCGGCTCGTTGTTAATCCTGTTTTTTTACCTTAAAAACCTAACACATGGCAATTACTAAGTATTTTTCGCTCAAAATGCTTATCTTTGCATCGAAATATATGTTTCACTTAAAATATATAAAGATTATGACTACAAATGAAATGATCCTCCAGGCTCAGATCACAAGCCTGCGCCGTGTTGCCGACGTTCTTCTTCTCCATTTCTGGTCCGATGCGGAGAACAAGACTCAGCTTATCTGGTTCTCTCGCTATTTAAACTACAAATACGAGAGAGACATTCTTGCTTCCTCCGATTTCGGGCTAACCGATTCAGGACAGCAGCCTGAGCTTCTTGCTCGCCGACGTTACCACCTGCAGGTTCTGATGGATATTGCTTATCTGCAAGGTAATTTTGGAGAATTAAACATAGTTCGTCGAGTTGCTCCTCAAGACGCTGCACTCGCAAATAAAGTTTTTGAGAGCTACGATGGTTTCGACGAGTCGCTTTTCCGCGCGATTGACGAAATTGACAAATAGACTTTTTCATATTCTTTCTTTTATGTTTCACTTATAAATTATATTAATTATGGCTACATATACTGCTATTTACGAAATTGCACCGAATGCAAAGTTCTTCTCAGAAGAGTCCTTCTTGGATGAGATCAAGCCTGCGGTTAATATCATCAGTACTCTGTCTGAATCCTTTGGAGGATGCAAGCCGAAAATCGAAATAATCAGCAAAGCTCCCTACAAAGCTCATATCACAATCTCTATACCAGCAGGTCAGCAAAAGATTCTTGCCATCTATCACCTCTTCGGCATTATTGGCGACTACATTGCGTATTATATGGGAGATACTTACGTTGAAGAACACCATTCGTGTAAATAACCTGATAGACGGGGAATTTATCGTAATACTCACCATCTATCTTGCGTGCCCATTCGAAAAGAGACGGGTTTAGCAGCTCGCCTGTCTCGATGTCCTTCACGTTTATTCTGCCATCAAGAAACATCTTCAGTTTTTCTGTATCAGGAAGAGTATTATCAACCCCTTCTGCCTGTGCGATGTTCTCAAGTAAACGCTTCATGCGTTTTGATGTTCTCTTGTGTGCCATGATCTTTTCTTTTTATCGAGGGTGCAACCTTTACCGCTGCACCCTCACGGTTAAACACTCTATTTCTTCTCAACCTTATAGCCCTTACCTCGAAGGTAAGTCGCTACATACTCATCATCACCCACATCTTTGAGCACATCGAAGAGATATCCCTTCACATAGTCTGCTACTGCGCTTGATGATGCAAGCTCGATGTTCTTGGAGATAAACTCCACTTTCTTTGTTCTACCAAGGCCATTGAAGGCCTTCTCTACATTTTCCATCATTATGACTTTTTAAGTTTATAGATTTGTCCAGCTCGCGCTTTTTTAGTATCTTTGACGCGGTGTTTATCTTAAACACGGTGCAAAGATAAACAATTTGCGAATAACTACCAAATTTTTTGGGAATTATTTTCGCATTTTGAATAAAATAATATCGCAATATGGATAAAAAAGGCATTTTAGAGGCATTAATCGCCCATTATACAGGTGGCAATAAGTCGCAATTTGCGAAAATGTTAGGTGTTAAACCCCAAACAATTAATACCTGGGACTCTCGCAGTACCTTTGATATTGAGTTAATATACTCGAAGTGCGAACATATTTCAGCAGATTGGCTCTTGACAGGCGAGGGAAACATGCTCAAAACGAGTACTTCCGTCGCTGATGAAGCACTATGTCCTGAGGAAAAGGAGAGAAAAACGGAGAAATCTGAAGAAAAGCAGAGAAGATCAGAGAAAAATAGCGAGTGTTCTTCTCGGATTCAGAAACTACCGGAGGGAAGTATGGAGGGAATCCCACTCATACCTACCAGTGCCATGGCGGGCGCATTCACTTCCGATATCTCCTTCATGGAGTACGAATGCGAACACTATTTCATACCAGATTTCAAGGGAGCCGACTTCCTTATCCGTGTGAAAGGCGACTCCATGCAGCCTACATACTACTCTGGCGACCTCGTGGCTTGTCAGAAGATACCATTGGACGACATCTTCTTCCAATGGAACAAGACCTACGTTCTCGACACAAACCAGGGTGCCATCATCAAGCGAGTACTGCCGGGCAAGGATGATGAACATATCTGCATCGTCTCCGATAACACCAAGTACCCACCGTTCGAACTGGAGAAGTCATACCTCCACGCCATCGCTCTCGTCAGAGGCATCATCCGTCTGGAGTAACCTCGTTTCATACCCACCTTTAGGACCCGTATCATTTCCCCAGCTCCGGGAAGATGGTACACACCCACAAAAGCGTCCCTCTGGTATTCTCCCTCCCCTCAAAAGTGCCCCTCGGGTGTTCCCCTCCCCCTGGAAGGCACGAAAATAGGCCAAAAAGCCCCTATATACTATATATAATAAGGTGTTAGCGCCAAAAGTCGAGGTCCGAAAAGGGTATGTTTCCTACTGATAAAGTGGAAAAAGTGGTAGTTTTCTTACCTCAGCTATCGGTATGCCGTTTTACCCACTTTTGTCCCTCCACTTTTCTGAAAATGTCCCTCCAGTTTGTCCCTCCACCTGTCCCTCCACTACCCAAAATCGACCATTTCGGGCACAAAAAAGGGGAGCCACAAAGCTCCCCGAATAACCCAAAATAATCCCCAAAATACCCCAAAAATCATCCCCGACTTATAACATCATTCGAACACCGTCCGAACACCCCTAAAATTACGTTCTAAGCCCTCATTCTTCCCTGACTGATACATCATCCATAACCATCTCAAACAGGCGCACACCCCTTTGTTTTAGCGCATTTCGCAATATTCATGCCCCTATCTCGCCATCATCATCCGCTCCTCCATCAGATCTCGCCATCATCGCGCTGCCTCCTGCGTACAAACCCTATGTAAACCCCATGTAAACCCTATGTAAACCCTATGTAAACTTTCGCCCTATCTTTTCCATCTCCAGTCACTCTAAAATTAAACCAAAATTAAAGCTATGTAAACGTTTCGTTTTGCACCCTCTTTTCCTCTCTATCTCTGTAACTCTCTATCATTCATTATCTTATCTTACTTTTCATCTCTTTTATTTATATACGCTTCGTTTTGTGCCCTTTATATGAAGGAAAAGAAAGTGAAGAAGAAGAGTTTTATTGCAAAGACCCCAAACAATTAGCGACAGAAAACTGGGATTATCCCATTGTCGTTACAACGACAGTGC
>ERZ1031845.106-NODE-106-length-33195-cov-26.307966_pt1 | contig 33195 bp, 23 predicted proteins | sample MGYA00518169_ERZ1031845 | MGnify/ENA primary metagenome ERZ1031845 (study PRJEB33719, sample SAMN04261265) | wastewater metagenome | biome: rural village; feature: human; material: feces | host: Homo sapiens | place: El Salvador | collected 2014-01-14 ...
TGCCTGCCTGTCACGCAGGAGGTCACGAGTTCGAGTCTCGTACGCACCGCAGAAAGCAATCTCAATTTGAGGTTGCTTTTTTTGTTTTGTCTTTTTTTCTTCTCTTTCAATCTTCTCTTTTCTTTTTCCCTTCCTTTCTCCTCCTTCTCCTTTCTCTCTTCTTTTTCTTTTGTCAAGGATGTATTCTTTTCTATAAAATATGTTGTGGCATTTGCCCATTTCTGAGAAATGTTGTATTTTTGCAGGAAAAGAGATTAAAATAACGATGAAGAAACTTTCAGTAATCATATATTTGGCTATGGGTGTATGTGTCTCGCCGGTGTTGGCGCAAAGTAATCAGGCTTTGCGAGATTCTTTGGCTCATGCCACGGATATTCTTGCTTACCATCCCGACAGTATTGATCTTCGATTGAAGAAAGCGGCATGGAATATCCAGTTGGAACAATGGAATTATGCGAAGGATGATCTGGATAAGGTTTTGTATTTAAACTCTACCAATATTGCTGGGTTGTTTTACCGTGCCTTTGTTAATGAGAAGTTGAACAGATACAACTTTGCCCGGCTCGACTACCAGAATCTTCTGGTTCTTGTGCCTGGTAATTTTCAAGCGCAGTTGGGTTTGGCTTTGCTCAATCAGAAAGACTTGCATTTTACGGAAGCTTATGATGGCATCAATAATCTGATAGAACAGTATCCGGATAGTGCCATCGCTTATGCTGCCCGTGGCGGTATGGAAAAGGAAAAGGGGCAGTTGGAGCTGGCGGAGTATGATTATGCACAGGCTATTGCTCGGGATAGCGCCAATCAGGATTATCTCATCAATCATGTTGATTTGCTCGTCAAGTTGGGGAGGAAACAGGAAGCATACGCAGATTTGGAGCGACTTTTAAAGTTAGGCGTAGCGCCAGGACAGTTGCGTGATTTCTATATTCGTTTGAGAACCAAGAAGAAATAGTTGTCTTGGTTCTCCTTTTTCGTTGTTTTTTTGTTTTCATTTCTACAAATATAGTACGATTCTTTTTATTGTGTCTATAAAATTAGGAACAAAAAATAAGGAGTGTCTACTATTTCAGTTTTATGAAATTGATAGTGTCTACCTTTTTAGTTTATAAAGTAAAAAGTGTCTACTGAAATCAGGAAAAGTCAATAAGCGCTTTATCAGGATGTGCCCAAGGCTTGGGGAGACGATGCCCAAGGCTTGGGGAGACGATGCCCAAAGGGTGGGGAGACAATGCCCAAGCCGTGGGGAACACTTCCTTATGTGGTTTAATGACTTTTCCTGAAAAGATTCATTTGTCTATAATTCAGTTCTTTTTGACCTAATTTATTAAAAACTTTTTTGTAAAGTCAAGTTTTATTTGTATCTTTGCATCGTTTTAGTTGATAAAATAATAAAGTAAGAAATTAAATAGATAAGAATGAAAAGAAGGAATCTTCTATCAGCAGCATTACTTTCTTTAGTACTTTTTTCGGGTTGCGATTCGGTGTTTGATATCCATCCTTATGATGTGAGAGTAAAAGGACAGACCCAGATAAATTCGACAATGATCACGAAGATAGAAAATGCCGTTAAGTCACAAGACACCATCTGTTTTGCTTTTATCAGCGACTCGCATCAGTGGTTGAACGACTTGTCTGATTTGGTGGGTGATATCAACAAGCGTGACAGTATCGATTTTGTAATTCATGGGGGTGACATTACAGACTTCGGTTCTACGCGAGAGTTTGAATGGACTCGTGATAAATTATTCAAACTCAATAAGCCTTTTGTCGTGCTATTGGGTAATCACGACTGCTTAGGTACGGGCAATCAGGCCTATGAGAAGATGTTTGGAAATCCGGATTTCAGCTTTATCGCTGGACGAGTCAAGTTTGTCTGTCTCAATACCAATGCCATCGAATATGATTATTCTATGGCAGTTCCTAATTTTGATTACATGGAGGAAGAAGTGACCAGTCGGGCTGATGAGTTCGACCGGACCGTTGTGTGCATGCATGCCGCTCCTTATACAGAGCAGTTTAATAATAATGTGGCAAAGGTATTCAATTACTATACCCAGAACTTTCCGAAACTGATGTTCTGTCTATATGGTCATGGTCATCACACGGAACAGACTGATATCTACAAGAATGGCATCATGTATTATCAGGTAGGCAACACGCCGAAGAGAGAGTATTATATATTTAAGATAACCCCAAAAGACTACAGCTATGAGATTATTAAATTCTAAACGGATCATATTGATGGTTGTGGCGTTGTGCGTGATCAATACGGGCTTGTTTGCTGAAAGTCCTGATACCACCCGTTATGACAAGCGTATTCATCATTATCGCAAGAATTGGGAATCACTGATACCTACCCAGTTGATATTACAGACTTGTGGCAATATGGGTCTTTTTTCCTTCGGAGTAGGATGGGATTATGGCAAGCGTGGTCAATGGGAGACTCAACTGTTGTTTGGTTATATTCCCAAGTATAGTTCTCATTCCGCAAAAATGACGATCACGCTGAAGGAGAATTATATTCCCTGGGCTATCAATCTCAAGAAGGGTTGGAACTTTGAACCATTGGAGTGTGGATTGTATTTCAATACGGTAATCGGACAGGATTTCTGGACGAAGCAGCCAACGAAGTATCAGAGTGGTTATTATCCGTTTTCCACCCGTATTCGTCCAAACATATTTATCGGTGAGCGATTTTCCAAAGAAATTCCGAAGAATAGGCGTAAGTTCATCAAGAGTTTTACCTTCTTCTATGAATTGGGCACCAATGATATTTACTTCATGCGCTTATATCGCAATGGAGGAAAGGCGGAATTCTGGGATGTCTTCGGATTGTCGCTTGGTCTCAAAGCCCAGTTGTTCTGATAATTCTGTTTTTATCAGATGACACGGAATTTATTTTTATTCTATTTCCAGACAGACCACTCCGTTGGAAAAATCGTAAATAGAGTAGTGGGTGTCACCCTGGATGAGCAGTCCCTGATAAGGTCGATTGAGCATATAATCTCTTTTCGTATCATCATCTTCATGGATGGTGATGCGAAAGGAGCCGCTGAGGGCTACGTAGAATTTATAGCCTTCTTTCTCTGTGTATTTTTCTAATACTTTACCCTGACTGATGCCATATAGATATTCCACGCGATGGATGTGGAAAGGGATGTTTTTCATCTCTTCCGTCACAGTCAGGCTACCCCTTGGGTCGAATATCTTGGGCAACAGTATGATTTCTTCTTTCTTTTCCATTGTCTTTTTCTTTATTAATAATAACGGCTAAATTCCTGATTTATTATATGAAAGAATACATGCATTATATGAAGGAATACATGCTATCATAAAACTAAAGATCGGCCACCTTCACAGGCAGCCGATCTACATTCAATAGGTATTAGTTTTCTTTAAGGTAAAAAGATTGTATTCAGGATAACGTTTGCAAAGATAATAAATTAAATTGAAAACCCCAAGGCTTTACTTGTTTTTTTTAATAAAAATATTTTTTTTCTAAAAATAGTTTGGTTGATTCGGGTTATTTCTTTATATTTGCAGGCGATATGGCGAAAACTACGTTAGGATTTTTCCCTCTGTAGTTGACTAACGGACTTATTTATTTAAAATCTTATAATTATGAACAAATTGATGAAATGGCTCTTTGCAGCCGTTGCGTTTACAGGTATGTGCGCATGTTCAGGTGAGGATGCCTTGCAGCAGTCTTCACAGGTTGAAACTTCCAGTGTTAGCTTCAGTTTCTTTGATTCGACCGTAGAGAAATTTGGAGAGGCAAATCTTTCGAATGGTGCGATGGAAGCAAATGGGGAATCTATTACCCGGGCAGGTGATAGTCTCCTTACGGGCGATGTCCAGACCCGAGCTGATGATAACACGGCTACTACATGGAAAAAGAGATTTACCCGTCTCGACATTGCCATTATTCCAGCCAATTCCAGTCAGAATATTCAGTATGTCCATCAGTCTGATGCCACTCAGAGTGATTTCGGTTCTGCTACTTTGCGTTTGCCTATTGGCAAGTACAAGATGGTGGCTATTGCCAGTGCGATGAAGGGAGAGGTGAATATTGTGTCTGCAGAGAAAGTTACTTTCCCGGAAAATGAGGTCCTGGACGATATGGCTTATGTCTGCAAGGATATTGAGGTAAAGAGTGGAAGCAACATTTTTAATTGCCAGTTGGAAAGAGCCATCTCCCTTCTGAAATTCCATTCATCCGATGAACTCCCTTCTGGTATATCCAAGATTGAAGCTTCTTTGGCGGGAAATATCAGCAGGGTATTCAATCCAACTACTGGATATGGTGTCAAAGGTGCTGGTGACAATACGCAAAATAGGAGTTGGAGCCTTGCAAATTTGAAACCAGGAAAGGCGATGACAATTTCTATGTACGTATTTCTCTCATCTGAGAAGGAAACCATTCAGGCTGATTTGAATATATATAATACTGATAATGAGGTTATTAAGGCGCTTCATTTTGATCAGGTGACACTCCAGCAGAATCACGTTACCACTTATACCGGTCCTCTGTTTACTTCTGGTAGTGCCTTCGAATTTACCTTCGAAAATACCGACCTCTTGAAGTCTGATTATGACCAGACATTTGATGATGCCGGTCAGACGAAATAGGAAGATTGTGGTTCCGTTATATTGTTTCTTGTCCCATAGATTTCGCAGATGACGCAGATTTCTTTTCATCGGATGACACGGAATTTATTCGGAGGTTTCCTGCAGAGACGATTACTCACAGATTTTCGCCGATGCGACCTGTTCGGTCGTTGCAGATATCCCCTGAGATTAGACAAAGCGATTCGCCTGAGATTCCATAAAAAATCTGTGTATATCTGTGAAATCTGTGGGACAAAACCCTCCCACGAAGAAAATCTGCGTCATCTGCGAAATCTGCGTGACAAAAAACAATAGCAGCACATATCGGGCACGAGCCATTGGCCAGCGGCCAAATATCCGCGCAAATCCGTGAGTAATCCGGATAAGCAAGACTGCCTCTGATTCATCCGTGAAATCCGATGAAAATTTAGTCCCACAGATTTCACAGATATACACAGATTTTTATTTGCCTATAGTCTTGCCCTTATCTTTGTTCTTCTTCTTTTTCTTTTTGATGCCGAACAGATCCTTCAGACCGTTGAAGTCCTTCTTCATGATAAGGCCGAAGCCCTGGGTGTTCAGACTGTTCTTGGTGAAGTATCGGTCGTTGGTCTGGTTGTACATTCTCACGGCGAGATTACCGTTAGGGAAGATGAGATAACGCAGGTCGAAGTCACCGATAAAGCTCTGGGTGGCATTGGCATTATCCCTGTAGCCGAACTGTCCGTTGAAGAGCAGACGGTTGTTGAACAGGCGACCGCTCAGAATACCCTCATATTCCGCATTGTTGAAACCCTCGTCTCCCGTAGAGATGTTGGCACCGAAATTCCATTCGTTGCTGTTCACCAGACTGGAGAGTACGGTGTTGATCTGCTGCGAGATGGTACCACTCAGAAGGCTCTGCATGGCGAGTGAAGTCTGACTCTGTTGTGCAGCATCCTCAGTAGCCTGGTTGTTCTTTGTCTGCGCATAGAATCTTCCGATACCGAGCAGATAGAGCACCTGCTGGTTCATCTCCTCCTGCGAGTTGATGAGCGAATAGATCATCTGTTTCGCATCGCTGTTTATCGTAGGCAGATCCATCGAGAAATCAACGCTCGGTGCATTTGGCGTGCCCTTGATATTCATGAGACAATCTACGCGGATATTGTTGCTGGAGAACGAGCGACCGATGTTCAAGTCGCTCAGTGGCACTCCGTTCACCACGTATTTAGCCTGAAGGTTGAGAGCCGCTTTATATGGATTTCCACCGAAGTTGATGGTTCCTCCCGGCAAGAACTCGAACTCCTTCTTGATAATGTTCTGGATAGTCAACTTATAAATACCATGATCCACCACATAGTTGCCAAACATATCAAATGAGCCCTTGTTGAAGTAGTTGGCTCTGATTACGCCGTTTCCGTTGAGCGTGATGTAGTCACCGCTCTGTGGGTCCATGAGCAATTTGAGCGTCAGGTTCTGGTTGGTGTTCACCAGGAAGTTGATGCGCATATCCGATTCCATATCGTCGTCATCATCCTTTTTCGTGTTCTTGGTGAATGAGAATGGCTTTTCCCACTCTGGTGTAGCATCATTCCAGTGGATGAAACTCTTGTCGCTGATGGCATCCGGACTTGCCACGTTATAAACGAAGATAGAACCTTGCTCCGGTACGGCATCGATGTCGATGACGGTCTCACCGCTCTTGCCGTGTATGCCCACGTCTCCCGTAGCATATACCGTGCCGTAGAAGGTGTTATCGCCAAATTCCCGGATGTCATATCCCAAGAAGTTCTTTGTCTTCAGGTCGAGGTCGTAGCTCAACTTGGTGAGATGCTTATGGTGGATGCCACCGTTTACCACGGCAATGTTGTTGTTGCAGTCGTAGATGGTATCGTTTATCAGCAGGATGTCGTCAGGGATGGCATGAGCACGGAGTCTGTCAAAGTGATATTCGGTGCCCAACTGCTTCATGTGCATCTTACCGCTTACTTCCACGTCGCCCACGAGGTTGATTTTCTTCAGGTCGCCCACTACGTTCACCTTTCCGTGTCCCTGTGCCTCAAGATGATCCATGAAACTGCCACAGAAGTTCTCCATGAATTTCATATTGGTTCCGGCGGCCTCAATACCGAGGTCGATATAGTTGCGCTTAGGAGATACATAACCGTTGATGTAGGTCTGTCGTCCAGGTCCTTCATCAGCAGTAGCCCTGATGTCTATCTGTTCGTCTTCCTTGTTGTAGTTTACGAAGGCGTGGAGTATGCCCATCGGTCCGTTCTCGAAGGTGAAGTCCTGGATGTCCAACTTGGCGTAGGCATCCGGATCCTGGAAGATAGATTTCACGACAGCCTTTCCTGTCGCTTTTCCTGTGAAATCCACCGAGTGGAAGTTGACGAGGTTGAGGATGTATGCCACATCTACGTCCTTGAGGTCAGCCACAATAGAATCCTCCCTGTTAGGGGTTGCCATACCGTTGATGATGACGTGCTGCTTGCCGTGTTTCACTACGAAATTATCCACGGTGAGGTGGTTTTTGTGATATTCCACGGTGGATGCCTTCACGTCCCATTGCGTATTTCCTAACATCAGACAGGAAGGTTTCACGTTGGTCTGTATGGTCATCTGTCCCTGTTCATTCTTTGAGAATCGGGTGTCAGCATTCAGCAAACCGCTTACAGGCAGTTTGGATGAATGGTTGTTATAATTAAATAATGTGGAGAGCACATTGTCTGCCGCTGCTGCTTTTAGTTTGATTTCCGGAGCCTTCTCGTAAGGCATTCCCAGCGTGATGCGTGCTTCCAGATTGAGCGCATTGGCCTGGGTGGTGAGTTCCACGTTGCCGTTGTGGAACGGTTTTCCGTTGTAGCTGAAGAGTGGGGCACTGAGATAGAGGTTCAGCTCATTGCTCTGTTCCGATATGTTTCCGTTGATGTGGATAGGCGAACTGATAGCTAATGGAATGCCTAATATCTTGTTGAGCACCTCGGTAGAATAGATGTTGCCCTGCAGGGTGAAGTCGTTGTCTCCCTTCGCCTTCGTCTTCTTGATGCCAGGCAGTGTAGGCAATTTTTCTGCTATCATGTTCTGTATGCTCGATACTAACGTAGAGAGATTGTATTGTCCTCTGGCATGCAGGCTCATGAAAGGAGCTTCCAAATCGAGATAACTGTCGCTGCTCTGGTTGTTGGCGCTCAGGTCGATATCGTCGAGACTGTAGTCCTTGTCTGCCATCTTCACTCCGAGAATGGAAGGTTGCAGATGGTCGATATGCGTATTGATGGCATACTTGTTGCCCTTAATGGCATAGTTTCCCTCAATGTCCACGCGGATGTTCGGGTCGTCGATGGAGGCGAGTCCCTTTACGATTCCGTGGTTGCACTGTCCGTCCAGACTGATATTGCGGAAACTGTATTTATTGTAGTCGAAACGGCTGATTTCACCTTTTGCCACCAGATGGTCCTTGTTGCCTTTCACCTCGATGGTAGTAGCCACCTGTCCGAAGGCCTTGTTGGCAAGAATGCGGTCGAGGGCAATACCCTTGGTCGCTATTTTAGCCTGGATATTTTTGCCGTTCTTGGAGAGTTGGATGTCAGCATTTCCAGCGCCTGTTTCCAATCTTCCCTTCGAACTGAGTCTGTCGCCGTGTCCGCTGAGGTGACCAACATAGTGGATGCCGCCGAGACGTGTCACTTCTTTAGGAACATTGATTTTCTTACCTAAGTTATGAGAGATGAAGCTGATGCTCTCTTCGGTCAGGTTGAGATTGGCGATATCCACATCCCATGCCGGACGGCTGTTCCAGTCGCTGATTCTTCCTTTTGCCTGCAGATTGATGCTGCCGCTTCCCGTCTTGAAGTTGATTTTCTGGCATCTCAGAGAGGTAGAGGTGCCTGTAAACTGTGTTTCGAAGAACACGGCATCTTCGAAATGGCGGAAGATAGGGAGCAGGCAGGCGATGTCTGACAGGGTGATTTTCGACTGTTCGATACTGCCCGAATATTGCAGAGTAGGCATCACCAACTTCCCGTTATCAAATTTGTAAGTGGCATGTATGTCGCCTAAGGTGATATCAGAATGTGGCAACTGCAGTTCAAACTCTTTCAGCGAAGCTTCACGCTTGTTGGCATCCAACTTAAAACTGAGAGAATTCAGTTGAAGCCCTGATTTATCGCGGAACGCTAATTTCTTGATATGCAGATTGATAGCATCATCAGTGATGTGGTTTGCAATGATGTGGGTCGAGAGGTCGCTGATGCTGATATGAGCAGGCGAGAATACTCCGGATTTAGAGACGATATACCGTTTGTCATACTTCACCGCACCATGTCGGATAATCAGACTTCCGATGTGCAGATCGAGTGGCGTATGCTTGGTAGTATCCTTGGAAGCCAACGAGTCGAGCACAAACTGGAAGTTGTGCTTGCTCTGTGGCGTCTGCTGATACAGGTTGGCTTTCAGACCGAACAGCTGTGCCGAAGCGATGGAAATCTTCTGATTGAGTAGGGGCAGCAGACTGACCTTCGCCGAGATTCTGGACGCATAGATCATGCTGTCGCCTTTCTGGTCGTACATCATCACATCATCGATGATGATACGGTTGAAGAAACCCAAATTCACGCTTCCCACCGTCACTTTCGTATCGAATTTATCGGCGAGCACACTTGAAACCTGAGAACCCAAGAAGTGCTGTACTGGAGAGAGGTGTACCAATACAGTGAGCAGAACATAGACACCTACCAGTGTCCAGATGATGCCGTTGAATATATGTTTTAACTTTTTCAGAGCGTTACTATTTATGTGATGATTAGCGGCAGAATCGATGTGAATTTTGCAAAGTGTATTTGCCAAAATGTTTCGAGCCGCTGAATATTTATTAATTTTTTTGGCAAAAATACTGCTTTTTTATTACAATACCGAATAATTCGCCCTTTTTTCTTTCCATTCTTACTTTTTTTTGCTAATTTTGCAGCAATGTTTGCAGTTTTTAATGTATAAAGTCTCTGTTTAGCCGGCATTTTGACTTGTGAGTCAACGGGAATGAGACGAAGGGAAAAAGTCCCACAGATTACACAGATTTACACAGATCTATCTTCGCAGGCGAAGATGCTGCATGAAAAGAAAATCAGTTTATATAAATATTTAATATGTAGTTATGGCAAATGTAATTAAGTTACGTAAAGGCTTGGACATTAACCTGAAGGGTAAGGCTTCCAAGGATGTTGCGCTGCAAGTGTCAGAGACTGACGAGTATGCACTCGTTCCTGAGGCTTTTGTAGGTGTTACTCCTAAGGTCGTAGTGCGCGAGGGTGACCATGTCAATGCCGGTGATGCCTTGTTTGTCAATAAGGCATGCCCAGAGGTGAAGTTTGCCTCACCTGTGAGTGGTGTAGTGACCGCCATAGAGAGGGGTGACCGCCGCAAGGTGCTCTGCATCAAGGTGAAGGCCGATGCTAAGCAGACCTCAACGGATTTCGGTAAGAAGATTGTGGATGAGATGGATGGCGACGCTATCAAGCAGGCTTTGCTTGAGGCGGGACTTTTCGGATACATCAACCAGTTGCCTTACGCTGTGTCCACAACTCCAGACACAACGCCTAAGGCAATTTTTGTTTCCACACTTCGTGATATGCCGTTGGCAGCCGACTTTGAGGTGGAGCTTCTCGGCAACGAGCAGGCTTTTAAGACGGGTCTTACCGCATTGAGCAAGATCGCCAAGACTTACCTCGGTGCTGGTGTCAACCAGCCAAATGTGGCATTGATGGCAAGCAAGGAGGTTGAATTGAATGTCTTCGACGGTCCTTGTCCTGCTGGTAATGTAGGTGTTCAGGTCAACCATATCGACCCTGTCAACAAGGGTGAGGTGGTATGGACTGTAGATCCTGCAGCCGTTATCTTCTTCGGTCGCCTCTTCCTTACAGGTAAGGTAGATCTCCGCAAGAGGGTAGCAGTAGCCGGTAGCGAGATCAAGACTCCAGGTTATGCTGAAGTATTGGTAGGTACCCCTTTGAGTGCTTTTGTAGCCGATCAGTTGAAAACTACTGAGCACGTGCGAGTTATCAATGGTAATCCTCTGACAGGTACTCAGGCATCACTTGCCTCTTATGTAGGTGGACACACCTCAGAGATCACCGCTATTCCAGAGGGTGACGACAAGGATGAGATGCTGGGCTGGATACTTCCACGCACCGATCAGTTCTCTACATCCCGCAGCTATTTCTCATGGCTTTTCGGCAAGAAGAAGGAATATGCGCTGGATGCACGTGTGAAGGGTGGTGAGCGCCACATGATCATGAGCGGCGAGTACGACTCAGTATTGCCAATGGACATCTATGGTGAGTATCTCATCAAAGCCATCATCACAGGCGATATCGACAAGCAGGAGCAGCTCGGTATCTACGAGGTGAGCCCAGAAGACTTTGCTGTAGCTGAGTTTGTAGATAGTTCCAAGCTCGAACTCCAGAAGATTGTACGTGACGGTTTGAATACCTTGCGTAAGGAGAATGCTTAATTTAATGAATAAATAAGAAATGAGTGCATTAAGAAATTATCTCAATAAGATAAAGCCTAACTTCCAGGAGGGAGGTAAGCTTCATGCCTTCGAGAGTGTCTTCGATGGTTTCGAGAGCTTCCTGTACGTGCCTAACACGACAGCGAAGAGCGGAGCTAATATTCACGACTCTATCGACTCGAAGCGCATCATGAGCTTTGTGGTAATCGCCCTGATTCCTGCATTGCTCTTCGGTATGTATAATGTGGGATACCAGAATTTCAAGGCTGCAGGTACACTGGATGCTGCCAGCTTCATCGAGGTCTTCGGCTTCGGATTCCTGGCTGTCCTTCCTAAGTTGCTGGTTAGCTACATCGTGGGTCTCGGCATCGAGTTTGCCTGGGCTCAGTGGAAGCACGAGGAAATCCAGGAGGGTTACCTCGTCAGCGGTATCATCATCCCATTGATCATTCCTATCTCTACACCGTTGTGGATGCTCGCCCTGGCGTGCGCCTTCGCAGTTATCTTCTGCAAGGAAATCTTCGGTGGTACCGGTATGAACATCTTCAATGTGGCTGTGGGTGCCCGTATGTTCCTCTTCTTCTCATATCCATTGGCTATGAGTGGTGATAAGGTCTGGGTGGCTAAGGATGCTATCTTCGGTCTGGGTAACACCCTGCCTGATGGCTTCACAGCTGCTACTCCTCTCGGTCAGCTGGCTCAGGGCAGCATGCCTTCAGCTAGTCTCTGCGATTCTATCATCGGTTTCATTCCTGGCTGTATCGGTGAGACTTCAGTCATCGCCATCGCCATCGGTGCCATCATCCTTCTCTGGACAGGCATCGCATCATGGAAGACCATGGGCTCTGTATTCGCAGGCGGCATCGTGATGGCGCTTATCTTCCAGGCTCTCGGCATGACACCTATCGCCTGGTATGAGCACATCGTTCTCGGTGGTTTCTGCTTCGGAGCCGTATTCATGGCTACCGACCCTGTAACCTCTGCCCGTACAGAGAAGGGTAAGTACTTCTACGGATTCTTCATCGGTGCCATCGCCGTTATCGTACGTGTGATGAACCCAGGTTATCCAGAGGGTATGATGCTCGCTATCTTCTTCGGCAATATGTTTGCTCCACTCATCGACTACTGTGTAGTACAGAGCAACATCTCTCGCCGTGCTAAACGTGCTATTAAATAATGTAGGAGGAATGTAGATATGAAGACAAATTCAAATAGCTATACTATTATCTATTCGGTTATCATCGTGGTAATCGTGGCATTCCTGCTCGCGTTCGTGTCTTCTTCGCTGAAGGCAACACAGGATGCCAACGTGGCTCTTGATACTCAGAAGCAGATTCTGAACTCCCTGAACCTGCGCGACCTTGACAACGCTACTGCGGCTGCCAAATATAAAGAGGTGGTGAAGGACGAGAAGGAGAAGGATGGCATGAAGTATTACGAGTGCGAGATTGATGGTCAGAAGAAGACTGTTTACTCTGTAAAGGGTAGGGGTCTCTGGGGCGGCATTTCAGGCTTCATCGCCGTGGATGCTGACAACAACACCATCTATGGCGTATATTTCAACCACGAAGGCGAGACAGCCGGACTCGGTGCTGAAATCAAGGACAACCTGAAGTGGCAGCAGAAGTTCCAGGGCAAGAAGATTCACAAGGATGGAGTAGAGGGCATCGCTCTGGGCGTTGAGAAAGACGCTCCTGCCAGCGACCCTAACAATGTGGATGCCGTTACCGGTGCTACATTGACATCCAATGGTGTGGATGCAATGCTCAAGGAAGGTCTTGCTAAATTCATTAAATAATTAAGCGAAATTATGGCATTATTTAGTAAACAAAATAAGGAGGCATTCATCAAGCCACTGAACGGCGACAACCCTATCCTCGTCCAGGTGCTTGGTATCTGTAGTGCCCTGGCTGTTACTTCCCAGCTGAAGCCAGCCATTGTGATGGGACTTGCCGTTACTATCATCACGGCATTCTCTAACGTGATTATTTCCATCATCCGCAACACCATCCCTCAGCGCATCCGTATCATCGTCCAGCTGGTGGTAGTTGCTGCCCTGGTTACCATCGTGAGCCAGGTGCTGAAGGCTTTCGCCTACGACGTGAGCGTGCAGCTCTCAGTGTATGTGGGTCTGATCATCACCAACTGTATCCTGATGGGTCGCTTGGAGGCGTTCGCCATGATGAACAAGCCTTGGCCTTCATTCCTCGATGGTGTAGGTAATGGTTTGGGTTACGCCCTCATCCTCGTGATTGTGGGTGCTGTTCGTGAGTTCCTGGGCCGCGGCTCATTGCTCGGTTTCCAGCTGATACCAGAGGGAGCTTACAACTTCGGATATGTTAACAACGGTATGATGACCATGCCAGCCATGGCATTGATTCTCGTTGGATGTGTAATCTGGGTACATCGTGCCTATATTTATAAGGAGGAGAAGTAAGATGGAGCACGCAATAAGTTTGTTTTTCCGTTCGATTTTCGTCGATAACATGATCTTCGCCTACTTCCTGGGTATGTGTTCATACTTGGCAGTATCCAAGAACGTGAAGACCTCTTTGGGCTTGGGCTTGGCAGTAACCTTCGTGTTGCTCATCACCGTGCCTGTAGATTACCTGTTGCAGACCAAGGTGCTCAGCGCCGATGGCATTCTGGGTGTTGACCTCACTTACCTGAGCTTCATCCTCTTCATCGCCGTCATCGCCGGTATCGTGCAGCTGGTCGAGATGATTGTAGAGAAGTTCTCACCATCGCTCTATGCAGCGCTGGGTATCTTCCTGCCATTGATTGCCGTAAACTGTGCCATCATGGGTGCATCGCTCTTCATGCAGCAGCGCATCCTGATGGATCCTACCAATACTCAGGCTATCACCTCTGTATGGGATAGCATCGTTTATGCCGTAGGTTCCGGTCTGGGTTGGACTCTCGCCATCGTGCTGATGGGAGCCATCCGCGAGAAGATGCAGTATTGCGACGTGCCAAAGCCATTGCAGGGACTCGGCATCACATTTATCACAGTAGGCCTCATGGCAATGGCTATGCTTTGCTTCTCAGGCTTGAAAATCTAAAAAAGGAGGACTATAGATATGGGTAATACATCATTTATATTGGCTAGTATCGGAGTTTTCCTCGTGGTGATTCTCCTGCTGGTTATCATCCTGCTCGTGGCTAAGAAGTATCTGAGCCCTAGCGGAAATGTAAATATCGAAATCAATGGCGACAAGACCATCAACGTGCCTCAGGGCAGCAGTTTGATGACTACGCTGAATGAGAACGGCATCTTCCTGCCTTCTGCCTGCGGCGGTAAGGCAAGCTGTGGCCAGTGTAAGGTTCAGGTGCTCGAGGGCGGCGGCGAGATTCTCGATTCTGAGAAGCCTCACTTCACCCGCAAGCAGATTAAGGACCACTGGCGTCTGGGATGCCAGTGCAAGGTGAAGGGCGACCTGAAGATCAAGGTGCCTGAGAGTGTGATGGGCGTGAAAGAGTGGGAGTGCGAGGTTATCTCCAACAAGAACGTTTCATCATTCATCAAGGAGTTCAAGGTGGCTCTGCCTCCAGGCGAGCACATGGACTTCGTTCCGGGTTCTTACGCTCAGATCAAGATTCCTGCATACGACTGCATCGATTACGACAAGGACTTCGACAAGGATCTCATTGGCGAGGAGTACATCGGAGCATGGAAGAAGTTCAACATCTTCTCTCTCAAGGCTCACAACCCAGAGCCTACCGTTCGTGCTTACTCTATGGCGAACTATCCTGACGAGGGTGACATCATCACCCTGACCGTACGTATCGCCACAACTCCATTCTTGCCACGTCCACAGGTAGGATTCCAGAACGTACCAACAGGTATCGCTTCTTCTTACATCTTCTCATTGAAGCCAGGCGACAAGGTAATGATGAGTGGTCCTTACGGCGACTTCCATCCTAACTTCACATCAGGCAAGGAGATGATCTGGATTGGTGGTGGTGCCGGTATGGCTCCATTGCGTGCGCAGATTATGCACATGACCAAGACCCTGCACACCACCGACCGTGAGCTTCACTTCTTCTACGGAGCGCGTGCATTGGGTGAGGCATTCTTCCTGGAGGACTTCTGGGAGCTTGAGAAGGAATTCCCTAACTTCCACTTCCATCTTTCACTCGACCGCAAGGACCCAGTGGCAGATGCTCAGGGCGTGAAGTACTACGAGGGATTTGCTGTTAACTGCATCCGTGATACCTACTTGAAGGATCACGAGGCACCAGAGGATTGCGAGTACTATCTCTGCGGACCTCCAATGCTGATCAAGACCGTAACCGATTATCTGGATTCTCTGGGAGTAGATCCTGAGAGCATCATGTATGATAACTTCGGATAAAGATGATAAAATAAAAGCCGTTGCGCTCATGAGTTGCCTCATGATGCCCAACGGTTTTTTTGTATTGTTAACAGACTTCTTGGCTTGAAATCTTGGCTGTTTGTCGTTTTTTTCCTAATTTTGCATCACGTTATCCATCACAATGGATCAACAGTGACTGAATCGCATCAAAATAATAGAAATCAAAAGGAAAGAAGAATTATGAAATACCTCTTATTTTCGGATATACATGGCTGTTTGCCAGCATTAGAACGGGCACTCGACTTCTATGAGGCTCAGAAGTGTGATATGATGTGCATCATGGGTGACATCATCAACTATGGTCCCCGCAACCGCATTCCGGAGGGCATCGACCCTAAGGGCATTGTGGAGCGCCTCAATGGTCTGGCAGACCATATAATCGCCGTACGTGGAAACTGTGATGCAGAGGTCGATCAGATGCTGCTCGATTTCCCTATCATGGAAACCTACGCCCTGCTCGTGGATGACGGCAAGCGATACCTGCTGACCCACGGACATATATATAATAAGGAGAACATGCCTAAGGGACCTTATGATGCCATCATCTACGGTCATTCTCATCTCTGGGAATTGTCGCATTCCGACCGTGCCATCTGCAATACGGGCAGCATCACCTTCCCTAAGGGCGGCAATCCTCCTACCATCGCCACCTTGGAGGACGGCAAGTTCACCATGTACAATTTGGATACATTGGAAGTCATGGCTACCATGGAGGTGTAATCAAAAAAGGAAAATCCTAACAATATGATCGAGGAATATCAAATCAGAATTCTGCCAGAACAGGCAGCGAGCGAGGAAGGCATCAAGCGCTATCTCGCCAAGGAAAAGGGGTTGGATGTGAGAACACTCAACCAGGTGAGGGTGCTCAAGAGAAGCATCGATGCCCGCCAGCGCACCATCTTTGTCAATCTCAAGGTGCGTGCCTATATCAATGAGTTTCCGCAGGACGACCAGTATGTCCATACGGAATATCCCGACGTGAGCAGTAAGCCTTGTGTCATCGTGGTGGGAGAGGGACCTGGCGGTCTCTTTGCTTCCCTCAAACTCATCGAATTGGGTTACAGACCGGTGGTTTTGGAGCGTGGCAAGGATGTGCGTGAGCGCAAGAAAGACCTCAGTAATATCACCAAGACCCAGAAGGTGGATGGCGAGAGCAACTACTGTTTTGGTGAGGGTGGTGCAGGTGCCTATAGTGACGGCAAACTTTATACCCGCAGCAAGAAACGTGGTAGCGTGGATAAGATACTGAATGTGTTCTGTCAGCATGGAGCCAATACGAATATCTTAGCTGATGCCCATCCGCATATCGGTACCGATAAGTTGCCGCGTGTCATCGAGAATATGCGCAATACCATTCTCCAATGTGGTGGTGAGGTGCATTTCCAGACCAAGATGACCCGCTTCGTCTTGGAGGGCGACAAGGTGATAGGTGTGGAGGCTGTCAACCTGCAGACGGGTGCGGAGGAAAACTATCGTGGACCAGTGATTTTGGCTACCGGTCATAGTGCCCGTGATGTGTATCGCTATCTCGCTTCTTCCAAGATAGAGATTGAGGCGAAGGGCATTGCGGTGGGTGTCCGTCTGGAGCATCCTTCCCAGATCATCGATCAGATACAGTATCACAACAAGAACGGTCGTGGCAAGTATCTGCCTGCAGCCGAATACAGTTTTGTAACCCAGGTGGATGGCAGGGGTGTATATAGTTTCTGTATGTGTCCGGGCGGTTTTGTGATTCCTGCAGCTACGGGTCCGGAACAGCTTGTGGTCAACGGCATGAGTCCGAGCAACCGTGGTACGGCATGGAGCAATTCGGGCATGGTGGTGGAGACGCATCCTGAAGATGTAGCGCCATTTGTGAAGGATCATCAGGCAGTGTTGGAGGAAATCGAACTTCGCAGACAGGAGGATTCTTCACTCTTCACTCCTCACTCTTCCCTCCAAATGATGTATTTCCAGGAGATATTGGAGAAACAGTGCTGGCAGCAGGGCAACATGAAGCAGACGGCGCCATCTCAGCGCATGGCCGACTTCGTGAACAACCGTTTGAGTTACGACCTGCCTAAGAGCAGTTATGCGCCGGGTCTGGTATCCAGTCCGCTTCATTTCTGGATGCCGTCATTTGTGAGCAAGCGTCTGCAGGAAGGATTCAAGACATTCGGCAAGAATGCGCATGGATTTCTGACCAATGAGGCGATACTGATAGCGACGGAGACTCGCACCTCTTCTCCGGTTCGCATTGTTCGCGACCGTGAAACCTTGCAGCATGTCCGCATCCAGGGTCTCTTCCCTTGTGGTGAGGGAGCTGGCTATGCTGGTGGCATCGTTTCAGCAGGCGTGGATGGAGAGCGCTGTGCCGAAATGTGTGCGCAGTATATGGAGCAGCTGTGATTTAAAATAATCAAATATAAAAAACACCTGAGCATCATTTCGCTGCTCAGGTGTTTTTGTCGGAATATTTAGGCTTACATCACGTCTTCTATTTTCCAATCTGTAATATTATGTGTAGCGACATCAAAGTTGATGCCTACCTTTACGATTGGCAAGCCACATAGAGCAAAACGTTTAGGATATTCCTTGAGGTCAATCTGCTTCATCGCTGCAGCTGCATCCTTATTGAGTTTCAACTCAAAGAGATAGAGATGCGTAGCTGTTCTCAGTACCATATCCACTCTTCCTGACGGAGTGCGAACTTCTACGTCCACGTAATTATCAAGAATAGAGAATATCACATACATCATCTGCTGATAATGCCCCTCTGAATCCGCATTGTTGCAATACGGAACCGTGGCAAGAAAAGCTTGAAGCATCTGCAAAGCACCATTCATATCATTACGGCGAATAAGAGCCGACATCTTTGCGATGGTGGTTGCTCCCTTAGGCGTAGTCATACCTATATAATTAGGTAAGAGACTACGATATAATCCAACACGGATTTCTTTGTTTGGGATATCAAGCGTGAAAAGCTCAGTTTCAGGGTCGTATCCTTTTATAGTTATATAACCACTTTGATACAGTAAAGGCATGATGGACACCATCATTTCGGTCGGTGCGTCAAAGTCTGACTTGTCAGCCTCACAACGTCCTATATCAGAAGGCATTACCTGAAATTTCTTAAGCATTTCTATCAGATAGGTAGGTGTGCCAGAAGTAAACCAATAATAATCCAACTTACTTTTAGCCATAGCATTCAGCAGACTATAGGGGTTGAAAATATCTGGTGACTGAGCTGCAAAATGATAACCGTCATAAAACTCTCGCAATGCATCAAGAGTCTGAGTTCGGGTTAGATTCATCTTAACTGCCAAAGCATCAACATCTGCTGACATCTGAGTCTCCAATTCCTCCTTGGTAATACCGCAGATTCCAGCGTACTCATGATCCATGCTGATATTGGTGATATTATTGAGTTCACTGAAGATGCTCATCTGCGAAAATTTAGTGATACCTGTCAGGAAAACAAAGCGAAGCATAGGTTCGCAATCCTTCAAAGGACTATAGAAATTACGCATCACATTGCGCAAATCTTTCAAATGAGAATCTTCATGCACAACATCAAGTAGGGGAGCATCATACTCGTCAATGAGTACAACCACCTGCTTGTCAGTTTGCTGATAAGCTTTAATAATTAAATCTGCCAAACGGGTATTAGGATCCTGACGTGGAGTATCAATACCAAAAAGTTTCTCCAGTTTATTCAATTCGAAATCCAAATATCTTTCCAGCTGGTCTTTCTCCATGTGTTTACCGCCAGCCATGCTGAAATGCAGGACAGGATATTCCGTCCAGTCCTTTTCCAACTTTTCAATAGCGAGTCCTTTGAAGAGTTCCTTCTTTCCCAGAAAATAACTCTTAAAGGTAGAAACCAATAGTGACTTTCCGAAACGGCGTGGACGGCTTAAGAAGAAATGTTTTCCTCCGCTATGAGTCATGCGATAGACATATTCCGTCTTATCAACGTACAGCAGATTTCGGGTGATGATTTCCTCGAAAGTCTGGATTCCTACTGGATATAATTTCAATTCTGCCATGGTTTGTTCTTTTAAGTTTCTGGTGATAATACCTTATCAGCCTATTTGCTTTTGCAAAGCTAATCATTTTATTCGGAATAACAAAGGGAATTGGCTAAAAAATGCCGATTGTGCAAACGTTTGCATGGTAATATATGTAGAAAATTAGAGGAAAAATGTGCAGGTTTCGGAAAAAAAAGTTAATTTTGCCGCAATAAAGTAAGTATAATAAAAGTTTCTAACTAAGTAATGGATATTGCTAAAAGCATGTTCATCTTAAAAAATAGACAAAGTTAAAAATAGCGTATAAGTTCCTAAAAGAAGTGATGATTACCTAACAGAAAAGTACAAGGTCATCTAGCTGCTCAAAGAAGCTTAGAACAATATATAAATAATAACTTAACTAAATAAATAAAAGATGAAAAGATTTTTTATGTTTTTAATGGCGGTTTGGGCATTATTGTCCATATCGCAAACGGTAAAGGCAGCCGATGATGTTTATTTAATGACAGCTGAAAGCATCAATGGTGCCGGGGGAAGCTACGATATCCCTAGTAATCATAAAATGGATTTGGAGTCCGGTGATACTTATAAAATTAAAATCGAAAGTAATAGCGCTGATGAATTTTACTTTCGAGTAGGTGTTAACAGCTCGCCCCAAAAACAGTTTTACCCTTCAATGAATGGTGAACTTCTCGAAATTAATGAGGAAGGGGGCTCAAGTTTATATAAAAGTGCTGAACAAGGAACTTCGTCCAGTAATACCTGGAAGGTTTCTTTTGATAAAAATGCTTATGAGTACATTACTATTCATGTTGTTATTAAAGGCGAAACAAAAGTATGGGTTGATGGTAAGAAAAAAGATAGTGGTACTGTAACTCCTCCTACTCCTTCTGGTGAAAATCCAATTGCAAATCGTAAATACAGCGAGGGTTATTATCTTGTAGGTAACTTCTTCAACTTTGATGGTGAAACAATCAACTATAAAGATGCTGTGTTTAAATTCCAGGAGCAAAAAAAAGATGCAGAAGATAATGCCGTTTATATGGTGCAAATTCCTGCAACTCTTACTGCAAAAGCTCAGGTAATGAGTGTGGACGCAACAGGAACTCCTGTTGCTGTTTATGGCCCTGGTAAGAATTCCACAACTATTATTGATAATACTAATCCTGTAATGGGTGAGGATCATACAGCAACTCTCGTCTTTAATAATTTGGAAAAAAGTGAGGATATTTCAGAAAAAGATGGAAACTACTGGAATATGAAAAGCCGTAGAACAAAAACTACCGAAGGTGGTCAAGATGGTTCTTATACTATTTATCTTACAATTGGCCATCTTAAGAAAGAGCCAAGTTCGTTGACAATCAAATATGATGATATGAAGCGTGTTGCTTATTATCTGAGTACAGATGAGGAGGCTACAGCTATGACTTTAACTTCTGACAGAAAAAATTATAATGTACTATCCGATCAAGGAAATTTCTATGCTGGTAAATTTTATGGTAATTTGTATGCACAAGAGGGCTCTGAGTTCTATGCGATTTCTAATGCAATGAATCAAGATAAGAAAGAAAATATTTTTGATGAGTATAAAAATCAAGTAGTGTATCTGGAAAATATTCTTTCTACTTATCCAAAGTTGTTCTTGTGGGGTAATGGAGGTAAGCCTCTAAAAACCACAGACAACAAAATTAATGCTAAAAATGGAACTTTTAAATTAAATGATGATGTTGTAGGTGTTTCGTCATGGGAATTTAATAGCAATAAAGGCAATAATAATCATAATGAGTTATGGGGAAATACTGGTGGAGAGGTTCTAAGTACAGGTCGTAAAACTATTACTTCCCTCTCAATGGTAGGTACAGCTATTCCTGGTACTACTACTGCAGATGGTGAATGGAATTGGGGTTCTGATGTTGCTGATATGGATTTTGATGTTTCAGAGAACTGCTATAAGTTGACCATAGCTACTACTGAAGACAATAAGAACAAGCCATTCCGCTTTGTCGGTAATCATACACAGGCAATCAACTGGTTTGAAAATGGTACAAATCCAGAGGATAAGGCAGCAATTTATCCTTATGATGAAACTGCTCCAGTAGGTCATAAAGCTTCACGTTCTGATCCTAATGAGGTTTCTTATACAGAGAGTGGTCTGACAGAAAGTACGGATGAAAATCTCAATATCATATGGAACCGTCCTGCTGGTACTTGGACAGTAAGATTCTACATCTATACTTCTACTGTGGGAGGTAATTCATCTTACAGATATTTCTATACTATTTCAAAGAACCGAGATTTGGAACTTCGTGATTTTAAAGATGTAGTTTACATGTCTGAGGAAAATGTTCGTAATATTAAGAATAAAGGTAATTATCAATACTTCAGAACATGGAGTGATAAAACGGCTTGGAAGCGTCCTAAGAATGTGGATGTCTTTGTTGTATCGGAGGTTACTGCTGCAGATGCAAATAACCACGTAGGATTTAAATTGAAGAATATTAATAATTTTGATACTTCTGAAGATGTTATTCCTGCATATACTGGTGTAATCTTGGCTTTGAAGGAAGATATTAAAGTTCCTGGTGCTGTGTTCCATAAGAGAAAGTCTTTGATTACTTATAATACTTTGGTTATTCCACTGGAAGAGGCAACTAATAAGAAGTTGAAATATACTGGAGACAATCGCTTGGAAGAATGTGTTATAGCTAAGAATATTCCTACAGCGGATGAAGAAAATGTTAATTATCTCTTTGGATTCTATCATGCAATTCATGGTTTAGGCTTGGATAACGCAATAGACAAACAAGGTTATAATCAAAACGATTATCTTTTGGGATTCTGGATTTCCAATGGTAAGGGCTTGACCTATGCAAATAGTAGCTATCTTTCTATAAAGAAAGCAATAGCGGAAAAGCTCAATTTGGGTACGAGCAATGATTTTAGTGCGCTTCAAAACCAGTCAGGTAGTGCAAAGAAAATCCCTGCACTCTTCTTTGATTTCGGTGCTGTAGATAATGACGTTACTGGAATACAGGGGGTAGTTGAATCTAAAACAGTGCTTGACGGTAAGTATTATACCTTGAGTGGACAGCAAGTGGAACACCCTACGGTAGGTGGCATTTACATCCACAATGGTAAGAAATACGTAATTAAATAATATTGGATAAGTAAAAACTGAAGATATGAAAAAGAAGTATATAATTCCACAGATGACTATGGTTACTTTTGCGGGAGAAACTTTCTGTGAAGGATTCAATGGGGCATCTGGACTTAACAACTCAGATCAAAGCCATTACGGTGGAACTGGTGCCAAGGAAAACGACTTCTCTTCTTGGGATTACGATTTCGATGAGGAGGAAGATACTGAATCTAATTTCAAGAGCAAGTCGCTCTGGGATTAAATGAAAATTCAGATGAAATGAGTTTGAAACAAAAATATACAGAGTTTATATAACAAACTTTTATTAATCATCTTTTACTAAAGTTAGACGAGGGTTGCAGGGATGCAATCCTCGTTTTTCGTTTAGCAGGTTGTTAGTGAGGGGGATGGGGCAGATTTCTATAATTCATAAACGTCATAACTCATTGAATATGGGAGAATCTTTTTTCTGAGTAATTTGCTGATAACTTGAAGGATTCTTGCTGTTTTTTTTGGTATTTTCGATAAAATAGCTTATTTTTGCATCACATTTCAGTTAAACGTTTTAAAAGGAGATGGATATGAAACGGATAGAAGAACGATATATTAGCTTGCTTACCGATTTCGGTTTTAAGCGTATCTTTGGAACAAAGCCTAACAAGGATTTGCTCATCAATTTCTTGAATTCACTGTTTGATGGTTTTCAGGTCATCAAGGATGTGAAGTACTTGAATAGTGAGCACGTTGGTGATGTCTTTGCCGAGCGTAAGGCCATCTTTGATGTATATTGCGAAAATGAACGTGGTGAAAAGTTCATCGTTGAGATGCAGAATGCTTATCAGAAGTACTTCAAGGATCGTTCTTTGTTCTATTCTACTTTTCCTATCCGTGAACAGGCTCCAAAGGGGGCAGAATGGAACTTTCAACTTGAACATGTATATACTGTTGCTCTGCTGAACTTCGACTTGGAAGAAGAGGCATTTGACAAGAATGATATCAATCATGATGTGGGCTTGCTTGACAAGAAGACTCTTAAGGTTTTTAATGACAAACTTTCTTTCAAGTATGTTGAGATAGCGAAGTTCAACAAGACAGAGGAGGAGCTTGACACGCTTTATGATAAGTGGTTGTATGTATTGAAAAACCTTTCCCGATTGGATAAGCGTCCTGCTGCCTTGAAAGAGAAAGTGTTTACTAAACTCTTTGAGGAGGCCGAGATTGCGAAGTTCACCCCAACAGAGCTGAAAGAATATGAGGATAGTTTGAAGGCTTACCGTGATGTCAAAAACTCTATAGATACGGCTTTGGAAAAGGGTCGTGAAGAAGGTATGGCGGAAGGAATGGCTAAAGGAATGGAAAAAGGAATGGCTAAAGGAATGGAAAAAGGAATGGCTAAAGGAATGGAAAAAGGAATGGCTAAAGGAATGGAAAAAGAAAAGCAATCCACAGCTCGCCGCCTTCTTTCAATGGGTCTTTCTGAAGAGCAAGTATCAACGGCCACCGAGCTTCCACTGGAGGTAATCCGGAAATTGAGTGAACAAGCCTGAACTGGCTGAACTTTCAGAAAATCATATAAAAATGAGGAAAGAATATGAGGATAGTTTGAAGGCTTATCGTGATGTCAAGAACTCTATAGATCCGGTTATCTGACCATCAAGGATTATGACGAGGGTGTTTATACTTTAGGTATTCCTAACTTTGAAGTAAGGAAAGCACTTAAAGAATTACTTTAAGCATTTTTTAGGTTTAAATACTACACCTCTCTTAAACCATTACTTTATGGTCTAAGAGAGGTTTTTAATTATGCAAACTTTTGGGCGGAAATCTTTGAAAGATTCTATGCAATCGATTGCATAATAATATTTTACGTTCTAGTGCAATCGATTGCATATAAAAAGTGTGGGTTAAGCGCTTGTTTATTTGCTGTTTACACCTTTTGTTATTATATTTGCAAACAAATGATAAATAACTAAATATCTTAACTTAACAACACAATTTATGAGAAGGTTTACTAAGAAGCTTTGGACGGCATTGCTGCTCCTTCTGGTCTCAATGCAGTCGATGGCGACGGATGTCTTCACATCTAATCGTACAGACTTCCGAGACGAAAGTATCTATTTCATGATTACCACACGTTTCTACGATGGTGATCCTGCTAACAATGTGCTCTGCTGGGATAACCAGGAAGCACAGAAGAGTACCAAGGACCCTTGTTGGCGAGGTGACTTCCAGGGTGTCATCGACAAGCTCGACTACATCAAGGCGTTAGGTTTCACTGCCATCTGGATTACTCCTGTCGTACAGAATGCGTCCGGTTATGACTACCACGGCTATCATGCTTCGGATTTCTCCAAGGTAGATTGCCGTTATCAGAGCGGTGACGGCAAAAAGAGCGGTGACGTGATGTTCCAGGAACTCATCGACAAGGCTCACGAAAAGGGTATCAAGATTATCCTCGATATCGTGCTCAACCACTCCGGTAACTTCGGTGAGGAGAAGCTCTGCAAGGAGTTCGACCGCGATACACGTCTTCGTAATCAGGCAGACATCAATGCTTGTATGATTCCTAATCCCGAAACATTAGGTAGTGACTATCCAAGTCTTTTGCCTACGGCACAGTATCAGCGTCGTCTTGCCCTGATGAAGAATACAGATGGCAATAACCACGATATACACAACTATTGGCATCATACAGCCAACAACTGGAACTGGGACTTCCCAAGCCGTTGGATGGGTCAGATTGCTGGTGACTGTGTGGATCTCAACACAGAGAACGACTACGTGGCTAAGTATCTCGTAGATTGCTATGGACAGTTTATCAAGATGGGTGTCGATGGTTTCCGTATTGATACATCCGGCCACATCTCCCGCTTGACATTCAACAAGGAGTTCATCCCTAAATTTGTAGCTCTCGGTAAGAAGTACGAGGACAAGCGCTTGAACAAGGCACCTTTCTTTATGTATGGTGAGGTTTGTACACGTATGAACGATGTAACCTACAGAGGTCAGGCCAATCTTTCTTGCTACTTCTATACCTGGAAGTCGGATCAGTCCTTGCTTGATGCTTGGGATGGAAGCCAAAGCTACTGGGATAATCAGGTGATTCCTGAGGGTTCTGAGCCTGTGGGTCCACAACAGCTTTGCTTGAAGGAGACAACTTCTCCACAGAGCAACAATGCCAAGATGATCAATGGCGCATGGCACGAGCCAGACTATTCTCAGGCAAGCGGATTCAACGTCATTGACTTCCCTATGCACTACAGCTACAACACTGCCCAACAGGCTTTCGGCATGGCAAGCGGCGATGAGTGCTATAATGACGCTACTTTCAATGTGGTATATGTAGATAGCCATGACTATAGTCCAGGTCCTAGCGATACCAACCGTTTCGGTGGTACAGATGCTCAGTGGGCTGAGAACCTCTCTCTCTTGTTTACCTTCCGTGGAATCCCATGTCTCTATTATGGTTCTGAGGTTGGTTTCCGTCGTGGTAAAGTAATTGATAAAGGTCCTAATGGTCCTCTTTCTAACACCGGTCGTGCTTACTTCGGTGGTTATATCACAGGTGATGTAGAAGCATCAGACTTCGGTGAATACAAGGCTTCTGGTAATGTGGCTGCTACTTTGAATCATGATTTGGCTCAGCACCTCATCCGTTTGAACAAGATTCGTCAGGCTGTTCCTGCTCTCCGTAAGGGTCAGTGGACTACAGATGGTTGTAAGGCCAATGGTGGTATCGCTTTCAAGCGTGCTTATAAGGACAACTATGCACTCGTAGCCCTCAATGGTGGTGCTACTTTCACAGATTGCCCAGATGGTACTTATACAGACTTGGTAACAGGCAAGACTTACACAGGTCCTACTATCACCGTTGATGCTCCTAGTAATCAGGGTCAGGTTCGCGTACTCGTGAAAGACTGGAAGGGTGGCAAGCTCATTGATGATGGTGCTTTCATCTACGATACAACAGCCAAGTCTCTGGGCGGTCAAAAATATGATGGTAATGAAGAGGCTGGTACAACTTGGGTTGACGAGGCTCCTCTTCAGCCAGTAAGCGTTTCTCTTTCTCCAGCTGGTGGTACTTTCCGTACCAATACGATAACTGTTACCGCAAAACTCTCTGAAGATGCCTTGTCTGGTTGGTACCAGATAGAGGGTCAGGACAAGGTAGATTTGACTCCTGGTAAGGCTGCTACCTTCACTATCGGCGAAGGCATGAACTTCAAGGACACCAAGACTGTGACTTGGAGCGCTACAAGCTCTGAAGGCGAGAAGACTGGTAAGGTTACTTATACCAAGGTAGATCCTAACGCAGCTATCACCGTATATGTAAAGGCAGACAAGGCTCCAACTATCTATGCTTGGGTTCCTGGTACTCCAGCCAAGGAGTTGACAGGTGCATGGCACGGTAAGACCATGGATGGTCCTGAAGAGATTGGTGGTGTCAACTACTGGTACAAGACTTTCGATGGAGTAGAGAGCTTCAATGTGATTCTGAATAATGGTAATGACAAGCAGTCAAGTGACATCACTGGTATCACAGGCGATATCTACTTGGAGTATGACGGTGGTTCAAGTGTCAAGACGCTCGATGCTCCTGTCAACACAGCAGCCAAGGTTACTTTGAGTCCTAATGGTGGTGACTTCCAGAAGACTATCTCCGTAACTGCCACATTGAGCAACAATGCCAAGAGCGGTTGGTATAAGATTGGTGATGGCGAGCAGGTGGCTCTTACCCCTGGTAAGGCTGCTACCTTCACTCTCGGTGCTGACATGATGGAAGGCGAGAGCCAGACTGTAACTTGGAGCGCAACCAATGCAGATAACGAAACCAAGACAGGTTCTGCTACCTTCAACAAGACGAAAGAGATCGTTATTCCTACTCCAACAGGTATCTATGCTTACTTCCTCGCTCCTGCTAACTGGAATGACATCCACGTATGGGCTTGGAATGATACAGACAACTTTACTGGTGGTAACTGGCCAGGTGTAGCATGTACCAAGACTGGTGAGAAGAAGAATGGTCTGGATGTTTGGATGTGGAAGTATGATGGCGATTTGACAAGTACTCCTACCAAAATCATCTTCAATAACAATGGTAATGGTGACAACCAGACAGGTAATTTCGATTTCGTAAACGGTGCAGTTTATGACCGCAACGGTAAGACCAACGAGTCTGTCTCAACAGGCATCAACCAGGTAGGTAGCAAGAAGGCTCCTGCTAAGTTGAAGATTTACTCTATCAACGGTCAGAAGGTAGCTGAGGTAGGCAGTATGGCAGATGCTGAGTACATCCTCGCTCCAGGTGTCTATGTTTGCGGTGGCAAGAAGTATGTCATCAAGTAATCATAAACTCTCTTTAAATACTTAGGGATATACGTTCTCTCTCTGAGAGATACTAATATATCAATTTTTAATTAATCAAAGTAATAAGTTTTCCGGTCGGGCTCTTTGGTAGAGCTTGACCGGTTTTTTTGTTTCGTTTGTTTTCCTCCTCTGAATTGTATTTCGTCAAATTCATCGAAATCTGCACGAATTGTGATAAAAAAGATAAAACTTTTCGTCATTTACAATATCTTTTGTATCTTTGCACCAAACAAATAGAAAACAAAGATGAAAATAGGTGATAAAGTAAGATTCCTGAGTGAAGTGGGAGGCGGAAAGATCTCCGGCTTCCAGGGTAAAGATATCGTGATGGTGATGGACGAGGATGGCTTCGAGATTCCTACTTCCATCCACGACGTGGTAGTGGTGGAACAGGACGACTATGCCATGGGTAAAATGATTTCTGCCAAGATGGATGCCAAACAGGCTGCAGAGGAACGTGCCAACACGGAACTGAAGAACGACAGCCGAAGCATCAAGTCTATCCTCAACCAGCATGATGTGGAGGTGGATATGAATGTGGACGAGTATGATGCTGCCGACCGTGAGATTACCTTCCAGGCTCCAGCCCGTGAGCGTGACGGCGGCAACAAGCTCAGCGCTTATCTCGCTTTCGTGCCGGTGGATATCAAGGAAATCACGAACACCCGTTTCGAGACTTACTTCGTCAATGACAGCAACTATTTTATCCAATACACCTATCTCGTGGCTGAGGGTAATGCCTGGACGCTGAAAGGATGTGGAGAGGTAGAGCCTAACACGAAACTCTTCATCGAGGAATTCGGTCGTGACGTGCTTAATGAGATGGGACATATCGCCATCCAGATGGTGGCCTACAAGAAGGATAAGCCTTTCCTCCTCAAGCCTGCTACCGACGTGCAGTTCCGCCTGGATCCAGTGAAGTTCTACAAGTTGCATCTCTTCGAGGAGAATGATTTCTTCGAGACACCTGCCTTGCTCTTCACTATCGTGGAGAATGATGAGGTGGCAAGACCTTTGGTCGTTGACTCCAAGAGATTGAAGGAGCAGATGTATAAGGACGAGAAAATCGTCGCCAACGAGAGCAAGAAGAAGCAGAAGAAGGATGATGGCACGGTGGTTATCGACCTACATGCCGACGAGGTGCTGGAGACGACCGCAGGCATGAACTCCGCCGACATCCTGCATTATCAGATGGATGTGTTCAAGAAGACGATGGCGGAGTACAAGAATAAGAAAGGACAGAAGATCATCTTCATCCATGGCAAGGGCGAGGGCGTGCTCCGTCAGGCAATCGTGCATGAGTTGAACTACCGCTATAAGTCCTGCTCTTATCAGGACGCTTCCTTCCAGGAGTATGGTTATGGAGCAACTCAGGTTACGATTAAGTGAAGAACGAAGAGTGAAGAATTATGAATATGAAATATGGCTTTATGAAGGTGGCAAGTGCAATCCCAGCAGTACGTGTGGGAGATGTCATTTTCAATACTCAGAAGATAGAAGAACAGATTATCTTGGCTGAGGGCAAGGGTGTGGAGGTGATTACTTTCCCTGAACTTTCGCTCACGGGATATACTTGTCAGGACCTTTTCCGCCAGCAAATCCTGTTGGAGGCAACGGAACAGAGCGTGATGATGCTGCTCGATTTCACCCGCAAACTCGATATCATCGCCATCGTGGGCGCTCCTGTCGTGGCTGGCGATCTGTTGCTCAACTGTGCAATCGTCATTCAGCAGGGACAGATATTGGGCATCGTGCCGAAAACTTACCTGCCCAACTACTGTGAATTCTATGAGAAGCGATGGTTTGCATCGGCTCAGGACCTCCGTGAACAGGAAATCCGTTTTGCCGGACATAAGGTGAAACTGACTCCTGACGTGCAGCTCTTCCGTACCTTCGACGGATTCCAGTTTGGTGTGGAAATCTGTGAGGACGTTTGGGCTCCTGCGCCTCCAAGCAACAAGTTGGCTTTGGCGGGTGCTGACATCATCTTCAACCTCTCGGCTACAGATGAGCTGATAGGCAAGAACAGTTATCTGAAGAGTCTGCTCTCCCAGCAGAGTGCCCGCACGATAACGGGCTATGTTTACAGTTCCTGCGGATTTGGTGAGAGCACCCAGGATGTGGTCTATGGAGGCAATGCCCTGATCTATGAAAACGGTGCACTTTTAGGTGAAAGTGAACGTTTTAGCTTAGAGGATCAAATGGTTGTGGCTCAGATAGATGTGGAGAAGCTCCGTTCTGAGCGTCGCACCAATTCTACCTACGTGAATGCCCAGCGAAATATCAAATATTCCGTGCTCAATAAGCAGTTTGGTATCTCCGTGATAGATACACATCCTGCCGAGAATGTCCGTGATTTTGTATTGGAGCGAGAGGTGAATCCGCATCCTTTTATCCCAGCTACTGCCGACATGAAGGCTTCCTGCGAGGAGATTTTCAATATCCAGGTGATGGGTTTGGCGAAGCGCATCGTACATACCCATGCCAAGACCGTGGTGGTTGGCATCAGCGGAGGACTCGACTCTACGTTAGCCCTGTTGGTCTGTGTGAAAACATTCGATAAATTGGGCATGAACCGCAAGGGCATCATCGGTGTCACCATGCCGGGATTCGGAACCACCGACCGCACCTACAATAATGCCATCACGCTGATGGAGAGTCTCGGCATCACCATCCGTGAAATCAGCATCGCCAAGGCGGTAACCCAGCATTTCGAGGACATCGGGCATGATATGGAGGTGCATGATGTAACCTATGAAAATTCGCAGGCGCGCGAGCGTACACAGATACTGATGGATCTTGCCAACCAGTGTGGCGGTATGGTAATCGGTACGGGTGACCTCTCTGAGTTGGCGCTCGGTTGGGCTACCTATAATGGCGACCACATGAGTATGTATGGCGTGAATGCCAGCATCCCTAAGACATTGATTCGCCACTTGGTCAACTATGTGGCTGAGAGTGGGGTGGACGAGCAGAGCCGCATCACTTTGCAGGATATCATCGATACGCCGATCAGTCCGGAGCTGATACCTGCCGACGAAAATGGCAATATCAAGCAGAAAACGGAAGATCTGGTGGGACCATACGAGTTGCACGATTTCTTCCTATATTACTTCCTTCGCTTCGGCTTCCGTCCTTCCAAAATCTATCTTTTGGCAAAGAAAGCCTTCCTTGAATCACAAGGTGAACGAGTGAAGATAAGTGATAATGACCCAGATAGTTATGATGAAGAAACCATCAAGAAATGGCTCAAGACATTCGTGCGTCGTTTCTTCAATCAGCAGTTCAAGCGCAGTTGCTTGCCTGATGGTCCGAAAGTGGGTAGCGTGAGCCTTAGCCCACGTGGCGACTGGCGTATGCCTTCGGATGCCACTTCTACCATCTGGTTGCAGGAAGCTGAAAGCCTGTAGGCCTGGTTGGAAATAAAAAATAAGAATTATGGATTTTGCATTAATTATAGTTTTGATGGGATTCGCTGAAGGAATGACTATTGTTTATGGCTTTTTGGCAGTGATTGCATCTATTATGTTACTTTGGCTGAAAAGTAAGTGGGGTCAGAAGTGGTTGGATAGTCTGGACTGATTTTCAACCCCAAAATCGTTTTAGATTTTAGCATTTGGGCTGATGGTTTCCGTTGCCAGCCCTACATGATATTGTTTCCCGATTTAAGCATCAAGAGCGATTCTGATGTTTAAATCGGGATTTTTAATGGAAAAATTATAGAAATTTAAAAGCGATTATTCGGTGGAAAGATATTTTTTTCGTAACTTTGCGCCCAAAAGTAAAAATAATAATAAATATACAGATAATATGGCTAAGAAATTTGCCGAGCACAATGGTCTGAATTTGACAAAGACCAACAATGACGTTTTAGCAGAGTGGGAGAAGAACGACATCTTCCACAAGTCTATTGACGAGCGTGAAGGCTGCCCTCAGTTTATCTTCTTCGAGGGACCTCCATCAGCTAACGGCCACCCGGGTATTCACCACGTGTTGGCTCGTAGTATCAAGGATACATTCAACAGATACAAGACTATGAAGGGTTTCCAGGTACACCGCAAGGCGGGATGGGATACTCACGGACTTCCTGTTGAACTCGGTGTCGAGAAGGAACTTGGCATTACCAAGAAGGATATTGACAACAAGGCTTCTGAGAAGTATATCTCTACAGAGGACTACAACCATAAGTGTCGCGAGAACGTGATGAAGTTCACCGCTGAGTGGCGCGAGTTGACCGAGAAGATGGGTTACTTCGTAGATCTCGATCATCCTTATATCACCTACGATAACAAGTATATCGAGACTCTCTGGTGGCTCCTCAAGCAGCTCTACAACAAGGGGTTGCTCTACAAGGGTTACACCATCCAGCCATACTCTCCAGGTGCAGGTACAGGCTTGAGCTCTCACGAGTTGAACCAGCCTGGCTGCTATCGCGATGTTAAGGACCTCACCACCACAGCCCAGTTCCTCATCAAGGATCCTAAGGCTGAGTGGACCAAGTGGGGCAAGCCATACTTCATCGCATGGACCACTACACCTTGGACTTTGCCATCAAACGTGGCTCTCTGTGTGGGTCCTAAGATTGACTATGTAGCCATCGAGACCTACAACCTCTACAATGGCGAGCCTATGACACTCGTGATGGCTGAGGCTTTGGTAGGTTCTTATCTGAAGGCAGATCAGGAGTGCAAGGAGGGCGATCTCCTTCCATTCGACAAGGAGAAGAAGCAGTGCCCATGGCGCATTATCGACCACATGAAGGGTACCGACCTCGAAGGCATGCACTACGAGCAGCTCCTGCCATGGGTAAAGCCATGCGAGAAGGTTGATCTCTTCGCACCGGCTTTCGTAACAGAATATGCTGCTGCTCATCCTGAGAAGGTGTTCGCTTCTGAGGATGGTCGCGATAAGTTCGTTGAGATGGACAGCGAGGCTTTCCGTGTCATCCTCGGCGACTATGTTACTACCGATGACGGTACCGGTATCGTTCATATCGCTCCTACATTCGGTGCTGATGACGCCAAGGTAGCCAAGGATGCCAACATCCCTGCGCTCTACCTTATTAATAAGAAGGGCGAGACCCGCCCTATGGTTGACCTCCAGGGTAAGTTCTATCTCATCGAAGACCTCGATGCCAACTTCGTAAGCGCTTGCGTCAACAAGGAGGCATACGCTCATCACGCAGGCGACTACGTGAAGAAT
>ERZ1031845.109-NODE-109-length-33139-cov-14.974943_pt1 | contig 33139 bp, 19 predicted proteins | sample MGYA00518169_ERZ1031845 | MGnify/ENA primary metagenome ERZ1031845 (study PRJEB33719, sample SAMN04261265) | wastewater metagenome | biome: rural village; feature: human; material: feces | host: Homo sapiens | place: El Salvador | collected 2014-01-14 ...
TGAACCTGATGAAGATGCGTGGCTACAATATTGCCAAGACTGCTGAAATGAATGCAAGAGAGATTACTAACGAGCCAACAACTCCTGAGGAGCAGCATCAAACCGATATTGATAATGCTTACTCTGAGGGTCATGATGCAGATGATGCAGACAAGCATGATATTCAGATTCAGCAGGAAGACCAGATGAAGACTCTTGCAGCAGCTTTGGGTATCTCTGAGCAGCAGCTATCTGCCATGAGTGATGAGGAACTGGAATCCCTGACTGGTAAGGATGATAAACTTGACCAAGCTATCTATGACTACCAGTTGTCATCTGCTCGATACCAAGGTGTTGTTGATGATGCACAAGACAAGGTTGACCTCGCTGCTCATCAGGCAGAGCAGAGAGTTGACATGTACACAGACCAGAGTCGTGGTTCTGTCCGTAACGCTACAATCAAAGCATCAGGTGGCTTGGAAGACTATGGTGTGTATATTATCAGTGGTAATATTGCTACTCATGATGATGGCTCCATTGATGTAAGCAATAGCGATGATATGATTCTATACTATGACCCGACAACGAATAGTGTTGAACATGCTGATGCGTTGATGTTCGCTGAACTGGGTGAAGAACTCCCTGCTGATGATGTGAAGGCTCAGGCGGTATCTGATGCTAAGGAGAATGCTATCAAAGAGATTGCTGGCATCATTGATGGAACTGTTGAAGTTGGCTCCCAGTTCAATGTGACTGATACTGATGGTACTGAACATACCTATGAGGTGTTGGCTGACTATGGTGATGGTACTGCTGCTATCTCTATAGATGGTAACGTGGTAGAGAATCCTTATCAGCTTGCAGACTTGCAGCAGATGAAAGACTTGGAAGACCAGAAGAAACTGGAAGCTGCCAAGGCTGAGCGTGAACAGATGGAGAAGGAACGTGCTGAACAGCAGACTCAGCAGACAGAAGAGACTCAACCTTCATTTGATTTTAATCAGATTCTCAATGATGATGGCAACGTTGTGCTTGTTGATGTGCTTGATAAGGATGGTAACACGAAATACCCTGACTCTAAGTTGTTCCTGATTCGTGATACTGGTGCTAAGGCTAAGGTCGTAGAGTTGAAGAGTGATGGCACAATTGTTCCTCATGCTGTGAACAAAGAAGATGTGGCTACTATCTCTTCTATGTCGCTCGATGAATACAAACAAGCTATGCCTGAATCCTCAATGATAGAGGATAATAGTGGAGAAGAATCTGATGAGGATTCTCAGTTGGCAAATCTCGGTTTGCCTAAAGGTAGTGAAATCTGGATGAGTGGCGATGGTTTCGGAAGACCAAAAGAAAATACTCAATCAAAAATTGTTGGCATTGATGAGCAGGGTAGTATCATCCTTGAAGATAAGGATGGTAAAAAGTGGTCTGCATCATTTGATTATATCAACAACCATCGTGAGCTTCCACCTTTGGATGAGAATACCAATATCGTTAATGATGAGAATAATCAATCGGAATCAAATGCTGAGGAGAATACTCCTGCTCCTGAACAGACTCCTGCTATGACTCTCGAAGATGGAACCATCGTGCCTATGCTGGAGGATGGAAATCCTGACTTCTCGAAGCTGACAGCCGCACAGACTGCTGAGTTGTATGATACTCAGTTCGGTGAGGATGCAGATAGTATCGTATCTGGATATGTGTCTGATGCAAAGAAGGCACTCGACAAGGCTAGCAACATGACCGTGAAGGGTAAGACTTTCGTGGAGCAGAAGGATGCCAAGGATGCCAAGGAGAAGGCTATTGCTGATGCTCAGGCGGCTTATGACTCTGCTATCGCTATCCGTGATGCTTATAATGAGCGACAACTTGCCAAGGTGAAAGATACTGCCGAGGGTAGAAAGGAACTCATTGAGAAGGCAAGAAGAAAGTTTGCTCGCTTGAAGAGTGCGGTGAAGGATGATGCTGAGGCTGTGGCTCAAATCTATAAGGAGACGGTTGGAACTCTGCTGCATCGTCTGTATGATGGTACTGGCATTGATGTGACAGATACGATTCCGCTTACTGCTGAGGAGTATGTGGCTAGCAATCTCGGTGCTCACTCTCTTAACTATGAGGGAACAGAGACAAGCAAGGGTGTTAAGCAGGAGACTGGATTGAGCAGAGAAGACTTTGCTAAGACTCAGTTGCTGGCTGCTGATGGCAAGGGTACTACTATTGACAACCTTGTTCATAGTCTGTGGGAGAATCGTCCATCTAACCTTGATTCACTAGACACTCAGGATATTCGCAACGCCTTGCTCAGCATAATCACTAGCGGTTTTAAGGCATCGGAAGCAAGAAATTACATTGAAAATCTCCGTATCGCTCAGGCTGAGAATATCCTTGAAGAGCAGAAGAAGGCGGCTGATAACGCTGCATTCGCTGAGGAGAATAAGGCTGAATCAGAACAACAGACAGAAACGGCTCCTGAATCTGAGGAGAAGACTGGGGAACAGAACTATGATGAGGAGAATGATGAGGAGAATGAGAAGATAAATGAGCAGACAAATGAGAATATAAATGCTCCTGAGGTTCCTGAGGATGCAACGGACGAGAATCCGCTTGGTGCTCAGCGTGACCAGACTGACCTTCCTTTCTCTGCTAGAGACAATGGTACACAGCAGACTACATCTGAGCGTGCTGCTGATGTGGAGAAGAATAAGGTGGATGATATGAAGGTCGTTGACAATATCTTGGGCGAGAAGACTCGCAAGGCTTTCGAGAGACTGGCTAAGATGATGGGTGCTAACATTCAATGGCAGTACTCTGATAAGTTGGGCAACGGCTGGATTCAGGAGACTACGGATGCCGATGGCAACGTGCATCGTACCATCTTCATCACTCTTGATTCTTCTATCACGGAAGGTGCTCAGTTTATCTTCGGTCACGAAATGACTCACCAAATCAAGAATCTGAACCCTGCTGCATACAATGAGTTGACTCAGCTCGTGCTTGATACCTATGGCTCTGATGCCTTCGACAAGGCGGTAGATGAGACCATGCAGAGATATTCCGATGCTGGATTCTCTGGACGTGCTAGAGATTACTATGCTGAGGAGGTTGTTGCTGATGCGGTAGGTGAAATGATTCGTGACTTGAACCTTGCTCATACTCTCGCTATGAAGATGTCTCATCCTCTGCTCGCTGCTATCCATGAGATATTGCAGAAGATTAAGTTGGCATTCTTTGGTACTGAGTATAGCGATGTGACCAAGAACATCATCCGCTCTATCGAACAAGCCTACGTGAAGACTGCCAAAGGTGAGGTGACGAACTCTGAGACTGGCGAAGATGTGTCCTACTCTCTCCGTCAAAAGCCTGAGCCTAAGAAGAAGGGTATCGGCTACAAGGTGTTCGTGCTAAAGGATGGCAAACTCTATCCACCAATGGTAGCGAACCCTAATGGTGCTGCTACTCCTGTTGGTGTGTGGCTTGATGCTGATGCGGCTCCTATTGCAGGAGAAAGCAAGACTGGCAGACCTCAGGTTAAGCAGGGCGGCAAGGGAACACAAGGCGGTAGCGGTAAGCTAGCCTATAGACCAGGCTGGCATCTTGGTGTCGTGCCTTACGCTATCCAGTTCAACCGCAAGGATGCTGAGGGAAACAAGACACTCTTCCCTAAGAACTTCGTCTTCGCTGAGGTGGAGTATGCTGCTGATGTTGATTATCAGGAGGAAGCTCGCCAAGAGGGTATCAATCCATCGGGCAAGTATCAGCATTCATTGGCTGGCTTGAAACATCTGCCTACTGATGGATATTATATGTATCGTACCAACCCGAACCCTGAGACTGACCCTTGGGTGATTACTGGTGCGATGAAGGTGAACCGTATCTTGACTAGAGCAGAGCAAGCAGACTTAGTAAGCAAGGCTGGTCGTGAACCTCAGCAGATTCAGGAGGGCGATATTGTTACTGATGATGTTGTGAACAGCATCAATCAGGAAATAGCTGATGCTCCTAAGTTCTCGTTGAAGGTTTATCATGGTAGCGGTGCTGACTTCACAGAGTTTGACTTCGACCACATGAGCGAGGGTGCTGGCTCACAAGCATTCGGTTGGGGCGGCTATGTTACATCATCCAAGAAGATTGGAAAGAGTTATGCTACCCTGATGGACAATGACCCTTCTAAGGCATATTATCGCATTCAGCGTTCCAATGGCACAAGATTCGCCAAGAAATATCCTACTCTAGTATCATTCCTGCATGGTGACAAGCAAATAGCCATGAATGACAAGTTTACAGAGCAGGAAAAGATTGACTACTACAATGAAATGAAGAAGTTGGCTGAACCATACCATAATCTATATGAGGTGGATATACCTGAGGATAATGGCAGTAACTATCTGGATTGGGATGCTCCTATAACTGATGAACTGATAGATAATGTAGCTAAAGCACTACCTTCTTTGCGTAGCTACGATATTAAGGACTTGAAGAAGGATAGAACCTTTGATAACTTCTATAAGACTATCTCAATGAGAAGTGCTAAGGATGATGCAACCTTCAATGATGATAAGGCTGCAAGCCAACTTCTCGCTTCTCTTGGCTATACTGGCATCAAGTATAAGGCTGGTCGTAACTTTGGTGGTGCTGAGGAAGGTGACACCAACTATGTTATCTTCAAGCCTGAGGATATGAAAATCACAGAGCACACCAAGTTCTCTATCAAGACCTATCATGGCTCCCAAGCATCATTTGACCACTTCGACCACTCCTTCATGGGTAGCGGTGAGGGTGCTCAGGCTTATGGCTGGGGAACCTATGTAAGCGAGGTGGAAGGTATTGCCAAGGCTTATGCTAAGGCTAATACGGCAAAGAGAAATACAGAATACACGGTAGCCAAACGTGCTTATGAGGATGCCGAGACGGAATACAAGAACCTTACTAATTATATTGCTGATAGCGAGTTGAATATTAATATGTATAATATCCCTTCTTTGGAAAACAACAAGAAGAAACTTGCAATGTACAAAGAAAAGGGCATTCAACATTGGGTTGAAGTGTATGAGCAAAGAGTGGAGAGAGGTGAAAAATCTATAAAGGATGAGCGTGAGCGTATCGAAGAATACAAGGTAAAGCAAAAGGAAGCTTATCGACTTATGGAAGAAGCCAAGAAGAAACTTGACTCTTTAGAAAAGCCAAAGCGCAACCTCTATTCTGTTGAGATTCCTGATGATACTGGAAAGAATTATTTAGATTGGGATGGAAGATTGCCTAAGACGTATATCAATAGGGTGAATAAAGCACTGGAGGCAAGTGGTCATAAAACTATTGAAACGCTTTATCCTAGTCGTGTAGATGGTAAGTTGGTAGGGCAGGACTTGTATGATAGACTACGTTCGGAACTAGGCTCGCAGAAGGCTGCAAGCTTACTCTTGAAGGATGCTGGCTTTGTTGGTGTGAAGGTAATCGCCCAGCGCAATACTGGCGGCAACAAAAAGGGTATGATGAACTATGTTATCTTTGATGAGAACAACGCCCAGATTACCAGTCATGCCAAGTTCTCGTTGAAGGATATTAAGTCAGTTGGAAAGAATCAGTTCGGTGATGTCTATGACCAATTCAAGGGCAAACCAAAAGAGGCTTTCGATTTTTTGCTAAAGAATAAGGATGGCTATCTGAAAGGTGTGTTCCATCGTGATGAGATTGGTGATATTGATTTGGCTTACGGTTCTGCTCCAAATCCTTACAAAGGTAAAGGTTTGGCTCATATCATAAGAAAGCATGTGGAAACATTGCATGATTTCCCTTCTGTAGATGATGCTATAAATACTATAACAGATGTTATTAGTAATGGTGTTGTCAAAGATGGCTCTATTCCTAATACATACGACATAGAAAATGGAGATTATCGTGTTGTGGTGGCTGCTGATAAGAACGGAAATTGGGTTTTAACTGCATTTGATTATGTAAATCCAACTAAGAAAAAGAAGAAAGGCACTGCTACCGCTTTACCCCCTAGTCAGTCTTCCGATGGAGCAGGTGCTGTCGCTCCAAACCTTTCTGCTGCAAATATAATCAATTCTTTTGAGACTACCAAGAAAAATGGCGAAAAAGTTGATGTTGATGGCACAAAATTCTCATTGAAGGATGAAGAATACCTGAAAGCGGTGGAAGATGGCAATATGGAAAAGGCTCAGAAGATGGTGAATGAAGCTGCCGATGCTGCTGGCTATTCTACAGATTCCAGCTATCAAGGTACATCTGCCTTCAATGGTGCTGCACCTTGGGGTAATGGTTACTTCTTGACAAAGGACGAACGCAAGGAGGCTTGGGATAATGGCGAGTTTGAAGGTGAATCAACTCTTGGTGATTATATCAATGATGATATTGATGGCGGCAACTTGGAGGAGTTGACTAATGCCGCATCTTATCGTGCAGCTGACCCTATGCGTAAGGAGGCTATTGATAACGTTCGTAATGCTATTCAGAAGAAAGCTAAGACTATTACAATGTATCGTAGTGTTCCTTCTGATGTGAAGGAAGGTTCTTTCCGAAATGGTGACTGGGTTACTCCAAGTCGTGCTTATGCTGTTGATAATGCAAAATTGCATGGATGGGGTGACGATTACAACATCATCGAACAAAAAGTTCCTGTTGATGATGTGTGGTTTGATGGCAACGATATTGCAGAATGGGGCTATGGTCGTGAGGAAGATTATATCAATGATACAGACTTCGCCTATAAGAACAGCAAGAACAACAAAAAGTTGCTTGATGCCGTTACCTATGATGATAATGGTAATGTGATTCCTTTGTCTCAGAGATTCAATGAGAAGAATAAGGATGTGCGTTTCTCTTTGAAGGATGAGAAGACTATGTTTGGTATGCACAACATCAGCGTTGATAAGCTAAGAAAGGCTATCAAGCAGGGCGGTTTTGCGGCTCCTTCTATGGGTGTTGTTGACTCCAAGAACGGAATCTACTCTGACTATGGTGAGATTACCCTGATTCCTAAGGCAGAGAAACTGGCTAAGAGAACTGGCAAGAATGCTGGAACCTTCACGGCTGATGCTTGGACACCTACCTATCCTCAGGTGGAGAGAATCATGAATAAGCAGGGCGAGAAGGCTTTCAATACCGACATGAACGAGAAACTTGGTGATGTTGATAATGGTATCTATTCCAATATAAGAGAAAGCTGGAAGGGATATTTGTCAAGTGGCGATGTTCGTGACGGATTGTACTGGCACTACTTGTTTGATAAGGGCATGAATCCTGAAACTATCTATCAGACTGGCAAGTATGACAACGACATTACCAACGAGGTAATGCGTATCTCAGATAATGGCAACAAAACAGATTATACTGATAAAGAGGTAGCAGAACTGATTCAACTGATGAATAAGGCTACTGGCAAGGATAATGACGTAGATGCTCAACGTGAGAAATTGAAGGCTCGTATCGCAAGTGCAGAAAAGCAGGGTAATCATTTGCTTGTTGCTTTGAAGAAGAAACGTCTTGAAGAACTTGAAGGCGTGGAGAACTTCTATATCGCTGCTGATTTCGTGAATGATGTGGTTCGCAATAACAGAAAGAATGGAAAGGTAGATGTTCACGACACGATGGGGGCTGCAAAGAAGAAGGTGGAGGATAATAAGAAGTTATCTGATGATTTCCCATCTTGGCTGGATAAGAAGACAGAGGAATATGGTGTTGAGGAAATGCTTTATAATGGCACTACCCCTAGCGGTAAGCCTAAGTATATCCCTAATACTATAGAAAATGCTGTGAAGCTCATGAAGAAACAGGGTGTGGCTGGCGGCTATACTGCCTTCGGCTCAGAACTTGGTGTGTTCATAGCAAAGAACTCTCCTGAGGTTAATACGCTTGCTGCCATGAAGAATGCCAAGGATAAGTTGATTCCTTTTGGCGATGAGAGACATAACCAGATAAAAGACAAGATTACCAAGGAGTTCTTGGAATTGTCTGATGAAATCCGTGTTGGCTCTAATAACAGATATGCGTTTGATGATAGCGGTGTTTCTCGTATGGTTGAACTTACTAACCATAAGGGAAATGAAAAGGAGTATTTGAAGAAGGCTTATAATATTGAGGTATCTGATGAGTGGATGGATAGATACAATAAGTTGCTTGATACAATCAAGAAAGACTATAAGGTGTTCTATTTTGAAACCAAGTTTATGAGACCTTACGGACTTGATGAGTTTGAGAAGGCTATCGTTCCTAGCGATACTCCAAGCGATGTGGTGGATGCCTTGAAGAAGGCTGGCATTGATGTGAGCAGTTATGAGCGTGGAAATGCTGAGGATAGACAGAAGGTTACTATGGATGCTATCAATAGTAGCGACAATATCCGTTTCTCTCTCGCTGGCGAGCGTGGTGCGGCTGCTGCTGACAAGGCGGAGGAGCGTACCTTCCGTATGGATAATCTCTCTGTGGCTCGCAAGATGGAAGAGGAGAAAAAGGATGCCAAGGCTATCAAGATGGCTACTGGCTGGGAGCGTGGTGCTGATGGTAAGTGGAGATACGAAATGCCTGATGCCAAGATAAAGGACACGATGGACGTAGGCGGTGGGCACATCGTTAAGCGTTACGAGGATGATATGCTCTGGAATGGCGGCAAACTATCTAGGGTGATTGATGCACCTGAATTATTTAAGGCTTATCCCCAGTTGAAAGATGTGCGTATTGATACGGATGCCATTATGAACGATATGCCTTCAAATGGTGAATATAATTCAAAGACCAACACCATTACCATTCATGCTGACGATTTGAAATATATGAATGGCATATTGAATCACGAGATTCAGCACACTATTCAGGATATTGAAGGCTTTGCAAAGGGCGGTAGTCCTAGATTGGTTAGAGGTGAGGTTAAGAAGAAATTAAACGAGGTAACCAAGCAGATTAGGCAGTTACGAGCAGAAGGCAAGGAAGATGAGGCAAAGGCTCTGATTGAGAAGAACAGAGGTCTTTATAATGCTTATCAGAAGAATGATGATTACAATAGTTACAAGTCACTCGCTGGAGAAGTGGAAGCTCGTAACGTATCTGCCCGATTGAACATGACTCCTGAGGAGAGAAGAAAATCTCTCGCTGAATCTACTGAGGACGTGGCTCGTAAAGACCAGATTTTCTTGGGTGTGGGCGATGTGACCTTCTCTCTCCGTGATATGGCTGACGGAATGGAGAGTGGTGCGGCTGATATGGCTGAGGACTTGAAGAGTCTGAACACTCCTGATGAGGTGGATGATGCTATCAAGACTGCCATTGATGATATGCCTAGCGGCTGGAAGATGGCTAACAAGAAGATGATTCATATTGCTCAGGCTCTGGGCGAGAACCGCAAGGCAGAGATTGCTGGCGAGGAACCTAAGTTCTCCCTGAAGGATGGCTCACTCATTAAGGCTGGAACCTACTTTAGCGGTGGCGGTCTTGTTGAGGAAGGCTTAAAGGGTATTATCGACCCAGTGGTGGCAGTAGAGTATGATGAGAAGATAAGCGGTGTTTATCGCAACAACTTCGGACAGCACATCGTTACTGCTGATGTTCGTGATGTTGACCCTAAGGAGTTGGTGAAGCAGATAGATGGCGAGGTGGAGTACTTCCATGCCAGCCCAGTCTGCAAGAACTACTCTCAGGCGAAGAGTAACCATGCTGAGGTGGAACTTGACAAGGAGACTGCTGCTAGTACTGCCGAGTTCATCAATGCTATCAAGCCAAAGGTGGTGACCATTGAGAATGTGAAGGGGTATAAGGATTCGGATGCGATGAAGACTATCACCGATGCTCTGGATGCCAACGGCTACACTTGGGATGCTGATGTGTATAATGCTGCTGACTATGGCGGCTACACCAACCGAGAGAGATTGATAGTCCGTGCGGTTCGTGATGGCAAACTTCCTGCCAAGCCAAAGAAGATGGCACACAAGAGTGGATGGTATGAAGCTGTGGCTGATATTATCCCGACCCTGACAGAGAAGAAAAATGGTGTGGCTAACTGGATGGATATTCGCTTGAAAGCTGATGGCATTGACTGGAGAAACATTAACAAACCATTGTATGTGATGGGTAGTGCCTATGCTGATGGAAAGGTTCCTCATGCCTTCGCTGATGAACTCCTGCCAACACTCAGAACCAAGAGCGGTGACGTGATTGTGATGCCTGATGGTAAGGTGTATCGTGCCATGGGTAGAGTGCTCGCAAGAGTATCAGGAGTGAGCGATGATTACAAGATGCCATTCTCTGAGAACCTGAGCCATACCATCATCGGCAACGGAATACCTACCCAGTTGACGGAACATGTTATTGCTCCTCTGCTTACTGGCTCTGACCCTAAGTTTAGCATCCGTGCCTATCATGGTACTGGTGTTAGCTTTGACAAGTTCGATTTGTCTCATGCTTTTGAGGGTGAGGGAAGTGAGACTTTTGGGCATGGTGTGTATGTTACAAACTCTAAGAAAATAGGTGATAATTATGCACAACGTGCAAAAGATAGAAAGGGGAAGTTTGGATTTGATTATAAGATTGATATGTCTGCCGATGCTGGACAAATGCTTAGCCATTATATCAATAAATACCAAAATGTAGATAAGGGCTTGGAAAACGCTAGACAAGACTTGAAGTCTGCTTTGGAAATGTTTCCTGATGATGAGACATTGAAAGAGTTGTCTGCTATTTTGCAAAAAAGAAATGATGAGATAGCTGAGGTTAGCAATGAAGCTTATCGTTATGATGTTGACATACCAGATGATAATGGTGAAAATTACCTTGGATGGAATGAGTCTCAAAACTTCCCATTGGAAAAATGGTACAGACTTTGGGAAATTACCCATCATGGATTCAATGAAAATGAGTATTTTAAAGATGGTGGAGCGAGATATGATAAAGATAGGATTGAGCGTATTATCCAAATGAAACTTGATTCTCCTGAGAATGGTATGCAGAAACTTCCTACATTGAAAGGTGAAGAACTTTATCATGCTTTGGAAGATTTCTTTGACCGTGAAAGACCTTTGCGTGGTGCAAAATTAGCATCAAGGGCTTTGAGCGAAATAGGCTTTGTCGGCATCAAGTATCCTGCTGGCATGATTCATGGCGGTGCTGAGGAAGCCGATTACAACTACGTGATATTCGATGAGAACAATGCCAATATCGTGGGTAATACCCGATTCTCCTTGCGCTATGACCAGTTTGAGCATGACCTGAATCAGTGGAAGAAGGATAATAATCTGCCTAAGGATGCCCAGCGACCAACCATCCCACAACGCAACGCTGGTGAGAGTGCTGTTGACTTCCTGAGAAGAGTGGACGAGTACCGAAAGCAGATGGCTCTGTGGAAGACCGCTCCAACCTACGAGCAGCATCTTTTGAGTGATGATACTGCCCTTGGAGAGTTCAACCGAGAGTTGCAGCGTGGTTCTGTGCTCAAAAGAATCGCCTTCCAAGACAGTATGCTGGCTATCCGCAAGGCTCAGGAAGCTATCATGAAGGAAGTGGGTGTTGACCGTCTGAATATGGCTGAGGATGCCTATACTGCCGAGAACAGAAGTCACGGCAAGGGAAAGAACGAGTTTGAGGAGTACAATAATGATTTCTTGCAGCCACTCAGAAAGGCTTATCACCAGATGAAGAAGATACTGGGCGACAGCTATGATAATGTCCGTATCTACATGATGGCTAAGCATGGCTTGGAGCGTGATGCGCAGATGGCTTTCAAGAAGTCACTGGAAGCTGACTATGAGGACGTGGCTCAGAGAAGTGCAGCATACAAGGCTTACAAGGGCGATATGAACCGTATTATCAATGATAGCGACCTAGAGTTTGGTAGAATTAACTTCACTACTTGGAGACAGAGAGATAACGCCCTCAGAGTGAAATACTCTCCATCTTTTATGAACTATCGCTACGATAAGATGGGTATTGCCTACGATTACTCAGGTTTGTCTGCTCTCTTTGACGGCTCAGACTTTGAGGAAGCTGCCTACAAACTGGTAAGGGATATTGAGAGTAGTCATGTAGCTGAGGTGCAAGACCTCTGGAATGCTACGAATGCGGCTACAAAGAAGATTCTCCGTGATGGCTACAAGGCTGGCATGATGAGCAAAGATACTTATCAGTATGTGCGAGATATGTATAGCCATTATATTCCTCTCCGTGGATGGGATGGCACTACTGCCGACCAAGTATGGGACTATATTGGTGGTGGCAATGGTGCTTTCAATCAGACATTGAAGAAGGCACACGGACGAACCTCTATCGCTGATGACCCTATCTCATACATCGAGAATATGGCAGAGAGCGGAATCCTGCTGAACAACAAGAACTGGGTGAAACAACACCTGATGCTCTTGGCTCAGAATCATCCAACTTCTCTGCTGACCCTGAGCAAGGCTTGGTACGTGAAGAGTGTGGATGATAATGGCAACGAAGAGTGGATTCCTGCTACACCTCAGATTACCTCTCAGATGGATAGCAATCAGGTGAAGGCTGCCATTGATGCTTTCGAGAAGAAGATGGAGCAGATGGCTCAGACTGGCGATGCTACCCAAAAGAGAGACGGACTGAACATTGCCTATCCTCAGACTCACAGCGAGGAGAGAGAACATGAGGTAAGAGTGATGAAGGATGGCGAGGAGTATGTTATCTATGTGAATGGTGACCCTCAGTTGGCTCAGGCGATGAACAACACCAGAGCGCACCGAGTAAGAGAGATTCAGAGCGGCAAACTGGATAGGGCTGCTGCTTGGTTGGGAAGAAAGATGGCTGCTGCCTACACCAGTCTTTCACCTCTCTTCATCCCTTCCAACTACTTCCGAGACCTGACCATGACGCTGGCATCTACCGCTATTCGTGAGGATGCAAAGTACAACTATCTGCTCAGAAAGAATCTGGCTACCTCTTGGAATCTCGGTTTCATGCTGAGAGACTATCAGAACGGCAAGTTGAGAGAGAAGGTAAGCAACGGAAACGCTACTCCAAAGGAACAGATGTTCTATGACTTCATGATGAATGGTGGCGAGACTGGCTTTGTCTCTTCTCTTGACGTGGAAGACTTGAAGAAGAAATTCAAGAATGACTTGAAGGATTTGGATAGATGGAAGGCAAACCCAGTGAAGGTAGGGCACACCATCATGGATGGTATCGAGTTCCTGAACAGAGCAATCGAGGATAGCAACCGATTCGCTATCTACATGACCTCTATTCAGTATGGACGTTCCATTGATGAGGCGGTGAATGATGCCAAGGACGTGACCTTGAACTTCAACCGCAAGGGTACTGGCGAATATGGCTGGCAGATGATTAGAAATCTCTATCTCTTCATCAACCCAGCAGTACAGAGTTTGCAGACTCTTGGTGCGCTTGCTAAGCATCATCCTTTCAAGTTTACGGCTGTTACTGCATCATGGTTGGCGAGTGGTGTGCTGGTTCCTATCGTTAACGCTGCCCTGATGAGTCTGTTTGGCGGTGATGATGATAAGGATAAGTACTGGCAGTTCACCAAGTGGGATAGACGAAACAACCTGATTATGTGGGTTCCGTTCACTCATGAGTATGTGAAGATTCCGCTTGCTCAGGAGTTCCGTGCCTTCTATGGAGTAGGCGATATGATTGCATCCAAGATGATGGGTGGCGAGTTGGCTGAGGAGAGTTGGAGCCAGTATGCAGAAGACTTGCTCGGTCAGGTGGTGGATATGCTTCCGCTCGACCCTACTGGATATGATGGCAATATTGCGGTCAGTCTGATGCCGAACCCAATCCGTCCTATCTTCGAGTTGGCTTTCAATGTAGACTTTACTGGCAAGCCATTATTCAAGGAGACAGAGTATAACAAGTATGACCCGAACTTTACCAAGGCATACGTGGGCACTCCTGATTGGTTGGTTCGTGCATCCAAGATGGTTAACTCAATCGGAAACGACTATCCTGATGTGCAGCAGAATAGTATTGATGCTTTCGGTGACCCAAGATACAATCTGAATAACCCTGCTGTGGTTGACCATGTATTGTCTTCTTATCTCGGTGGTGCTTACACCATGGGCAGTCAGGTTCTCGGTGTCCTTACAAAGTCACTCAATGACCCGAAGGAAATCAAGGTGGCTGATATTCCGTTATTCAGCAAGTTCGTCAGCAATCCTGATGATAGACCAGTTACTAAGAAACAAGGTGATGAGTTCTGGAATATGAAGGAGAACCACGACCGTGCAGCAAATACCCTGAGCAAGTTGAAGAAACAAGCTAAGGTGGATGGAGATTACTCTATGCTGGAACGGTTCTATGGCTCAGAGGAGTATAAGCAGTACAAGCAGGATGATGTGAAGGTGAAGAAGTATGAGGAAGACAAGAAGAAGGAACGTGCTGAGGAGAGTGGGGAGGAGTATAGACATCACAAGTTGAATGCCGAGGATATATACAAGGCTCACGCTACTCCAAAGGATGATTTCGAGGACTTGAAGCTGAAACAACTCTTCACAAAACTGAATGGATTCAAGACTTCCTACGACCTATTGCTTGATACGGCTCCTAGTCAGAGCGATGGCTACTACAACACCAACAAGGCTGCTATTGATGCCATTGACGAGATTTCCCTTGATAAGCAGGAGATTTCCGAGTTGAAGAAAGGTTTCTTGGATGATGGCAAGGATGCCTACAACGCTGAGGACATGAAGCAGATTCGTGAACTGAGAAAGAAGATTCTTGCCGTGCTGGAGAAGGCTAACAAGGTAGTTGTGGCTAACCAGAAGGCGAAGTCTGAGAAGTAATACATATATGACTATCCCCTGAAAGTGCTAGGCTTTCGGGGGATAATTGCTTTCAATCTGAAACTTTTTACCTCTTATTCTTGTGTAAATCTATCAATCTGTAAGTATTTGTAAAGTTTAACTATTAAAAATATTCTAAATTGTTATGTTTCCATCATTTCTTATTATATTTGCAGCATCTAAGAACATCTGAATCTCAGGTGATTACATCAGCAAAAGATTATCCAATCATTATAAACTTAAAAATGAAGGCTTATGAAAAAAGATAAAGGCGAAGACCTACGAGTCAAGAAGTTAATTGGTGAGATAACTAAGTTACTCCCTGAACGAAGTAAGATTAAGACTGACTTGCTTTATTTCAAGTATGCGCCTATACTCGTCATGCTTATGCGATGGTATGGTGTATCTCAGTTCTATGACAACAAAATGGAGATAAAACTATGGTATGAAGAGAACGAGGAACCTGTCTGGTTCTTTTATTTCATCACTTATATCCTCTATCCGATTTCCCTTTGGAAAGGTCAGGTATTGCACAGATTGTGTGTAGAGTGGCGCATCCCGATACTCTATATTGCAGGAGTAAATGTGATACATATCATGTACGACTCTGTTGTTATCACAAATCAGATGTACTATTGTGATATGTTCCTGATTACACTCATTTTAATTCTATATGCTTATGTCGCAATTAGTAAATTACAGCATCATCGAAGCTGGACTTCGTGCTCTCGCTGATAAGGCTCACGAATCAGCAGTTGCCCAAGCGGAAGGAAAACCTATCCCTTGCGGTCTATCAGAGAATGATATGGAACTTGTGGCACTTCTTACTGCCATGATGAATGATACACAAGCCAACAAGGGCTGGTGTGCTAATGAAATGGGCAAATCTATCTCATCTTTCGAGAAGTATGTTCACGATGGAAAGATACCCGAAGGCATCCACGACCAGTTCGGGCATGAAAAGAAGTGGAATAAGTCGCTTATCCGATACTTTGCCAACAAGAAGGCTTTCTTCCGCAAGCTATCACGAAAGTATGGCTTAAACCTCTAGAAGTAGCTACACATTATATATATAGGAGAGACCTAATCGACCCTCCTATATATTTATGACCTTTTCCGTAACCATAAATCTTTGCTCATCACGCACTTATATAATCTTTTACGAGTTTGTCAATCCCTATCCATATTATTTGTATCTTTGTGCTCGTAACGTTACAAAGTGAGAATTATAATTTAGTGTTTAACAAAAAGATTTCAGGATAATATGGAAAGTAAAACGTATGTATTCGGAAACGAAGGCTCAACATCTAACAATGGGATGCTCGGTCTTCTTGCGCCTCTGCTCCAGAAGCAGGGTGTTGACCCAAATGTCCTTCTTGCCATGAAGGGAAACAATGGTTTCGGTGGCGAAGGTGGATGGTTCATGTGGGTAATCTTCCTTTTCTTCCTCATGGGCTGGGGAGGTAACGGCTGGGGAGGTTTCGGCAATAATGGTCGTGGTGGTCTCGCAAACGAGATTAACAATGACTATGGTCGTGGTCTCCTGATGGATGCCATCGGTGGCAACCGCAATGCACTCAGCAATTTGGCTACCCAGTTGAACTGCACCGAAGGTCAGATTCAGAGTGCCATTTCTGCCTTGACCTCTCAGGTACAGAGTGTAGGTAATCAGGTTGGTATGAGTGGTATGCAGACCATCAATGCTTTGCAGCAGGGTAATATGCAGATTGCTCAGCAGATTGCAAACTGCTGCTGCGAGAACCGTTTGGCTATCTGCCAGCAGACTGGAACCTTGCAGAATGCCATCAACAATGTAGCTAATGGTCAGGAGCGTGGTTTCTCTAACGTAGCTTACGAGACCCAGAGACAGACTTGTGACTTGCACAACGCTATCAAGGATAGCACTCAGGCCATCGTTGACGGACAAAAGCAAGCTGAAATGAGAGAGTTACAGAACAAGATTGATGCTCTTCGTGAAGAGAACAGCACCTTCAAGTCTTCTGCTATGACCTCTCAGATTGTGGGTCAGGCTGTGGCTCCTATCAATCAGGTATTGGCTGGCTTGCAGAACGAGGTGGCTGGTATCAAGTGTAAGTTGCCTGAGACCGTGACAACTCCTTACAGCCCATTCACTGCGGTTCCTAACTGCGTAGCTTATCAGGCAGGTCTGTACGGTCTGAATGCTGCTAACAATGCAGGATTCTGTGGTTAAAGAAAGGAGGCTGCTATGTTTTGGTTAAGACCATTTACAAGGGTGAATCGTAATGGTTCGGCAGCTATCGCTTCTACGGGCGTGGCGGTGAACACCAACAATGTTGTTTTCTCGTTCAAAAACCATGCCTTCCTGAATGCCAGCTACAGAGGAACGATTTTCGTGAACCTGATGCAGGACATTCCGACTGGAACGACTGGTACGCTGCCTATCCTTTTCGAGACCAACGGAGCGACACAGGCTGTGACCAAGTATAATGGCGCACCATTGACGGTTGCAGACGTGCAGGGAACTGGTGTTTATCAGTTTTGGTACGAGAGAGATACTAACACCCTACAGATGATGTCGGGTATTGTTTAACAAGAATAGATAATAGGAGATTACATTATGTTTCAAGGACTACGAACAAATTCTTTATTCTATGTGCTCGATAAGGGTGAAAACCCGAACTTGCGAATCGGTCAGGTGGTTTCAGTAAGCAATCCTCAGACGAAATACCCTACCTTTAATAACGGCTTTACTCCTCAGCCTATGGAGACCGTAGTGGACGTGAAGGTGAAGCTGGGTGATGAGGAAGTGGATTTCAAGCAACTGCCAGCAAACGGACAGATAGCCAACGACAAGAACCTTGTTGTTAGCGATAATAAGGATGCCATGAGTGCAGAGGTGGATGCCATGCTGAGACAATCCAAGGCGATACTGGAGAGCGTAGATTACAACAAGAGGGTAGTAGAATCTTGTGAGGGAATGCTACAGCAACTCAACCCCCAGATAGCCAAGGAGAAGGAACAGACCGAGAAAATCAATAAACTGGAAGGTAAGGTTTCAGGCATTGAGGGCAAGATTGACAAGATGATGGGATGGCTCCAACAGACCATGAGCAAGTAATCTCCTATCTATTCACTTAAAATCATAAGATTATGGTAATGATTGAGATTACAGAAGATAAGTTCGATGATTTGTATGACAACATCGAGTCTATGCTTGGTTTTGGCAGCAAGGCTATGTCTTGTCTGAAAAAGATGAAGCAGGAGCGTATGGGTGAGCGTATGCCTGATTATCGTGACGATTGGAGAAGAGAGCGTGAGGAACGTGAAGAGCGTGAGAACAGACGTAGATTCAACAACGTGAACGATGATTGGAACTACCCGAACCGCTATGGTGAAAGAGGTGGTGGCGGCTACAATGGTGGCGGTCGCTAGTGTTTAACTTGGGAGTTTTGGTAGCGACATTTATGTCGGAACCAGACTCCCTTTAATATTCAGTAATATGGGAAAATGCAGAATGCCATTGGATATGTATGACCTCAAACCTGAGGCAATGGTTGCCTATCTCAGATATAATGGCTATCATTTCAGCAAGAAAATGTGCGAGTGGGCAGTTAAGCAGATGTATAAGTATGACCCTTCCACCAAGCGTGATGTAAGTATCTCGTTTTGGGATAAGGAGAAGGTGGATGCTCTTCTGCTCGGTCAGGGAATTGAGGTGAAGAATAAGATAGGCTACGACCATGTATATGTGGCGAATATGGCGAGGGCAGACTTCTACAAGTCTTCCATCAAGGATGAGGAGCAGCTAGCCCAGTTCATCAAGGATATGGTGGATGATACCGACCAGAAGGATGGTTTCATCTTCAACCGATTCTATGCCGACTGCTGCCACAATGGAGTGCCTATCCCTTGGGAAGATGTGTTATGATGAGAAGAGTGATTGAACTCCCGAAGTACGATTGGAGCATAGTATGTTTCATAGGTTATCAGCCACCTGATGCCGATGAGATATGCCATGCTCTTTCGGATATTGGCTGCAATGGAAATCCTTTATCGGAAGCATACGAGCATCTGTCTTTATCGAGTGGAGATAGAGGGCTTACTTATTCCAACCTATCAGAAAGGAGGAGTGTTCTTGCCATTGGGGAGTGTGAATCAGATGGCAGTATCATCAACACAATAGGTCATGAGCTTCTTCATGTGGTAGCGCATATCTGTGAGCAGGATGGGATAGATATGATGAGCGAGGAACCATGCTATATGATGGGGATGCTGTGTGAGAAGTTCTTTGATGTTTCGAGGTTTAATGTTTAATATTCTGTAAAAAACAATGTCCTAAGGTTCAACCTATTGATATTTTTAATACCTTTGTTGGCATATTTTTTCATTTATTAAACTATACGCTTATGGAAAATTCCATTATGACGGACAAGGAACGTATTACTGAGTTAGAACTTCAATTAAGGGAAAAGGATGGTATTATTAAGGCATTGCAAGATGCTTTTGACAAACAACTTGATATTATCAAAATGTTGAGAGACAGAATTGATGAAATGACTCCTGATGATATAGCATGAGAAAAGGGTGAATCTTTCGACTCACCCTTCTACTTTATCTATAAACTCAGCGACTTAGAGTTCTTTCGTTCCTTCGCTTCTAAATTGTCTTCAAAAACGAACATCTTGCCTTAATAAGATTATAAATCCTCTTATGTCCTTCTATTGATGGATGTATGTTATCAGACAAAAACATATTTTTGTCCAAACCCCCATCATTATTATAGAAGACATCTTTGATTTCCACATAATGAAAATGTGACCTAATATAATCATTTATAACAGGATGATTATCTCCAGTACCATATTTAGGTGGAACTGTCAACCAAATTGTTCTTATGCCATTTTTGGTTGCTGCATCATCAATGTATTGTAACCCAGTGCAAGTTGCCTGGCTGTCAATATCATTTGTACCTATGCAAAATAATACATATCTTGCATCTTTCAGCCATTTCATTTCCATGTCAATATGAGGCTTTATAGAGTTTACACTTGCTCCTCCCTGACCAAGTATAATAGTCTTCCTATCGCCAATTGAACTACATAGCAATGATGCAAATCTCTTATCCTTGTCACTAGGAATCGAATTACCTTCTATAAATGAATGACCCACTATTACAAGTTTTACATCATTCATATCTATTGGGTAACCAAAGCAAACATTTGATACTCTCATTTTGCCAATCAGTGCATAGAAAGATAACTTACCCCAAGCATATCCGTTAATACTCCCGTTACCTTCATTGGCAGTATCTCCGCTGATGACTTCACCATTACCGATACCATCTTTTGATACACTAATTCCATCCTGTGCTGTTACAGAAATATTGAAATAAGAGTTATTCTCTGTTTTCTTTTCAATAGATATGGTATATTCTTTCCCCTTGACAAACACTAGTTCTGAAATATAATATTTGTGTGTCTGCTTTGGTGGTAAAGTCTGTCCTACGATATAAACAGATATGTAACTTCCGTTTTCATCCTTTCCTATACCAAACATTGTGCCAGCCAACTGATACCAAAAACCAATACAGAACTCAAAATAACCAAGAGAATCCGTATCAATAATCTTTAATGTTGATGATAGGATAAATTTATCTTCGTATAGATTTGTATTGTACTGTAATCTATTTTCGTAGCCAGTCAGAAGACTTTGAGCACTAGCTTTATCTTCCGATATGGAAAAGGCATTGTTCAATATATCAAAATCTGAGAAATCAGAAATCAAATTGCCATAAGATTTTCCAAAACTATTAATTTTTTGATTTAACTCATTTTTTATATTGGTAGAACTTTCGTCAATCAACATCTGTGTTGATATGTTATCTGTGAAAAAAGCCCTATTTGGCAATATGGAATCCGAGCTACCATCATTCCAGCAGAAAGCGTAATAACCTTCCTCTAAAGTTATGACTTTATTAATTATGGAAGAAGGAGCAGAACCTATTATTTTTTTTTCTGGCTCTTCATACGTTTCACTAGAATATTTCCATAAAATATCCTGTGTAGAATTTGCATTATTTATATATATCCAGTACTTACCAGACTTCAAGTGAAGTTTAACTAACTTATAGCTTTTGATAGCACTACTGATAGTACCTTCGTTACCTTTGATATATTTTCCTAAAGAAATATCCTTCTTGCTGAATAATGACATAACAGTAGGAATTGGAGTGTTTTCTATAACTTTTAAAGACTCTCTAATATCTTTGGTATTCTCTTTAATGCTATCATCAATTAATACTTGTGTAGAAAGAGAATCAGTTATAAAAGCATTTCCAATATTAATGGAACTGCTACCATCATTCCAGCAGAAAGCGTAATAACCTTCCTCTAAAGTTATGACTTTATTAATTATGGAAGAAGGAGCAGAACCTATTATTTTTTTTTCTGGCTCTTCATACGTTTCACTAGAATATTTCCATAAAATATCCTGTGTAGAATTTGCATTATTTATATATATCCAGTACTTACCAGACTTCAAGTGAAGTTTAACTAACTTATAGCTTTTGATAGCACTACTGATAGTACCTTCGTTACCTTTGATATATTTTCCTAAAGAAATATCCTTCTTGCTGAATAATGACATAACAGTAGGAATTGGAGTGTTTTCTATAACTTTTAAAGACTCTCTAATATCTTTGGTATTCTCTTTAATGCTATCATCAATTAATACTTGTGTAGAAAGAGAATCAGTTATAAAAGCATTTCCAATATTAATGGAACTGCTACCATCATTCCAGCAGAAAGCGTAATAACCTTCCTCTAAAGTTAATATCTTACTAATAGTGTTAGAAGGTGCTGCTCCAATTATCTCACTTTCTACAGAAGAAAACGTTTCATCTGTGAACTTCCACAATATGCCTTGTGAAGAATTTGTATTTTTTATATACAACCAATATTTTTTAGCTAACAAATGCAATTTAACCAACTTATAGTTTTTAATAGCATCTGATATGGTTTTATTCGTAGGATTGAGATATTTTCCTACAATAATATCACTTTTATCAAATACTGACACAATAGATGGTTTAAATGACATATTTTCTACATTTGTCAATGAGTTTTTAATATCTTTTGTGCCATTTTCCACCTTATCATCTATCAATCCTGAAACGGACATGCTATCTGTTATGAAAGCTTTTCCAAGTGAAATACCGTTACCATTACCATCATTCCAGCAGAAAGCATAATAACCTTCCTCTAAGGTTAATATCTGGTTATATGGGGTTGTTCCTGTAGAACCAACAATCTCTTTTTCTGGTGAAGCATAGCTGTTATCCGAATACTTCCACAATGTGGCTTGTGAAGAAGAACCACAACCGCTATATATCCAATATTTGCCTGCTAGAAGATGCAGCTTAACCAGTTTGTAATTTTTAATAACATCTGAGATAGTACCATCTGACGGATTTATAGATTTACCGATAGTAACATTACTATAATCAAATAGTGATACAACTGTAAATTTTAACGACAAGCTGTTTAGTTTAGTGCTAATGGCTTTCTGACTTATTACCTTATCCTCAGCTTCACCCGACTCCTGCAAGATTGATTCCTTATCGAATTTTTTTGCAAGTTCTGTATTTACTTCCGACTTATCAGCCTTGGTTGACATAGTTTCATCCTGAGACTTGTTCTTGGCGGCAAGTTCATCTATTGCTCCTTGTGCATTTACAGATATGAGACCACTGGTTGTATTAGTGTATGCAACGGTATTAGCAACACTTGCACCACCAGTAGCGGCTATAGACTTGATGGTTTCTTCCATCTGAGTACTGCGAGTCTGCAACAATGAAATGTCTTCTTCGTTGGCGGTGATTTGCTGTTGCTTATCATCAATCTGCGATTGCTTATCATCTAACTGGCTCTGATGGTCTTTCAGTGTATCATCTACGTTCTGAATGGTTTCTACCAAATTCTCAGGAAGACCAGTAGCTGCATTAATAGTCTGACGAAGCTCTGGGTCTAACTTCTCTACACCGATGGTGTTGTCTTTCAACTTGTCTTTGGTGATGGAGTTCTCTGCCAACTTCTCATTGGTGATACTTTCGTCTTCCAGTTTCTCGTTGCTGACAGAACCATCTTGGAGATTGGTGTTGCCAACAGAATCAGCAGCCATCTTTTCGTTGGTGATAGCACCATCCTTGATTTGCTGAGTTGTTAACTCATCGGTGACATTGACCTTCTTGTCGAGCGATTCCTTTACGGATTCTCCCGATTCCTCGTCTTTGACGTACTTTGAATATGTCAGAGTCTGGTCTTTGCGCCCACTGATGAGGATGCTGTTGTATTTTTTCTTTTCTGCCATATTATTCTTTTAATTTAATTTGATATTCGTTATCATCACCTGCTACAAGTTCGTCTGACCAATAATAGTAGAGGTCACCTAGCTTTGTGGTGTTCATGGAAGTCTCAAAACCGCATTGGTTGAAGATGAGTGGCTGGCGGCTTGAAAACCAGATGTATGGTTTCTCTTCCGTGGTTGTGATGGTAAGAGTCTGACCGACAAGAGTGCCTTCCATAAGCGTAAGGTCTTCCATGTTCAACTCACTCATGTTCTTGGCTGACGAAGCTCCATAATAGCTTGCCTTAACGGTTCCGCTTGCCGTGATGGTGACATATCCTGATACGGCTGGGATGAAGACCTTGTGGGTGTTGCTGTTGTAATATTCAGCAGTAACGTCCTTTCCGTCCATGATAACCTTTACCTGACCGATACTGAAACCTTCTATAGGCATGAACTGAGTTTCCAGTTTCTTTCCGTTGCTGATTGTTCCGTTAATCACGAAATTCTCCTGACTCTCCACCATTTGTGTTTCGCCATTGATGGTATAGCTGAACTTAGCGTTATCAACGATGAATGATACAGGGCAAGTAGACTGATTCTCGGTCACGATGTAGTAGCGAAGGTTGAATAAGCCAGTATGCTCTCCTTCCGTGATGCCAATAGGAACATTGCTCATAGAGTTATGTTCTACGATTCTCAGAAGGTTGCGCTCGATGCTGACCATTTCGCTTCCATCATACTTCCATGATACCCTGACGTTATAGTTTCCGTAATCTAGGGTGGAAGGAATGTCGCATATCAGTACGTTGCCTTGGATTCCTGCTACTTGTACAGGAACAGAAATTGTATTGCAGAAACAGCCCGACAACTCAACTCTGATGTCGGTAGCCAGATTCATATCGAAGTCAACGAGTCGCTGGAACTCTTTCGATACGTCCATCTTCCGCACCAAGATGTGTAGTTTGAAACTATTCCCTTGTACTATTTTATAAATCATATTTGATACACATTATTAATAATAGGCAAAGATAGGTAGAATTTTTTCTACCTATCCTTTATCCGTTAACACTTGAATAGAAAAACTTTAGATTAAGCCTTTCCAGCGTAGGAATTTGCGCTTTCGGCTTAGTTTTCCCTTCTTGCTCTTGCAGTTGGTATGATAGACACAATCACGGAAGAGGTCTCTAACCTTCATGTCTTTATCTACAAACTTTGTTTTCTTGAACGCTTCAAAATAGGAGCGATTCATAATCATCAAGTTGCCCTTCTGCGTAGGAAGGACATAGAAGATGTCACCGTGGTTCTTCTTTGCTGCGAGGTCAGCCTTAGCCGTAGCTTGGCGATACATGATTTCGCACTTGATGCGCTTGAAAATGTTTTTTACTTTCATAATGGTAATTATTAATTATTGATACTATATGATGGTTGCTGCCGAAACAGAAACCTTTCTTCTCATTACTCTTGCCTGATAGGAAATCATCTTTGGCATTTCCATTTCGTTGAAACAGATGTGAAGTCCGATGGCTCTGGTCATGAGCAAATCATCGTGCTTGCCGTCAATGGCTCCGTATGCTCCGTTCTTCTTACGCTCGTAGGTAAGGAACTCATTCAGGCATCGCTGGTCACGCTCAACGTATAGATGCTCTCTGACTACCTGAACCAAAACAGAGATAACCATTGGCTTGGTTGCCACATTGGTATGGAATCCGTACTTGCGTGGAAGACCTTCCTTGATGTCTGCTTCGCTCTGCTTGCGTGCATAGAGATTGTCGTACTCATCCTTGATTTGATTCAGGATGAACTCAGACTGGTCACCACCTTCCAAGATGTGCTCCTTGTCTTTTGTCTCCAAGGTGTTGGATTCAATCACCAGCAGGGCATTGTCGTAGTACTTTGCTATCTGAGCTGCCTTCCATGCCAGCAAGTCCATATCTATGTGTCCATACCATTGGGCTACCACGTATGGTTTGCCGCCTTCCATCATCCAATATCGGTCGAAGACACAGATAACAGACCAGTCTGCCTTACTACCTCTACCGCCAATATCCACGACAACCAGATAGCGGTTTGTGACCTTACAATCGTCGAAGTACTCTGGCTTGCTCCATATCCACAACTGCCCTGTCTTGTCTTCTGTGAATCGAACATTCTGTAGGCACTTCTTGCCCTTATATCCGTCTCCGTAAACATCACCGATGAACTTAGGTGCTCGGCAACCTTTCTTGAACTGGTCAACCTTTTCTTCTGCAAACACCTTGGCTCCTGAGTGCTTGAAGGCCTCTACTGGGTCAGAAGGGAATCCGCTAGCCATATCGCCATGGTCAGTGAACTTCTTGCGCTCCATGATATACCAGTTGAGAGCTTCCAAAGGTGCTCCCATCTGCCACAACTTCCAAAGATAGGTAACTGGCTCCTCACGATTAGACATCGTGTTGGTGTTGTTGCGGTTGTTGTACAACCATTTTGCGAACTCCTCTTTCTGTTTCTTACTCTCGAAGTCAAGATGGTATAGGTCGTAAATCTCGAACCAAGGTACGAAGAACGGCTCAAATACCGATTCTCCTGCTTCTGCTGCCAACCACTCCTGATGGAAGAAGTTGCCAGTACCATTGGCGGTTGATTCATATACTATCATCGTGTATGGTCTGTAGAGCACACCATTGGTTGCATTCTGCACAACTTCCTCAGGAGACTTGCCTTCCGTCTTCTCCCACAATCCTACCTCGGAACAATGGATAAGGTTATAGTCTTCACCATTGGCAGAAGTTGGTTTCTGCATGGAACCCACCTTGATTTTGCAGAATCGCTGAGGAACCTTCTTGACGTTACCTGATGTTCCAAACCCTACAAACTTAGGCTCGTTCTCGGTATATGCTTCTCCCATTTCGTGCAGAAACTTGACTGGGAACATCTTCAATGCCTCATCGAACATTCCTCGGATGGTCTCTGCTGTGTCCTTGACCTGAGCCACGATGAGCGAGTTGAGACCCTTTTGCCGCATGAGTTGCAGCCATAGGAAGTACATCTGAATAACCGTAGAACCTCCCCATTGTCGGGCTTTCAGCAGGATGAGACGGATAGGACGATTCTTCTTTCTTCGCTCCTCCAGCCACCTGAGCAGTCTTCGCTGCGGTCTTCTTAGCACAAAGCGGAAGGGGAGACCTCCACCTTTCGGCTTGATGTAGATGAATGTGGCGAAGAAGAAGAAGGGGTCGTGTTTCATTCTGATGCGAGTGAACTGCTCCACCAGTTGCTCCATTTCTTCCTCTAGGTTGTATGGCTCGTCTATATCCTTGTGCAGTTCCTCGATTACTGCCTTGCAGCTACCCAATTCGATGAGCATCTTGACGAGCGGAATCTTCTTCATGGAAACTGGAAGCTGCTGTCTCTGAATCGGGAAGTCTGGAAGGAAGAGTAGGAATCGCTTATCTCCACAACCTTCACCCTTGACAGGATTGAAAGGTGTGTTGATTTCCTTGATGCGTTTCTCGTTCTCTTTCAGGATGCCCAATACGTGTTTGTCGAGTGCATCTGTGAGTTTGGCTTGGGTGGCGGTTACTTGTCTTGGCATAGCGGTGCGTTTAGATAACCCCACAACAAACCTAGTACATAGCAGTAGATGTGGACTCCAACTGCCATGCAGGGAATGAAGATTCCGATACTGATATAGATTAAGATAATTGTATTGTACCTTATCTTATTATTAACGTAAGGGGCAATAAACCCCATATAAGCATAGATAAAACCGCTGAGACCAATGATATGTAAGGAGGATTGGTAAGGATAGCTGATAGCGATGAGATAAAATGCGACCATGTGACCGATGCCACAAGGTATGGCTCGATAACACTGATGGAAAACATATAAGTTGATGGCGGCATGGAATACGTTCTGATGAAAGAACGGATAACTGATGCGCTGCCAAAGAGTGCAGCCATCTGACAAGCCCATGCCATCATAGCCCATAAGAGTGATACACATTATTATAATGTACCCTGCATAAAGCGCAATCTTCTCTTTCGCTCCTCGTAGCATCTTTTCTTCTCCTCCTTTCTCACCCTATAAAGTATGACGTGCATGGTTTGCGGAGTAAGATAGAAGCTGGGTGCTGGCTCGTAGCATACACGTTTGATAATATCCATCTTGGATAAGTGTGGATATTGCTTTCTATAATTCTTGAATCTTCTGAAAATCTCCTGATACATTGCCCTTCGGGTAGGTATCATATAATCAATGGATTTTCCCAACAATAAGTCTAATATGACTATATAAGCACGGTCTTCCGAGACCCAAAATCTACAGCTCGGAGACTGGGATAGTTTTTCCTCAATCTCTGAGAGTGTTATATTGTCTCCTGTCGTAAGTATCTCACGATAAGCCCTCAATATATCAGCATCACGTTCTTCTTTAAAATCACATCGTGAATCCTTATATTTCATATCTGACCCTGCAAATATACAAAAAATAATTGAATTAGTCGTATTTGAATAACGATAATTAACGGATAAAGTAGAAATTAGCCGAAAAAGCATTAATTTTGGGCATTGATTTATAAATTAATACATATATATATGCCAGATAATACAAATATTGAACAGAATGCTGGTGCTGCCAAGCAGCAGGAAACGAAGACCAAGAGAGACTTGGCTTTGGAGCGTTTGAAGACCCGACACCCAGACACGGAGTATGCGGATGATGAAGCTATGTATGGCGCAATCAATGATGATTATGATGCCGACCAGAAGGCTTTGCAGGGTTATAAGGATAATGAGAAGGCGATGGGTGACTGGTTGGGCAGTGACCCTGAGGCAGCTACCTTCCTACAAGCAATGAAGGCAGGTAAGAGTCCTTATGCCGAGTTGATTCGCACACATGGCGAGGATGCCATTGACTACTACTCTGACCCAGACAATGCGGATGAGATTGCATCGGCTCAGTCGGAGTTCTTGCAGAATGCTGCCAACGGCAAGAAATTGCAGGAGGAGTATGACAAGAATATGCCATCCAGTTACGAGGTGTTCGACAAGTTAGAGGAGAAGTATGGCGAGGAAGCTGTGAACGATGCCATCGACCAGTGCTTTCAGACAATGCGCAATGTGGTGACTGGCAAGTTTACTGAGGAAATGATTACTGCTTTCATCAAGGCTAAGAACCATGATACCGATGTGGCTGATGCGGCACATGAAGGTGAGGTTCGTGGTAAGAACAGCAAGCACGTCAAGAACCTTGAACTGAGAAAGAAGGGTGATGGTACTGCCGACCTTGATTCTGCCAATGCGGAGACCAAGCAGACAGATAACCAGCCAAACCTTGGTGCGCTTGGTAGGGCATCACGTAGGGGTAACATCTGGGAGCGTGGAAACGAGAAGAGAACACGTATTCGATAAGGTGAAAAGATAATATATAATGTTTAATTAATATTTTGGATAACAATGAAGAAAAGTAACAAATTTAATCGGCTGCTTTCCATCTTTCTGATGGTAATGGCAGTTATTTTTGGAGTGAATGGTAATGTTATCATGGCTGAGGCGGCTCTTCCTGATGGCGGTAGTACCGAGAGTGGTCACGCTGCGGAAGCTGGTGGTGCTACTGCTGCCGATGATGCTGGCAATGGCGGTGCTGCTCGTCAGGATGATGGTATTGCCACCGAGACCAAGGGTCGTGAACACTATAACGAGAACGGCACGGAGTTCTATGAGAACGACATCAACGACAAGATTACCAAGATTCGTCCGATGGCTACTCCTGTTGACCAGATTTCACGTTATGCAACAACCAAGTCTGCTGATTCGTTTATTGTAGAATACTGGAGTATCGGTACACGTCCTATCAAGACTACCGTGAAGGAGACAACCGTGGAGAGTACTGGTACATCTATGGTATTGAAGGTAGAAGACCCTGAAATGTTTACGCTGGATGATACCATCCGAGTGGTAGGTGTTAAGGCGATTACCAACTACAAGAATCAGGCTTATGCAGACCTTACCGATGAACCTACTCCTGATTTGGAACTTTGTGTATGCGGTAAGGATAATGAGGGTTATCCTATTGTGTATGCCGTAAATGGTAATTTGGTTAAGAAACAGCCTATTGGTATTCCAGCCTTGCAGAAGGGTCAGAAACTTATCCGCATGGCGAAGAGTTGCGGTGAGTTGGACGTACAGACGGGTCGTTTCAACAATCTTCCTGATTCTGATACTCAGTACTGCCAGAACTTCATGATTCAGGTTGAGGAGAGTACCTTCAACAAGATTGCTGCTAAGAGAGTAGATTGGGACTTCTCAGACATTGAGGAGGATAGCATCTACGATATGCGCCTTGCTATGGAAGGTACTTATCTCTTCGGTGATATGGCTTGTATCAAGCATACTACCAAGAACAACTCTGCTCAGTGGTTTACAAAGGGTATCTGGTGGATGGCTGGTAAGGACATTGAGGTAGGTCATGTTGCTACTGCTGACGATATTAAGAAGGGATATGGTAAGAACGAGCGAGTGATTGTAGACTTGGAGTTGGTTGACATTTCCAAGGACTTGTTTGTAGGTACTGGTATCGGCAACAAGCGCAAGGTGATTATCGCTGGTTCTGCCTTCGTGAGTGCATTCAGTAAGATTGACTCTGACAAGTTCCGCTTGAAGGACACCGTAGAGGTTTGGAACTTGAAGTTCAAGAGTTGGGAGACTGACTTCGGTGAGGTACTGATGATTCACTCTGAGTTGTTTGACCTCTTCGATATGAGCGACTGCGGCTTTGCCCTTGACCCTGAGTTCTTGGTTAAGCGAGTACACTTGTCTTGGACACGTAACGTGCTCGACTTGAAGAAGGCTGGCATCCGTAACACTGATGCAGTAGTTATTCAGGAGGTAGCTTGTCTTTACTTGAAGTACCCTAAGGCACACGCTCGTATGCGCCTTGCTGCGGTTCCTGCAACAGAAAGTGCAACTGATACAGAAGGGACCAAGGCTGCTGCCTAAAAGCAAGTAGATTTACAAATTATTCATTAAATAGTGAGGGGTGTGGGCACTAGCCCCATCCCTTTTTTAGTAACACATATATAATAAGGTATAATCATGTTTAAGAAATATCAAGCTGGTTCGGATTTGGCATTCAGCGTTATGGTAGGTAACGAGAGAATGCGCATTGTTTTTGAGGGTAAGACTATGGGAAGTAGTGTCTATATGACAAGAGACCCTAAGGTACAGAAGGCTATCGAGTCTCATTATTGGTTCAACGACAAATTCTTCTTGGTGGAGAGTATTGACGAGAAGAAGGAAGCTGCGGAAGCCAAGAAGAAGGCTGCTGCCAAGGCAAAGAAGAAGGTGGCTGACGAGAAGAAGACCCACATTGTGACAGATGTTGAGGATGCCAAGGAATATCTGGCAGAGACCTTCGGTGTGAGTCGTTCCAAGATGAAGACCAAGGACGATATTTTGGCGATTGCCAAAGAGAAGGGTGTTGAACTAGAAGGATTGGAATAATGAGTACGTATGCTGTATCTGAACTGGTGAAAGAAGTGAAGGTGCTCTTGGACAGAAACCAAGAGACTTCGGGCTTGCTGACTCCTACCGATACTGATACCTTGTCACAAGGCGAGTTGATTCAGAGTAAGATAGTAGATGCAGCAAGAATCATATTGGAGGATGCTCCTGCCAGTATGCTGGATGGTAAGACTTTCAATGGATTGAATACTGTTTGGGCTGAATCAAATGGTGCTTATGTGGGAACCGTCTATCTACCTTCCGACATGATTAGACTCCTTAACGTGAAGGCTAGTGACTGGAATCGCTCGGCTGAGATAATCACAGAAGAGGATGATGCCTACAAGATTCAGTGTAACCGATTCGGAGTAAGGGGAAACTCTGAACGACCTATCGCTGCACTCATTCATAATAGCGGTAATCGGTACTTGGAACTTTTCACAAGCAAGAGTAATACGGCTACCGTATCGCTTTCCTATGTGGGTATGCCTTCTATCAGTGAAGGTAATATTGAATTGCCTGAAACATTGAAGGATTCCATCGTGTATATGGCTGGCTACCTCACTTGCATCAGTCTTGGCGATACCGATACCGCAAGCGGATTGCTTGGGGTGGCTCGGAAGTTGGCACATATTGTTGAACCTACAACATCATAAATTATGGCAAAGAAGAAAGAAGAAACAAAACTGCTATCGTTGAGCAGGGTGCTTGACAAGGAAGAACTGGATAGCGTGAAGGCATCCAAGAACCGATTTGACAAGCCTTACGAGCGTGCCTTCTCTATCTTGCTGGAGGCTCAGCGATATTACAATAACATGGATAACTTCCGTAAGCGAAGACTGAGAAACAAGCGATATTGCTATGGAGACCAATGGGGAGATACCATTGAGTTCAAAAGCAAGTGTGGCTTTACTAAGCGTATCAGGGAGGAAGACTATATCCGTGAGCAGGGTAGCGAACCATTGAAGAACAACCTTATCAGAAGATTGGTGAAGAATGTGCTGGGTGTGTACCGCTCCCAGAGCAAGGAACCTACCTGCAATGCCAGAGATAAGGATGAAAAGCGATATGGTGAGACCATGAGTGTGGTGCTGCAATGTAACCGACAACTGAACCGAGAGACGGAACTGGATGCACGAACCATGGAAGAGTTCCTGATAAGCGGTGCTGCTATCTATAAGAAAAAGTATGGATGGCGAAGAGGTAGGTTGGATTGCTGGACGGACTACGTGAACCCGAACAATTTCTTCATAGACAACAATATGAGTGATTTCCGTGGTTGGGACGTGAGTTGCTTGGGTGAGGTGCATGACATCACCATCGGCAACGTGCTGAGAGAGTTTGCCAAGTCTCCTGCTGAGGCTCGTAAGTTGAAGGAGATATACAGACTGGCAGCTAACCGTGATTTCGTGATTGCTGATTGCACCCAGCGATTCGGTGAGTTCGACCCTAAGACTATCGACTTTATGAATCCTGCTAACCCATCACTCTGCCGAGTAATTGAGGTTTGGCGCAAGGAGAGTAAACCGAGATACCGATGCCATGATTACAACAATGGTGACGATTTCAAGATTGATATTGAGGATAAGGCTGATATTGTAGATGCAGAGAATAGAGACAGAATAAGGCGAGGAGTGGCTGCTGGCATGCTGGAAGAGGATATTCCTCTGATTGATGCTGAGTGGTTTATGGATGAATACTGGCATTTCTACTATCTTTCTCCTTTCGGTGATATTCTGAGAGAAGGCGAGACTCCTTATGCTCATGGTGAGCATCCATACTGCTTTAAGTTCTACCCATTTATTGATGGAGAGATTCACAGCTTCGTGGAAGATGTGATTGACCAGCAGAGATACGTGAACCGACTTATCACAATGTATGACTTCATCATGAGGGCGAGTGCCAAGGGTGTGCTGCTCTGTCCTGAGGATTGCTTGCCTGACGATATGAGCTGGGATGATTTCTGCGATGAGTGGAGTAGATTCAATGGTGTGGTGAGATACAAGCCAAACAAGAGCGGTCAGGTTCCTCAGCAAGTGGCGAACAACTCTACGAATATCGGCATCGGTGACTTGCTCAGCTATCAGTTGAAGTTCTTCGAGGATATATCGGGAGTGAATGGTGCGCTGCAAGGAAAGCAAGGAGTTTCAGGTACGAGCGGTTCGCTCTATGCCCAGCAGACACAAAATGCTACCATGTCGCTGCTTGATATTTTGGAGAGTTTCAGCCAGTTTATCATTGATGGTGCATACAAGACCGTGAAGAATATGCAGCAGTACTACGATGTGGCTCGCAACTTCAATATCGTGGGTAGGGCAGGACAGATTGTACGCTACGACCCTAAGAAGATTAGAGACGTGGAGTTTGACATCAACATCACGGAAAGTACGGCTACACCTGTATATAGACAGATGGCGAATGAGTTCCTTATGACCTTGTGGCAGAATCAGGCTATCACGCTGGAGCAGTTGTTGCAAGTAGGTGATTTCCCATTTGGAGAGGAGTTGCTGCAATCGGTTGCATCGAACCAGCAAGCCATTCAGAATGGTGAGACTCCACAAGGATTCTCTCCTCAGCTTC
>ERZ1031845.113-NODE-113-length-31734-cov-11.869062_pt1 | contig 31734 bp, 28 predicted proteins | sample MGYA00518169_ERZ1031845 | MGnify/ENA primary metagenome ERZ1031845 (study PRJEB33719, sample SAMN04261265) | wastewater metagenome | biome: rural village; feature: human; material: feces | host: Homo sapiens | place: El Salvador | collected 2014-01-14 ...
TTTTCACCTCTTTATTTTTCCAAGTGCAAATATAATAGTAAGGGCAAAAGCTTTATAAATTTCCGTGTGAGTTTTAAAGCTTTTGCCCTTACAGGGCGTCAAGTTTGCGAACATGATAACCCAGGGCGATGCCCTGGGCTAAGAGCTTCTGCCCTTTCAGGGCGTGTGGGGTAAAACTTGAGAAACTTCAATCCGTAATATACCCTTTAGTAAACATATCGTAAGACAAAGCTTCCAGCTCGGAGAGCGTCATGTGCTCCACAGCATGCTCTATCTTGCGAATCAACTCGTCTCGCTTGTAATCGTCATTATCGCTCAGGCGTGATGTAAATCTATTGCTCATTGTTTTGAATGTTTAACGTGAGTGTTTAATGTGTTTATGCTCGCTCATAGGTATCGATGACGTTGTCATCGTATTCCTCATGACCAATCGGCTTCACATCGTGAGGAAGCCTCGGTGCCTCAGTGCCTGTCTTGACAAACTTTGACGTGGCTGTCTCTATCCTGATTTCATCCCAAAGACCGGCATCAAGGAAAGACTGGTGAGTGATGGCTCCACCCTCCACAATCAGCGATTGCACCTTATTAATATATAGGAAGCTCATCATCTGGCGCAACACCGCCTCGTTGCCCTTAGAGAAGTCCAAGCTCTCGAAACAAGGATGATGGCGGTCTATCACCAAGCGCACTGGATTCTTACCATACCAGTCGCGAACATTCAGCTGACTGTGGTCGCGCTCATCGGTAACACGTCCCACCAGGATGGCATCGTTCTCAGCCCTGAGCTTATGAGAAAGCATCTTGGTAAAGGCCGACGAGACAGCCATTCCCTTGCCTTCATTGTCGAGGAATCCATTGGCAGTCTGCGCCCACTTCAGTATGATGTAAGGACGCTGATGCGTGTTGTAGGTGATGAAGCGCTTGTTCAGTTCGAGACATTCCGCCTCCAAGACGCCAACCGTCACCTCGATGCCTGCCTCACGAATCTTCTGAATGCCACGGCCCTGTACCTTGGCAAAAGGATCGACACACCCACAGACACATCTTTTCACCCGCTTGCTCACGATGAGGTCGGCGCAGGGAGGCGTCTTGCCATAATGCGAACAAGGCTCAAGGCTCACATAGATTGTAGCTCCTGCCAACAGATGCTCGTCCTCGGGCCTGACCGATGCAAAGGCATTGACCTCGGCATGACCCTCGCCACAGCACACATGATAGCCCTCGCCCAGGATTCTGCCATCCTCACTTACGATAACGGCTCCCACCATGGGATTGGGCTTCGCATTCTGACGGCCATTCTTCGCCAGTTGCAGACAGCGGCGCATGAAGTGTTCGTCTATCTCCTGCTGAGAAGGGGAAGGTTTGCCCGCAAGAGGGTTTCCCAAAGATATATTATTCTGCTCCATATCACAATTTCTTCGTTGTTTTTTACTTGCTTTCGATAAAATGTCGTATCTTTGTTCTCGAAAAATAAATCAAATCATTGTAGACTGACATGAATACGTATCAGCAACTTTGGCAATCACTCACCCCTCTCTACGATGCAGATGAAGCAAGAGCTATCGTCCGCACCGTACTGGAAGTGAAATACGGAATGACGCTGACCGACATAATCTGTGGCAAAATTACTGAATTATCTGCAGACGAGAGCATAAAACTCGAAGAAATTATGGCTCGACTGCAAAAAGCTGAGCCTGTACAGTATGTATTGGGCGAAGCCGACTTTGGCGGAAGAAAGTTTCGTGTAGAGCCGGGAGTTCTTATCCCACGTCCCGAGACTGCCGAACTTTGCAAGTGGATAGTCGACACACAAAAGGAGAAGGAGGCTGCAACAGGAAAGCCAGCTGTTCCTCACCCCAACATCTTAGACATCTGCACAGGCTCCGGCTGCATTGCCATCACACTAAGTCTCGACATTCCACAATCGACGGTAACAGGAATAGACATCTCGGAGAAAGCCATTGCCACAGCTGCAGAAAACGCCAAGAAGTTGAATTCCAACACAAAAATAAAGCATGCTGATGTATTCGACTTGCTCAAGATGACAAAAGAAGGCATAAAGAACGAGCCCAGCCTCGACATCATCGTGAGCAACCCACCCTATATCTGCGAGAAAGAGAAAGCAGACATGGCGAAGAATGTATTGAACTACGAACCCGGCCTCGCCCTCTTCGTTCCCGATGAAAACCCGCTGATATTCTATCGGGCCATCGCAGAGATTGCCGCCCTGGAGCTTGCCGACGGAGGAAGGCTCTACTTCGAAATCAATCCCATCTACGAGAAGGAAACAAGGGAAATGCTCGAAGGATTCGGATTCGAGAACATAGAGACCAAACAAGATTTCTATGGCAAGAAGAGAATGATGCGAGCGATGAAGAAATAACCGAGGAGACAGAAAAGCCTCAACTTTTCATATGAAAACAGAAGAATGAGTATGGAATACAGCAACTACAACAAGCCCAAGCGACCCAAGAAACCCATGACCGAGCAACAAGCCCTGCTGAAGCTCACCACTCTCTGCACCCAAGCCGAACATTGCTCGCAGGAAATGCTCGACAAGATGAAGAAGTGGGAACTGAGCGAGGAAGCCATTGCACGAAACATGGAGTTCCTGACACAGAAGAAGTTTGTCGACGACGAACGATTCGCCCGTTTCTTTATCAACGACAAGATAAAATACAACAAGTGGGGACGGCGCAAGGTGGAACAGGCTCTCTGGATGAAACACATACCTAAGGAAATATCCGACCCCATCTTCGAGGAGATAGAAGACGGACTCTACATGGAAACCCTGCTGCCCCTGATGAAGAGCAAATACAAAACCATCAAGGCGAAAAACGACTATGAGCGTTCGATGAAACTCATACGGTTTGCCATGGGAAGAGGCTTCAGCATAGACCTCATACACAAGTGCATCGACAAGATGGGAATGGAAGCAGAAGACGAAGACTTCGAAGAGGAACAATTCTAAAATACAACCGGCCTATGCGACTCAGCCTATTAGCCCAGATTCTCGACCTGCTCTGTCCACGCCATTGCCTTATCTGCGGCCAACGACTGCTGGGCGAGGAGGAAATCATCTGCATAGCGTGCAATCTGCATCTGCCACGCACCAACACCTGGCAACAGCCAGAAGACAACGACATGGCTAAACTCTTCTGGCACAGTATTCCCGTAGAGAAATGCTGCGCCCTGTTTCATTATCACGGGCACGCTCCTGCCAGCAACCTGCTCTACCAGCTCAAATACAACCAGCATGAGGAAGTAGGCGTAGGCATGGGACACCTACTGGCCAACGAAGCCCTCCGCATACAGTTCTTCGATGGCATAGACGCCATCGTGCCTATCCCTCTGGCGCCCAAACGAAAAAGAGAGCGGGGCTACAACCAGAGCGAAGCCATAGCGCGAGGACTGCACGAAGCCACAAAGATTCCCATACTCAACAAGCTCGTCAGAAGAAAGACTTTCGTCGAAAGCCAGACACACAAGAACCGATGGGAACGCAACATCAATGTGCAGGATGTCTTTGCCCTGTCGCCCGACTACGCACCAGGAGGAAGCAAGGCCGAAAGCCTCGAACACAAACATCTGCTCATCGTAGACGACGTGTGCACAACAGGAGCCACCATCATTTCATGCTGCCGGGAACTCATGAAGGCAACAGACTCGATGAAGTTCAGCATCCTCACCATAGGATACGCCAAAGGACAATAAGTTCAAAAAATAAATAATAAATTTGGTTTTGTCTGCGTTTTAACGTACCTTTGCAAACAAAACTTTAATCCTTTAATGATTATGGACAAACTGAAGAAAGATTTCGCATCAAAGTTATTAAACGTCAAGGCTATCAAACTGCAGCCTAACGATCCTTTCACATGGGCTTCTGGCTGGAAGTCTCCTTTCTATTGTGACAACCGCAAGACATTGTCGTTCCCAGAGCTGCGCAACTACGTGAAGCTCGAACTCGTACACACCATCCTCGAACAGTTCCCAGAGGCTGACGCCGTAGCAGGTGTGGCAACTGGTGCCATCGCACAAGGCGCATTGGTGGCCGACGAACTGAACTTGCCTTTCGTATACGTTCGTTCTAAACCCAAGGACCATGGTATGCAGAACCTCATCGAGGGCGAACTGAAGTCTGACGCTAAAGTTGTGGTTGTAGAAGACTTGATCTCTACCGGCGGAAGCTCACTCAAAGCCGTAGAGGCTCTCCGAAAGAACGGAAACGAGGTTATCGGCATGGTGGCAAGCTACACTTACGGTTTCCCTGTTGCCGAGAAAGCATTTGCCGATGCTGGTGTCAAGCTGGTAACTCTTACCGACTATGAGCACGTTGTAGCCGAGGCTTTGGAGACTGGATACATCGCACAGGAAGACGTAGAACTGCTCCACGACTGGCGCAAAGACCCAGCCAACTGGAAGAAGTAATATTTCCTACAACATGAGCACAACGACATTTGAAAGCAGCATCAAGCAGATTCCTCACAAGCAGGAATCTGTTTATCGTACATTGAGCGATCTGAACAACCTGCAGATGCTTAAAGACCGCTTCGAGCAGGTGAAAGACCAGATTCCTGAGGACAAGAGAAAGGAAATGGAAAAGCTGAAGGACCTCAAGTTTGATAGCGACAGCATCTCTATTACCGCACCTATGGTGGGCGAAATCAAGATGCGAATTATCGACCGCGAGGAGCCTAAGACCATCAAGTTTGAAACAGAAAACAGCCCCGTTCCTTTCAACTTCTGGATTCAGCTGCTGCCCACAAGCGACACAGCCTGCAAGATGAAGCTTACCATCAAGGCCGATCTCAACCCATTCATCAAAGGCATGGTGAAGAAGCCGCTCGAAGAAGGAATAGAGAAGATTGCCAATGCCCTGGCAATGATTTCATACGAAGATTAAAACAACGACATTTCCCCTCAAGAGGAATAAGCAACAAGACGATTCCAGGCAAGAGGAACTTTAGTAACATGAAGTAAATCAACATAAGAAAATGGCACAAAAACTTTGGGAAAAAAACTTTGAAGTGAACAAGGAGATAGAACGCTTCACCGTAGGACGCGACAGAGAACTGGACCTCTATCTCGCCAAGTATGACGTACTGGGAAGCATGGCGCACATCACCATGCTCGAAAGCATCGGACTGCTCGGCAAGGAAGAGCTGCCACAACTCCTTGCTGAACTCAAGAACATCTACGCCATAGCCGAAAAAGGCGAGTTCGTAATTGAAGACGGCGTAGAGGACGTACACTCCCAAGTGGAACTGATGCTGACACAGAAGTTGGGCGACATGGGAAAGAAGATACACTCCGGACGCTCGCGCAACGACCAGGTGCTGGTAGACCTGAAGCTCTTCACACGCCATGAGCTGAAGGAAATCGTCGATGCCGTGAAGATTCTCTTCGATGAACTCATACAGAAGAGCGAACAGTACAAGAACGTGCTGATGCCTGGCTACACACATCTGCAAGTAGCCATGCCATCGTCCTTCGGCCTGTGGTTTGGCGCTTATGCCGAGAGCCTTGCCGACGACATGCTCTTCCTGCAGGCAGCCTATCGCATGACCAACCGCAACCCCTTGGGAAGCGCTGCCGGCTACGGAAGCAGTTTCCCGCTCAACCGAACCATGACAACCCAGTTGCTCGGCTTCGACAGCATGGACTACAACGTGGTTTATGCCCAGATGGGAAGAGGAAAGATGGAGCGCAACGTGGCTTTCGCCATGGCTACCGTGGCGGGAACTCTCGCCAAGATGGCTTTCGATGCATGTATGTTCAACTGTCAGAACTTCGGATTCGTCAAGCTGCCTAAGGAATGCACCACTGGCTCGAGCATCATGCCTCACAAGAAAAACCCTGACGTGTTCGAGCTGATTCGCGCCAAGAGCAACAAGTTGCAGAGCCTGCCACAGCAGGTAATGCTCATCATGAACAACCTGCCAGTGGGCTACTTCCGCGACCTGCAGATCATCAAGGAGGTGTTCCTCCCTGCCTTCGGCGAGCTGAAAGACTGCCTGCAGATGGCTGCCTACATCATCAACAAGATGGAGGTGAACGAGCACATCCTCGACGATCCTCGCTACGACCCTATGTTCTCGGTAGAAGAAGTAAACCAGTTGGCTGCCAACGGAACTCCTTTCCGTGATGCTTACAAGAAAGTAGGACTGGAAATCGAGGCTGGCGAGTTTAAGCCCAACAAGGACATTCACCACACCCACGAGGGAAGCATCGGCAACCTGTGCAACGACAAGATTCAGGAACTGATGGAGAACACACTCTCCGAGTTCCACTTTGAGCGCATGGAGAATGCTGAAAAGGAACTGCTCGGAAGGTAAAAACTAAAAGCAGAAAGACAAAGAAGTGAAACACTCCTATATATATAATAAGGTGAAGCATGGCTGGGCGTGGAGCATGGCCTTGCTCTTCTGCCTGACAGTCCTTGCCGGCTGTGATGCGGAAGACCTGATCAGCACCCGCTTCCCATGCAGTTTTTACTTCAATCCCAAGTTGCATCCAGGAACCTCCATTGAGACAGCCCTGCTCAATCCCGGATGCTACACCTTCATCAGCGTGAAAAATCTTGGTGTCTGGCACATTTATTCCACACTCAACGACGGAAGAAACATCACCGAGGACGTCAAGATTACTACCGACCGCACAGAGGGATGGGACAACCGCATCAAGACTCACCCCTTGGGAGCCAACAACGGAATCATTATCGGACTCAGCAATTTCCAGGGAAAAGTGGCCTGGGACAGACAATGCCCCAACTGTATCACACAATACGGCGGCACCAACTATCCACTCGAGCTGAACGGAATACGCCAGTCGGTCATGTGCAAGAAGTGCAAGCGTACCTATTCCTTAGAAACAGGCGCCATTACAGAAGGAGCCAAGGGCGAGGCGCTGATGAGATACGGCATCAGCTACGACGGACTTGGCTGCCCAGTAAGCGTAGGAAACTAAGCCAGAAACAGGGAAGAAGCCAAGAAAAAACAACTTTTCATCTAAAAAAATGTGATTTTTTTTGGCTGTTCCAAGAAATAGCACTATCTTTGCACTCACATTTTGCGGAAATAGCTCAGTTGGTAGAGCACGACCTTGCCAAGGTCGGGGTCGCGGGTTCGAGTCCCGTTTTCCGCTCTCTTTTATTGTTTACCATGCCGCAATGGTGGAATTGGTAGACACGAGGGACTTAAAATCCCTTGGCCAGTAATGGCTGTGCGGGTTCGAGTCCCGCTCGCGGCACTTTCCTCCTACATATGAAAAAATTTGCTTATTTTTTTATTCTAATAGCAAGTCTTACACTTACCGCCTGTGGGGTAAGCAGCAACAGATTTCAGCTCGAAGGCAGATTTCTTCACATGGACCAAGGTGAATTTTATGTTTACAGTCCTGATGGCGGCATCGAAGGTGTCGACACCATCAAGGTGATAGACGGACGTTTCACCTACGAGGCTCCCTGCAAAGACAAATTTACCCTGATGATTGTGTTCCCCAACTTCTCCGAGCAGCCTGTATTCGCTGAGCCGGGGAAGTCGGTAGACATCAAGGCTGACGCCTCTCACCTCAAGGAACTTACTGTAAAGGGAAGCAAGGACAATGAGCTCATGAACTCGTTCCGCGAACAGATTCTCAACGTCTCACCTCCCGAAGAAACCCGAATAGCCGAGCAGTTTATCAAAGACAACCCTGCCTCGGTAGTAAGCGTATTCCTCGTCAGAAAATACTTCGTGGCTGCTCTTTCGCCCGATTACGCCAAGGCTTCACAACTGCTCAGCATTCTGAGCAAGGAACAGCCCGGCAACGGCAATCTCGCAAGACTGGCACAGCAGCTCAAATGGCTCAAGAGCGCAGGCATCGGCTCACAACTGCCTGTATTCACAGCCTACGACACCAACGGGAAACTCATATCAAGCACATCTCTTGCCTCGGCACCCGTAGCCGTCATCACCACTTGGTCGACCTCTGTCTTCGACAGCATGGACCTCTTGCGTGAACTCAAGAAGCGCCAGCGTAGCTCGCAGGGAAAACTCAAACTGATGAGTATCTGTATAGACGGCAATAAGGCCGACTGTAAAAGAAACCTGGAGCGCGACTCCATCTCATGGCCCAACGTATGCAACGGAGACTTGCTTGCCGACAAGACTCTCCTGAAACTCGGACTGATAGGAATCCCCGACAACATCGTGCTGAAGAATGGCAAAATCGTGGCGCGGAGCCTGAAGAAGAATGAGCTGAACAGCAAGTTGGACCAACTGCTGAAATAAAGCATATCAACGCCCCCGAAACAACAACAATCTTCATCACCATCTAAAACCTGAAGACATGTTAGTAAAAACCTATTGCGCAGCCGTAAACGGTCTGGAAGTAACCACCGTAACCATAGAAGTAAGCCTCAACCGAGGCGTACAGTATCATCTCACGGGTCTTGGCGACGAGGCTGTAAGAGAAAGCCGCGACCGAATAGCCGCCGCCCTGCAGTATAGTGGCTTCAAGTTTCCCGTGGCTGACATTACCATCAACATGGCTCCTGCCGACCTTCGCAAGGAAGGAAGCAGTTTCGACCTGCCCTTAGCTATCGGCATATTGGGAGCCAACAGCAACATCATAGAAGATCATCTCAAGGAATATATGATGGTGGGCGAGCTGAGTCTCGACGGAACCTTGCAGCCCATCAGGGGCGCCCTGCCTATTGCCATAAGGGCAAGAGCCGAACATTTCAAGGGACTCATCGTACCCGAACAGAATGTGCGCGAGGCTGCCGTGGTCAACAACTTAGAGGTGTACGGCATGAAAAACTTGCTCGAGGTCATCCAGTTCATGAACGACCAGAGCAATCCTTCACCCACCATCGTCGATACCCGCAAGGAATTCTACGAGAACCAGAGTCATTTCGACCTCGACTATGCTGACGTGCGAGGTCAGGAGAATGTGAAACGTGCCTTGGAAGTAGCTGCTGCAGGCGGACACAACCTCATCATGGTAGGACCTCCTGGTTCGGGTAAGTCGATGATGGCTAAGCGTCTGCCTTCCATCCTTCCTCCTCTCACGCTCTCTGAGAGCTTGGAAACCACACAGATACATTCCATAGCTGGCAAGTTGGGCAAGAACGTATCGCTCATCTCGCAACGTCCTTTCCGCTCTCCCCATCACACCATATCTCAAGTGGCTTTAGTAGGTGGAGGAGCAACTCCTCAGCCTGGCGAAATCTCGTTGGCACACAATGGCGTGCTCTTCTGCGACGAGCTGCCCGAGTTCAACAAGACGACCCTCGAGGTGCTGCGCCAGCCTTTGGAAGACCGACACATCAACATCAGCCGCGCCAAATACACCATTGACTATCCTTGTTCTTTCATGTTTGTGGCAAGCATGAACCCTTGTCCCTGCGGCTATTATGGCGATCCAACCCACAACTGTGTCTGCACCCCAGGACAGATACAACGCTACATGAACAAAATCTCCGGTCCCCTGCTCGACCGCATCGACATCCAGTGCGAGATAACTCCCGTTCCCTTCAAGGACATCTCGAAAGCGGCACAAGGTGAGCCAAGTGCCGAGATACGCAAACGTGTGATAAGGGCAAGGGAAATCCAGGCGGCACGCTTCAGCGGACAAAAAGGAATCCACTGCAATGCACAAATGAGCGAGCGCATGATACATCAGTATGCCGAACCCGACGAGGCTGGCATCAGCATGTTGAGAATGGCGATGGAACGTCTGTCACTCTCTGCCCGCGCCTACAACCGCATCCTGAAGGTAGCACGCACCATTGCCGACCTGGAAGGCTGCGAACATGTAGAGTCACACCACTTGGCAGAGGCCATCGGTTATCGCACCCTCGACCGTGGCGACTGGGCTGAAAGAGGAATATAGCAGTTAGAGGGAAGACATCATCATTTAGTAAGAAACGCAAACAGGGGGTCACAATTATGGCAAACTTCACCATTTGATGATCTTCACATCCTTGAGAATCAAGCGCATTGCACTTTAATCGGTACGAACGGAATATCAACATTTAGTCGAACACCCCTTAGAATGTTAATTCCTTAATATTCAACCGTTGCACATATCCTGTCGCACCACGCTTATTCTTTGTGCCATTTTACGGTAGCACTGATGGGACAAATGTAGGTATAATCAATGAGAAACGAGCAGAAAGTAGTTGGATTTTGATTGTAGAGCCTTGAATTGGTGCTATTTTGTTTAAAAATAGATGTAAAACGCAATAACATGGATAATTATTTCCGTAATCATTCTTGATTATCCAAGATAATTTTTACCTTTGTAGACCAAGAAACACAAGAAAGGACATGGCAAAGAAAGATATCAATCGCATCAAGATAGTATTGGTTGAAAACAAAAGGACAGCCAAGTGGCTGGCAGACGAATTGGGTAAAGACCCCGCCACCGTGAGCAAGTGGTGTACCAACAGTTCGCAACCAAGCCTTGAAACGCTTGTTCAAGTGGCAGAGGCACTCGATGTTGATGTGCGCTCGCTCATCGTGCAGACAAAGAAAAGCCACATTGAGATAGAAGCGGAGAAGCTTCTTAATATCTCATCAAACCAGTAATACGAATACAATTAGAAGATTATGACAACAAAGGAAATAGACGAAAAGTCGTTAGATAACGCACACCGCCTCTATGAGTCGGGCGATATAGATAAAATTCCTGTTGGTACAACGGCAGGTCTGCAACAGATACATCATTATCTTTTTGATGGTCTGTATCCATTCGCTGGCGTTGTTCGCGACAAGAATATCGCCAAAGGAGGTTTTCGTTTTGCCAATTCTCTCTATCTTGATGCAGCCCTCTCTGCCGTAGAAAAGATGCCAGAAGATTCCTTCGAGCATATCATCGAGAAGTATGTTGAGATGAATGTGTGTCATCCTTTCATGGAAGGCAATGGCCGCTCCACCCGTATCTGGCTCGACATGATATTGAAACGCTCTCTCGGCAAAGTGGTCAATTGGCAGTATGTTGACAAAGACCAATATCTCTCGGCCATGGAACGTTCACCTATCAACGACCTCGAGCTGCGCTATCTGCTCAGTCAGAACCTCACTTCTGATACGGAGAACCGCGAAGTGATATTCAAGGGAATAGAGCAGAGCTATTATTATGAGGGGTATGAGAAGTAAAATTGTATAAATAGAAAAAGCAAAATGGCTAAGACAATAAAAAGTATAGAAGAGCGGATTGAGGATTGGTGCAAGAAACAATTCGCAGGACAGAAATATTACACGAAAACCGACTTTATCAATTCCGAGATAGAGTCGGCTCTTGAAAAGGCTCCAAGCAAACAGGGCGGTTCTGGAAAAAATTATCCAGATATTAAGTATCTGCTTACAGTAGAAAACTGCCGCAGAATTCCTGTGATGATTGAAGTGAAAGGCAAGAAAGGGTGTCTTATTAAGGTTAACGACAAAGGCGAAGTTGACAATACAAAGAAAAATTTAGAGCCTAATTATCAGAATATTTCGAAGTATGCTGTTAATGGTGCTGTTCATTATGCCAATGCCATACTCAGTTTTACAGATAGCTATAAAGAGGCTTTGGCAATAGGCGTAAATGGGTATGATGAAGCCAAAACGGAAATTCACGAAGTAGATGTGTGGTATGTGTCTAAAGACAATCTCTTTGTGCCAAAACACGTGGGGATTTATGAGGATATTTCTTTTTTACTGAAAGACAATGCAAAGACTTTTATCGAGAAAATTGATGCACTTGTTTTAAGCCCAGAAGAACTTGAAGAGCGCAAACTGGCACTTGAAGATGAAATAGAACGCAAACTAAAAGCATTGAATCAGAACCTGCATGATGAAAAGCAGATAGTGGTTAACAATCGTGTTCAGTTGGTAGCAGGTCTTATCATGGCAGGACTTGGTGCAGAAGGTGTTCAGCCTCTCCGTATTGAAGATTTGACAGGAAAAACAGATAAAGAGGATAATGACGGACAGATTATAATGAGTAAGATAAGGCTGTATCTGTCGCACAAAAAACTGCCAAAGGAAAAAATAGAGATGATCACGGATATTCTCAAAGTGGTATTTTTGCAATCTGGGTTGCAGAACCCAGACGAGGGGGGATTAAGTAAGTTACATTCTATTTATGCAGATGTAAAACATGACATCCTGCCATATGTCACGGGAGAATTGCACAATATTGATTTTACTGGCCGTTTGTTTAATGTAATGAACGAATGGGTTGATGTTCCTGATGGTGGCGAAAACGATGTTGTACTGACGCCTCGCTATGTTACTGAGCTAATGGCTAAATTATGTGAAGTGAATATGAACTCTTATGTATGGGATTTTGCCACGGGTTCAGCAGGTTTCCTTATTTCGGCAATGCACCACATGATAGATGATGCTAAGCAAAAAATCAATAGTCCGCACAAACTGGAAGAGAAAATCAGCCATATCAAGATGGAACAGCTTCTCGGTATAGAGAAGTTGCCGGATGTATATATGCTTGCCGTTTTGAACATGATCCTAATGAAGGACGGCAGCGCAAACATCATCCAAGGTAACTCTTTGGAATACGATGGAAATTACAAACAGGGTGACTTGAAGGACAAACCATTTCCTGCCAATGTGTTTCTGCTTAATCCTCCTTATTCTGCTGATGGCAAGGGATTCGTTTTTGTAGAAAAAGCATTAAAAAAAATGACTCATGGCGGACGGGCAGCAGTCCTCATTCAAGAGAATGCTGGTAGTGGCAATGGTTTGCCGTTCACTGCAAATATTCTCAAAAACAATACATTACGTGCATCAATCAAAATGGCAGACATATTCTGTGGAAAGGCAAGCGTGCAGACTGCCATTTATGTGCTTGAGGTGAACCGTCCGCATAATGCGGATAATGATTTGGTACGCTTCATCGATTTCAGCAACGATGGCTACACGCGTATGAACCGTAAAAAATCTGGACAGAGCGTAAACCTTCGTGATACCGACCATGCCAAGGAACGCTATGACGAAGTATGCAGACTTGTACTTTATGGCAAAGGTGCAAACGATAAAAATTTGCACTACTTCAAAGATTGCTATACAGAGGATTACATCACTCTATCTGGTAATGACTGGACTTATGGACAGCACCAAAAGATAGATACTGTGCCCACAGAGGAAGACTTTCAGAATGTCGTCAGAGAATATCTTTCGTGGAAAGTTGGACAGGTGCTTAAAGGAGAGAATGGCCTGGGAAAACAGTAAGCCCCCACTTACTTGAAAAAGAATTTATTGATAGTGGGGGCTACTTTGAAAAATGTAAAATAGAGGATTTTTTTACCCTAAAAGGAAATCCTCAATTAGACAAGGAGGACCTTAGGTTTTCTGATAATTCGTCATATCCATATTTCACGCGTACTATATTTAATAATGGTATTTATGGTTATGTAGATTACCGTGATGCCAAACACCTTATTAAAGGAAATTCTATAGCTGTAGGAATGATGGGTATGCAGTTCTTTTATATGGCCCATGACTTCTATGCTGGACAGTTTACAAAAACAGCTTTCCCAAAATTTGAAGGGCTGAACTGGCGTGTTGCACTTTGGTTTATTTCTTGGTTTAATAAATCAAGTAAACGGTATTTAGGACTATTGGTTCGCGATTTTGAAAAAGCGTTTTGCGAAACAGAAATTATAGTGCCTCATAATTCCGATGGAACTTTATCTCTTGCGTATATGGAATCTCGCATCCGCGAGATGGAGGAATCTCGCATCCGCGAGATGGAGGCTTATCTAAAAGTCGCTGGATTTGAGAATTGCGAATTGACAGAGGAAGAGCGGTCTTCTATTGAATTGATGAACCGGGGAAATGTTGTCTTCAATAGTTTTAATATAACTGATGATAATAAAAAGAAAAGGGAAAATGGAGTTTTTGCTGTGAAGAATTCACATAATATTCTACAAAGTTCTGTCGTTGTAGGGAGCGGAAATATTCCATATGTAACAGCTGGTGAAGGAAACAATTCTGTTTATGCATATATTTCTTATGATAAAAATCAAATAGAAGAAGGAAATGCAATAATGATAGGTGGCAAAACGATGGTTGTAACTTATCAAGCTGACGATTTCTTTTCTAATGACAGCCACAATTTGGTTTTGTATGTCAAGGACAAGAGATTGCGAAAAGAACTGATACAATTGTTCATGGTCGCATCTCTAAATAAAAGCCTAAAACCAATTTATTCTTGGGGCGATTCTATTTCCAAGACAAAAATAGTTAAGGATAAAATAAATCTTCCCGTCACATCTTCAGGCTCCATAGACTACAAATTTATGGAGACCTACATCCGTGCTATAGAGAAACAGACAATCCAAAGAGTAAAAGATTGGCGGGCTAAAGAGATAAAGACAACAAAGAATATTGTGAAAGATGATACAGAAAGTTCATCTTTGAAACCATTGTTTGGTTCGAAACACTACGAAATGCAAGAAGAGGATGTTTCGATGATGGTTGCTGACAATATATTCATTCCATATAGTGTCGAAGTAAGGCTTTGGAATACAAAACGAGAAGACTTGTTTAAGGGTAATCTTGATTTGCTTCTTATGTATGCCATTGGTCCTTCTGCTCGTCACAAAACTGAATCTGCTTGCAAAATTGCGTTAGGCATAAAAGAAACAAATTTGTCGGCAGAAGCTATTAAAGCATTCAAAAGTGTTCGCTATATCATGTTCCATTATTGGAAGAATAGTGAAGCCACGCCTTTTGAATTGACCGCACCAGTTCGCCTTGTGGAAAAGGAAAACATTCCAGAAGGTTTCTTGATTCGACAAGAAAAGGATGCCAAGCAGTACCTACTCATAGAGTACAATTCCGATAAGCCAGCAGAATTGGGAGAGTATGATATCCTGAGAGCACAAAGGAGAGGCTGCAATAGGTATATTCCTTTTGTGTGTAGGGTGGAAAATATAAAAGTTGACAAGAATGACAGACAAGAATAAGCAACTATACATAGATTTCGAAGCCTACGAGCGTGTGGCAGAGCCACATAAGCGCGAAAGGGCTTCGGTATGGCGCACGGCTATTGGTTTGCAGGATGTGGACGGACTGAAGGTGTCTGACTATCTGAAAGAGACAGCTGTCAGGCATATTGAGGGTGACATTACTATCGACGATGTTCGTGAACAGTTGAAATCGTATTATGTCAACAAAACTACTCATGATGAGGACGATGCCGAAAAAGAAGAGGCCGACCGTGTGGCTGCCAATATAGCCAAGCTACTGAGCGAGAAGTCTTTTTCGTTTACAGCATTGGAATTTCTGAATATCCATAGGCACTTGTTTGAGGGTGTATTCAAACATGCTGGTGAAGTGCGCCCCTATGACATCAGCAAGAAGGAATGGATATTGCAAGGAGATACTGTTGTGTATGGACGTGCTGCCGACATTATGATGGCGTTGCGATATGACATTCAGCAAGAAAAGGACTTTAATTATAAAGGACTGTCAACGGATGAAATCATCAGTCACTTTGTAGATTTCGTCACCTTGCTATGGCAGAATCATCCGTTTCGTGAGGGCAACACACGAACAACTGCGGTGTTTGTCATCAAATATCTGCGCTCTATCGGTTTCAAGGTGGACAACGATTTGTTTGCCGACAACTCTTGGTACTTCCGCAATGCCCTTGTTCGTGCGAACTATCGCAATCCGTCAAAGGGTATAGAGCCCAACAAGTCATTCCTCATCAGGTTCTTCCGTAATTTGATGTTGGGCGAACATCATGAACTGAAGAACCGTTATATGCTTATAGGGTATAGCGATACTGACGTCCCCCATACAAGTACCCATACAAGCACCCATACAAGTTTTGAAGAAACGGTATCTTCGTTATCTGATAACATAAAGCGATTAATCATTGCGATTGGCACAGATGAAAAGAGCGTAAAGGAAATGATGGAGGAGATCGGTTTGAAGAATCGTCCCAATTTTCTTGAATATTCTCTTACACCAGCCATTACTAAAGGTTTGGTAAAAATGAAATTTCCAAACTCGCCCCGTCACCCTCGTCAGAAATATCTTCTGACCGTGAAAGGGCTAGCGGTGTATGATGAGTGTGTCAAATCAATGTAAAAAATCTGCCAGAGCTTGCTCCCCGAAGGTGCTCAGCCGAGGAACTCCGAGGATGCTTGACTTGTACAAGAACTCCTTTTGGAGTGGCAGCCTGATGCGGTTTTCAAAAACCGGTAATTAGGCTTACCGATTTTAAAATCGTTGTTTTAGCGGCATCGAGCAAGCTCGTTGGAAAAGTAAAAAGCCAGTGCTCTTTGTGCATCTTATGTGAGGACTGCATTGAGCATTGGCTTGACATTTATGAACAATTATTGTTTCTTAGCCTCAGTATGAGCCATTCAAGGAATGGACAATCTCAGTTGTCTCTGATGAGGTAACCTCAAAAGTGTGAGCATCATGAGAAAAAAAGTTCTCACACGATTTGATTGGACTGTCAGTTTGGAATAAAATAGACTTCAATCAATATAAGAGAAACGGCTATCAGAGTACCAAGTCTGTACCACGCAAGTGTTACTATGGTATTAAACAGCCGATACTCCAGTACCAGTTAAGCTACACAAAAAGTGGTACTGAGTATAGGAAAACAACTATTAGCTTTAATTATTCAAAAAGCGGACATTGGGCTTGAGTCCAATGTCCGCTTTTTCATTTTTCATTTCTTGCGAATTGATCAAGAACGCTTGATAGTCCACTTATAACTAAACACACGGCTATTTCCTTCATAATGGTTTACTTCCACAATGACCTCATTGCTGGTCAGCTTCTTGTAGGTCATCTTGAGAGTGAAAGGAGTGTCTTCTGTCCAATCGCAATGATACTCCTTGATCAATCCCTTGGAGCGAGTGCCCAACTTGCCACCAATAGCCAGGACATTCAGAATCTCACCATTGGTGGCATCAAAGAACTCAGCCTCCTCCAAAAGCAGCAACATATTCAGGTCGAGAGCCTTATCAAAAGGTGCAGGAATGGCTGTTGCCTTGTCGTAAGCAAATGTAGAGACAGCATTCATGCTTTCACACTTCACCTTTGCGAGATAACCATTTTCCCAAATGAAAGTATGGTTGTCCCAGTCGTCAGAGCCATCATACTCACTGATGTCATTATAACGAGTCTGCTTCATCGTACCATCAGCATTATAAGATATCTCAAATGGTCTTGTGCCGTTCATCCATGACTTGAAGATAGTACCACTTACAATCCTTCCATTCTCCAATTTGGCATTAAAGTCTGCCACATCCTCTTCTGTCTTCTGAGAAGGATAATTGATAGTTTTTCTATTCCAATCCGTCTTGATGCTTGCTCCCGAGTTGAAGATAGTTCCGGTAGTAGTCTCAATACAATACTTGTCGCTGGCACCAGCCATATCATCACGCTCCACATGCTTGAACCTCGTCAAATTGCCATTCTGATACTGCAGCTCATAAGTCTCCGTCCCATCATCCTCTACATGAGTACCAGTAATGACAGAACATTCTTTGGTAATAGTAAAGAGAGCCGTAATGCCACCATTATCAACATCGGAATCTCCTCCAACATTTGAGCTATCCTCAGCAGTCTGAGTAATCAATATGGGCACCGTCTTGTCGTCACATACTATAATAATGTATGCAGAACGGCTTTTCCCAGTATCGTTCTTATCAAGCTGGATACTGATGTGACAGGTTCCGTCATCAAGGCGAGAGCCTTCATAACGCAGCCAACTGATTTCTTCTGTAGACGAACCATCAGACGTAGCTGAAACATAAGCACGATAAGCCTTGGATGCCTTCATGATGATTTCGGAAGAGGTTTGATTCGCAGCAACAGACAGTTTGCCATCACGAACATTCTCAAACTTAAATCCACCCCACTCGTCTCCATTATCATCGGAGCTACAACTTACCAATGCCGAGGTAGCAAATGCCATCAGGCACAGCACCCAGTAACTAAAGATTTTCTTCATAAATTCAAGTATTAAATCATTATCATTTTTAAAAACTTATTTCACAACCCAACGGTTTCCATCCTCATCCAATCCCGTGACAGTATTGATGATATGGAAATTGCCCTTATTGGTCCATCCCTGTACAGAATGACCAAAACTGAACATATCATGCAACTCAAACTTCATGAACTTGAAGAGAAACATCAATGAGAACAACAGGATCAGCACTCCGACAATGGAGAATCCTGCCATGTAAGAAATACCTGCAGCCACAGCTTGGAAAACTATCTTGCGCCAACGCACCTCCTTGGGAGTATCCTCATAAGCGAAAACAACACACAAGATCACACAGAAGGAAGCTATAAGATACACATTGGCGTCCTCGCCAAAAAGCAAGCATAAGAAAGACCAAAGACCCAAGGCTACAGACCCTAAAAGTCGCATATTGCCACTACGCTCATAAGACTTATCCCCCTTATCCACTTTCAATACGAAACGATCAATACGCTCATAAAGAAGGAACATGACGACAAAGAGTATGGGACTTACCAAAGCCGGTCCGCCTAAGTTCTTGTTAAAGACGTCCCATAATCCAGACACAGAAATCGATAGTTGGGAGTCGGCTATCAGCACCGAAAGAATACCAAGCACCACACCTCCTACACACAGAACCTTCTTCTCGTCACAATAATGACTGTCCTCCATATCGTCAGGAGCACTCCATTCCGCACCAACAGACCTAAAGAATGTCAGCTTCACATCATTGAGCATTCCTGCATGATTTTTAGCAAGCAAGATGGCAAGTGCCAAACTGATATATACAACCGAAGACGTATCCTTCACCAAAAAAGCGATGACAGACCACAGAATATAGGTTTGTTGCCAATAGCGCAAATACTGCAACATACCTCTTGAACATAGAGAATTACCAACTTGCTGCAGAGCACCAAGATGCTTACAACCCGCTATCAACACAATAAGGCCAGCCAATCCCCCTCCCCAAACAACACCAAAGGACAAGGTAGCTACAATACCTGCCACGCCATAAGCAGCCAGCAACATTCCACTACTCTTCACCCATGATGCAATCACTTCGTTGCGAATACCAGCAGAACGCTTCACGGCAAAATAAGCGCCAAGGGCAATGAGGATAACATCTATCACAAACAGTCCTCTCTCCAACACCACAAATGTAAAGAAGAATCCTATTGACAACCAAAAATTATCATATCCCTTCAAAGCTTCTCTACGGATAGCCAACTGTTCTTTTTCTTCTTTTTCCATATTAAAATATCATGTTAGTTTAAAAATTTGAGTTGTAAAGGTAAGACAAAATAAGATGAAAGTCTTTCCACATGACATAAAAGTCATCTTTTCCCTAAAATTCTATGCTATTCCATAGCCTCACCCCCATGGTTTTCCGTAGTTGGAACCCCAAATTACAGAAAAAGGATACTTTCCATTAACTTTTCAATCGCAGAAAAATACACTTTCTGTTCTTTTTTTTATATCTTTGCAAGGTAAATGCAACGTAAACTGACTATAATGACATCCAAGCATCCATCCTCCCTATTGGCATGGCTATTCGTCATGCTGCCGATATTGGCATTCTTCTCCGCCTGTTCCAACCACAAAGCAGGAGACGAGCAGAAGGCGTATGCCCTGTTCCTTGAAGCAATAAACCACAATGCCGCCGGCGACAAAAAACTTGCGATTACCCTTATCGACAGCGCTCTGCAGATGAATGCCGCCGATACGACTCGCAGTTGGCTTACCTGCGAGAAGACCACGGCACTCGTCGACCTCGGAAAGTTGAAAGAAGCAACTGCCATAGGCAAGAACGGCATACTGTTCGCTGAGAAAATCAAGGACGAAGAAGGTATGATGGGGATGTGCGGCTCGCTGGGCATCTGCTACCGAAGACTGGGCGACCTCGACTCCTCGCTCTTTTACTACAAGAAGGGATTGGAAACAGCCATAGAGAGTCAGAACACAGAATACGAGATATACTTGAACAACTGCATCTCCGTGCTCTTCAACGAACAAAAGAGATACCGTGAAGCCATCGAATACTCCGACAAGGCAGAAAACAAGGCGATAGCCACCAATGACACCATCGAAAGACTGTCTGCTCACGCCAACAAGGGGGCTATATTCATGCGACAGGGCTTATACCGAAAGAGCATCGATTTCCTCACCCCTCTTTGGGGCATGGTAAAAGAAGCCAACTATAATGTGCTGACCCTCAAATATCTGTCACCTTTGCTCAAGTCATACTTAGCTTTGGGAAAGACAGATTCCGTGATGCACTATATGGCTTATGCTGACGAGGCTTGCCGCAACTTGGGTCCAACCAGCAACGGCATACTTGGCATCCTGGAAATCAAGGCGCAAATGTTGGGCAAACAGAAGAGATACGCCGAGCAGAGCATCCTGCTTGACAGCATCAGCAGATTCAACAATGTCAACATGGCGATGCCACAAGACAAACTCTTTGCCACCCAGGCCGAGTGCCTCTACAACCTGGGCAAGACACACGAAGCTTACAGCACCATGAAAGCTGCCTATCAGAAGGCTGACTCCCTGAAACAAAGCGACATCGACAAGCAACTGAGCGAATTCAACGTCAAATACAAGACCTTGGAGAAAGAGGTGCAAATAGAAAAGATGAACCACGAGCAGAGCCTGCTCTACATCCGTATTCTCTGTCTCACCATCGCCATCATCATCCTGCTCATCGCCATTCTTATCATTCTCTACCGCAGAAAGTTGGACAAGCAACGTGCCGAGTTGACAGAGAAAACTTCCTATATCAATGGAGTGGAGACAGAGCGCAAGCGACTTGCCAAGGAACTGCACGACGGCGTATGCAACGACATCCTCGCCGTCAACATCATGATGCAGACCGACAAGGAAGCTGCAGAACGCCTGCTCAAAAATGTAGGAAACGATGTGCGTCGCCTCTCACACGAGTTGATACCACCTCGTTTCGACAATGCCTCTCTCTCTGAGCTGGTATGCACCTATTGCCAGTCGATGAGCGCCGAGAATGGCACTATCGTCAAACCGTTCGTCAGCCGTTCCTTTGAGAAGCTGAATCTCCCAAGCCGAACGGCTTTAGAAGTATATCGCATCGTTCAAGAGAGTGTGTCGAATGCTATCAAGTATGGCTACAGCAAGATGATTACCGTGACCCTGGACGCAAGCAACAACCAGGCCTCCCTCTGCATCACCAATGACATATCCCCAGAACACCCTATCACACAGGGTAAGATGGGTATAGGCAAAGATACGCTGAAGATGAGAACAGAAGCCCTGAAAGCCGTTCTCACCATCAGCGAACAAGACGAAGAATACAAAGTAGAGGTGCGTTTTCCACTATAGTCCAAGCCTTCTCAAACCTATCACAGACAGCAACGAAACAGACATGAAAAAGAACATTCTCATCGTAGATGACCATCCCATCGTTTCAACAGGACTGCAAGCCCTCATTGAACACACAGGAGAATACGGCAAAATATATGTCACCAACAACATCACATCAAGCCGCCTTCTGCTCAGGCAAAAAGACATCGACATCGCCATCATCGACCTGGAATTGCAGGATGCCAATGGCATGGAACTGATCAAGTACATCCACCAGACTCATATCAACACCAAGATACTGGTCTATACGATGCACGAAGAACTCTGGACGATTCGCCAACTGATGAAAGAGGACGCCGATGCCATCGTCATGAAAGGCGACAATCCGCAAGAAGTGCTCATTGCCCTTCGCAAGATAGAACAGGGCAAGGGATATTTCAGCCAACAGTTCATGAGGCTCATCAACAGCCAGGACACTTCAGAAATCACCTTGTCCAATAGAGAGGCTGAGGTGTTGGAACACATCTCCAATGGTTTATCCACCAACGATATCGCCCAGCAACTCAACATCAGCAACAACACGGTGGAGTTCCATCGTCACAACCTGATGAGGAAACTCTCTGCCAACAACATGGCACAGCTCGTGAAGAAAGCGATACAGTTGGGGCTCAACTTCATAAAGTGAAGCTCACAACTACGGATTACCATAGGAAAGACTCATCATCCAGACTTTTTGCATAGCCGAAACAGCATGTTTTCGGCTTTTCTTTTTTCATAACATTCTTTTTTCCTTAACTTTGAGTTCTTGATTATCACTAAAAAGAAAGATTATGAACAAAAAGTTTTACCTTATCGCGTCGCTCCTGTTAGCATCCGCACAAATGGGACTGGCACAAAACAGCATCGTAAAGAGAGTAGACGTCAAGGACATTCCTACCGTCAAAGCACCTGCTCAAGCCTTTACACAAGTCACCAAACTCACAGGTTGGACATACACAAACAGTTCAGGGGAAACCGAGAACGTAAGTGTCCAATATGACGACAAGGGGCGATTCCAGACCATCGACCACGGCACGTACAAGGAACTGATTTCCTACACGGACGGCACCAATAGTCAATGGATAGAGATGACCATCACGAAGTCAGAAGGCTCTACCCTCATTCCCCAATACAAGAATGTGCGCACTCAAGATGCCGAAGGACGCATCGTGACCGAAAAAGTGTATGAGAATACAGACGGCGAACACCTGTCCCTGGTTCACAGCTACGCCTATGCCTATTCGGTAGTCGACAATGCCGAGCGCATCAGCCTCATCGAGGATATAAAATATGATGAGTTCAATCCCGAGGGAATTGGCACCAAGTATGTGTGGTGCGAACCTACAAAGAGCTATATCGAGAACCGATACAATGCATATGAACGAACCATAACCACCCTCAAGGACGGCACCTACTCTACCATTCAACAAGAACTCGATGAAGACAAGGGTACATGGACAACCTGGGTGACGGAAGACATAAGATACGATAACAAGGGCGAGCAATGCTACTACCTGAGGAAAAGCTATACCCGGGATGGTCGGTTGATGGAGGCTGAAGGTAAAAAGACAGAGACAGCGTACAACACTCCCACCGCTGGCTACCACACCATCATCTCTTACACCTTCACCAATGGCAATGACGAAGACAGCAGCACCGACTCACAGCCTAACCTCGCCGACTACCAATGGGTGCCAAATCAGAAGAAGGTTGTCTCAGACAATTACGACAAAGAGCAAATGGTATATGGCGAGAGCAAAAGCTGCAAGATTTACTCTTACGACAACGGCAACTGGATTTTGTCTACAGACGAGGTCATGGAGTGGGTCAACAAACATGTATTGAAGGTTCTCTATAATGACAACAACTATAAGGACGAGTCAGGCTACTTATACTACGATGACAATGGTAAGGAGCTGGGCAGTGCCTATATGTTCGACGATGGCAGCTACATGTCGGAAATCGACATGGACTATCAAATCAACGGCCGTGATGTCACCGAGTACACACTCTACGACAAGCAGCACAACATGCTGAAGAAATACAGGAAGGCTTACATCGGCAAAGAAAACTATTTGTTCACAACAGAGCCTACCCTGTTTCAGGAGTGGGACGGCACAGCATGGCACAACTTCGAGGGCACATTCAAGCTGGGCGAAAGGACTTACATCGTCGATAAGAAAGGCCGAATCATCGAAAGCGACAGATGTGACGACAAGGGCAATATCTGGTACCGCGTCATAACCACCTACCAAGACAACGGCTATACGGAGACCGAATATGAGTGGAACGAAGACCTCTCCGCCTTGTATGAAAGCGACAAGCTCACTCACTCTATCGACGGAAACGGCACCTACCAATATATCCACTTCGAATACGACCCAAACCATAACATCATCTATGGAAGGATGGACAAAGAGTATACCAATGGGGTGTGGGAGACTTACTCTTGGGACGGAAGCGGATGGATGCTGAGAAATAGTGGGGTATCTTCTCTGACCAGTACCAATGGCAATGAGACCATCAACATCAGCCGAGAGTGGCAAGACGGGAAAATCGTAGAAACAAGAAAGCGGATAGAAGTACATACCGACGACTACACCAAGTATGAGGAGTACGTCAAGCAAGACGGGAAATGGGTAGGAAAATCCAAGCAAGAGTCACGCATTGTCAACTACCACACCGACTTTGCCACCACACCAGCTGACCCTCTGCAAGACTACTACAATAAGACCAACACCATCGATGCTGGCGAGGCATTAGCAGAAGCAAAAGAAAATGATCATACTTGGTATCAATGGGACGAGGCTACTGGCGATTGGAAAATAGAGAGCAGCAGAGAAACCACATTCCAGATGGTGGGCAACACCCTGACAGAAACCATCAAGAACATAGAAGATGGCGGAAGGTACATCGAAACCAGACAAACCATCTACAAGCGCGATGCCCAAATGCGCCTGACATCGGTAGACAGAACATACACCGAAACCAAAACCGATGCATCACATAGCGAACATGCGGCTACACTCTATACATACGACGACGAGGGCAACCTGATATCGGAGCAAATAACAGACATCTATGGCAAGACCTCTAAATACATCTATCAATATGGGAAAATAGACGTAGTAAACGGCATTGAGAGTGGCATCGACGACGCAAGAGGAAGCATCATTGTCACGGGCCGTAACATACATGTAGCAGGTACGCAAGGACTTGCCCTCTACTCACTCAGCGGCACACTGGTGTCACAAAGCACGAGCGACGTCATTGAAGCTCCGACGAGTGGACTCTACATCCTAACTTCAAAAGACAAGAAAACTAAAATCTTTGTCAAGTAAACCACAGAATAAAGTTCCACGATAATAACAGAAAACTTCGTTCCGTACATGGAACGAAGTTTTTTTATGTAACTAAACTTTCTCAAGCCTACAAAAATCTATGTTCTAAACTATCGAACTTATGTTCTAAAGTTTGGAACTTGTGTTCTAAAGTATCGAACTTATGTTCTAAACTTTAGAACATAGATTTTTCACAAGAGTCAGAACAATTTCATATCGAACAAAAAACAATTTGTATAGTATTAAAGTAATTACTCATGGCTATAGGGGTGCCGGGGTGTTACTTTTTCATGTATCAACGACCAATTAGCTAAAGAAAAAAGCAAATATATCCTACTAATTACAGTATTTTTTTGTAATTTTGCAGCCAAATAACAAAAATATATTAGCTAATATGGAACAAAAGAATTTTAAACGTACCACCGTGACGGCAGCCTTGCCTTATGCTAATGGTGGTGTACATATTGGACACTTGGCTGGAGTTTACGTACCTGCCGACATCTATGTACGCTATCTCAGACTCAAGAAGCAAGACGTGGTCTTCATCGGCGGAAGTGATGAGCACGGAGTTCCCGTAACCATCCGAGCTAAGAAAGAAGGCATCACCGTACAGGAGGTGGTTGACCGTTACCACAACCTTATCAAGAAGAGCTTCGAGGATTTCGGAATCTCTTTTGATGTATACAGCCGTACCACTTCACCTACTCACAATAAGTTTGCTTCCGATTTCTTCCGCACACTCTATGACAAGGGCGTCTTAGAGGAAAAGGTAGAGGAGCAGTTCTGCGACGAGGTTACCGGCGAGTTCCTTACCGACCGTAATATCGTGGGCACATGTCCTCGATGCGGTGCAGAGGGAGCTTATGGCGACCAGTGCGAGAAGTGTGGCGCAACCCTCTCACCAGAGGAACTTATCAACCCTACCAACAAGAACAACCCAGGCCACGGTCTGGTAAAGAAGCCTACCAAGAACTGGTATCTGCCTTTAGGAAAATATCAGGACTGGCTGAAGAAATGGATTCTGGAAGGACACAAAGAATGGCGCTCCAATGTTTACGGTCAATGCAAGAGCTGGCTCGACATGGACCTTCAGCCACGTGCGATGACACGCGACCTCGACTGGGGTATTCCTGTTCCTGTAGAGGGAGCTGAAGGCAAGGTGCTCTACGTATGGTTCGACGCACCTATCGGATATATCTCCAACACCAAGGAACTTTGTGATGCACATCCCGAGAAATGGGGCACTTGGCAGAAGTGGTGGCAGGATCCAGAGACTCGCCTCGTACACTTCATCGGTAAGGACAACATCGTATTCCACTGCATCATATTCCCTACCATGCTGAAGGCTCACGGCGACTATATTCTGCCAGACAATGTGCCAGCCAATGAGTTCCTGAACCTCGAGGATAACAAGATTTCCACCTCGCGCAACTGGGCTGTATGGTTGCATGAATATCTCGTAGACTTGCCAGGCAAGCAGGATGTATTGCGCTATGTACTGACAGCCAATGCACCTGAGACCAAGGACAACAACTTTACATGGAAAGACTTCCAGGAGCGCAACAACTCTGAGTTGGTAGCCGTATATGGAAACTTCGTCAACCGCGCCCTGCAACTTACCAAGAAATACTGGAATGGCGTGGTTCCTGCCTGTGGCGAACTTCAGGAAGTGGACAAGAAAGCCATTGCAGAATTCAAGGACGTAAAGGAGAAGGTAGAGCAGTTTCTCGACGTGTTCAAGTTCCGCGAGGCACAGAAGGAAGCCATGAACCTGGCACGAATCGGCAACAAGTATATCACCGAATGCGAGCCTTGGAAGGTATGGAAGACCGACCCTAAGCGAGTAGAGACTATTCTGAACATCTCACTCCAGTTGGTTGCCAACCTCGCCATCGCCTTTGAGCCATTCCTGCCATTCTCTTCTGAGAAGCTCCGCAAGATGATCAATATGCCAAACTTCGAATGGACACAGCTCGGAAGCACCGACCTGCTGAAGGCTGGCGACCAGTTGGGCGAGCCAGAGCTCCTCTTCGAGAAGATAGAAGACGAGGTGATAGAGAAGCAGCTCCAGAAACTTGCCGACACCAAGAAGGCCAACGAGGAGGCTTCCTATAAGGCAGAGCCTGTCAAGCCAGAAGTAAGTTTCGAAGACTTCGAGAAACTCGACATACGCGTAGGACACATCCTGAACTGCGAAAAGGTAAAGAAGTCGAAGAAGCTCCTCAAGTTCACCATCGATGACGGTACAGGCACCGAGCGCACCATCTGCTCAGGCATCGCTGCTTATTATGAGCCAGAAGACCTCATCGGAAAGGACGTGCTCTTCGTTGCCAACTTTGCTCCACGCAAGATGATGGGCATAGAGAGTCAGGGCATGATTCTCTCGGCTGTCAACTTCGACGGAAGCCTCAACGTCACCTCTCTCCTGGGCAAGGTGAAGCCAGGAAGCCAGGTGGGATAAAGACAAATATAAAAGTACTTTCGCCCCTATATTGCAAAGGCTCTATATCTATATTTTTAATATAAGGTATAGAGCCTTTACCATATCATCGGCGTACCGCTCTATATTAGCTAAAAGCGGAAAAATCACAAAAATATCAAATCGTATGGAAATAAAGCGTAATATACATTTAAATAGAATCATCTCTACAATCGCCATGCTGCTCTGCATCTGTTGGATGCCAGTATGTGCACAGATAAGAATCGTGGACGAACAAGACGGGAAGCCCGTTGCTGGCGCTTACATCTTCAGCAGCGACAACCACCTGCTGTGCATCAGCGACTCAAAGGGGAACATAGAACCACAGAGCGGAATGATCACCATCAGCAACGTGGCGTATGAGTCGAAAACGATAGACGCTTCGACCATCAAAGGGGATGTTCTGCTGAAGCAAAAGGTTTATGCGCTGCCCGAAGTGACAGCAAGCAAGACCGACTACATAAAACTTACCGGAGTCTTTCGGGACATCTGCCGCAACAATGGCAAGACCATCCTATACCGGGAGGGCATCATGGACTTCTACATCAACCTGGAAAACGGAAAGACAAAACGCAGAGTGCGTGCCTGCCGGCAATACGAGCGAAGCGGACTCAGAAAGCTCATCAACTTCAATATTTCCATCCTCAGCGAAGCCAGATCGTTCGACATGTCACGCATCAAATATGTGAAGCGCGATACCATAAACAGCATAAAGGGGGACACAACATTCTATAGCTCACACTTCAAAGGTACACAGAGCGACAAAGCCATCATGTACATAGACACACACCAGAAGAACCTGTACAGGCACATCATAGACAATACACAATACAGAAAAAACACCAATCCGCTGCTCAAAATAAAGACCGATGTATGCGACTGGACCTTCTCTGATAAAAAGGAGGCCTGGAGCTCGCTCGTATCATTCAGAAAGATATGGAACTACGACAATACACCATTGCCTGGCAAGAGCGCAATAGAAACAGAGGAGATGAACGACTTTGTGGTAACTGGCGTGAAAGCCTTGACCAAGGAGCAAGCACAGACAGAAATGAAAGACAGGACAGAAACCGACAACTTCACCCTGCCCGACTGTCTGCCAGCCATCCCCTACGACGTAGCCAAAGAGACGGAAGGCCTCTTGATAAAAAGATTTTGGGAAATGTAAAGAATTGAGCTTTCGCAAGTTCAGAAGTTATAGAAGGCAGAGAAGGGAATACAGAAGAATGTCGTGAGGACAAACAACAAAAACAGGAAGAACCCTTCATACATCTCGCTTTTTGGGCCAAAAACATGCACAGTTTGATAGGGTTTGTGCACAAACGGCTATCTTTTTCTTCAAAAATTACGCTAAAATCTGCTGAATAGCTTAAAATGAGCGATTTATGAGTGTTTCACCTCAATGGAGGTAATGATTTAGCAACGGTTCTAATTTCTGCAATATGCATACGTTTGCTTGTCAAACAACTCTTGTCGGTTGCAAAAGTACAACAAAAACTTCGGCTCGCAAAAATATAGTTTATCTTTTATGATTTATTTTCAGTTATGATTAGATAATTTCAACTGAGTTTACAAATGTACTTCGCAACTTGCCTGTTAGTTCTTGATGCGCAATTATATGTAGCTAAAATGTTAAAAATGTAGCATAAGATGGCTTTTTATCGCAAATGTTTCTTTTTTATGAAACAATATGAGTATCTTTGTCAACCAAAAAGAATAATATGGCACAAAATATCTTCCGACTTGTCTTGACAGACGAGGCACAGGACTTCATTGAGAGTTTACCCGAAGCGGTATCTTACAAGATATACTACAACATCAAGCGTGTTGCAGGAGGAGAACGCAACAAGGAACTTTTCAAGAAGTTGGAGAATTCGGAGATATGGGAATTTCGTACATTGTACAACAAAACTGCTTATCGCTTGTTTGCTTTCTGGGACAAGGACAAGGAAACTTTGGTGATTGCCACTCATGGCATCATCAAGAAAACTCAAAAGACACCAAGCAAGGAAATAGCAAAAGCAGAAGCAATAAGAAAAGAATATTTCAAAAACAAATAATTATGGCACAGATGAATCTTACCCCATTGGACGACGTGCTTGACAAGCACTTTGGAAAAGTTGGTACTCCGAAACGTGACGCTTTTGAGAGTGATGTGGATGAAGCGTTGCATGCTTACCGTTTGGGAGAAGCCATCAAGAAGGCTCGCATAGAGCAGAATTTGACCCAAGAACAACTTGGTGAGCGTATCGGTGTGAAAAGAGCGCAGATTTCCCGATTAGAGAGAGGTTATAGTATAACAATACCTACTATGCGAAGAGTATTTAAGGCTCTTGGTGTGGTAACTGCAACTATCGATTTGGGGATTGCAGGTAAAGTAGCACTATGGTAAAGATTCACAATTAAAGAAATAAGTAATGGCAACGATAGATTTTGAAAACATAGATTCTGATAGCACAGATAACAAGTATTTGGACCTCTGTAAAAAAGGAAGATATATAGAAGCAGTGAAAGTTTATAAAGATGATACTGGTTGCGGATTGGCTGAAGCAAAAGCTTATATTGACAATCTTCGTTCTGAGTATGGGATAAAACCTCAATCGTCAGGACAAGGCTGTATGGTTGCAATAAGTATCTTGATTATAGTATCATTTCTAATATTTTTGTAATATGGCACGACGATATAGAGACCCATGGGCTAAAAAATCCAAAAAGGGAATGAAGTCATTGGGAACGATGGCTAAAGTCGGTGGTGTTTTAGGTTATGCTGCATATAACAGCATAAAGAGCACAAACGCCCAAACACGCCACTTAAACCAAGCTACAAAAACCAAAAATATATCTCCAAAAGGTTGTGGCATTATTGCGATTGGTTTTATATTGGGAGCTATAATTGGCATTTGCGCTGGAAGTTTTATGGCTTTTGGAATAATCTTTTTGGGTACGGCTTTCGTAGTATCAATTATGACTATTGTATCATCTGATGATAACACAGAACAAACATCATCTTCAACTGACCCAAAAGAAAAAGTCCTAATAAATTCTAATCCAAAATTTAAAGAGACTACAGATGCAATTAAAAAATCCATCATGGAAAAAGTTTGTTACGAACCAATAAATACACAATTAAATGCGTTGCCTGTGAATTTGAGAAAAGAATGCTTCTTGCAAGCATTGCTGTCTGCTTTGAATGAATACAATTTGATGTCGGAAATTCCAAATGAAACAGAAAAATATATAGATGCTCTTACTGCAAAAATGAATATTTCAGAAGATATACTTGCAAGCAAGAGCCAATATGTTGATTTTACGAAATCACTTATTGTTCAAGATATTTTGCATGGAATTACTCCACATAGAGCAACTTTGACACGAAACCCTATAAACTTTCAAAAGGATGAGATTTTGATTTGGCCTTTTGTCGGAGTTGTTTTGTATGAAGAAGTCGTTAGACGTCAATCTGTCGGGGCATCAAGAGGCATCAGTGTCCGTGTAGCAAGTGGTATATACTATCGTGTCGGAGCATTTAAAGGAGAGCCTTTAGTTACTTCAAGCCTTCAGCCAAAATATTCTGGCTCACTGATAATTACAAACAAGAATGTTTATTTTTATTCTGTTCAAAAATCAATTCGTTTACCTTATGGGAAAATATTGTCTTTTGTCCCATTTGAAGATGGTATCGGCATACAGCCAGATAGAATGAATGCAAAAACAATCTACATCAAAGGGCTTGATGGTAGATTTGCATTTAATGTTGTGTCAAATATACAAAACATAAACAATTAATAAATCCAATGAAGGGTGTCCTTATTGGCACCCTTCATTGGATTTATAGTCTAACGCCTTTACGTTGTGAAAACAAATGTAACTTTAGGTTATTCCATTGCTCTTTGAACCATTCAACAATAGGCTGTCTATTGACATATAAAAACAATTGGTTAGGCTTGGTAGAATCAGCGAACACCTTGATTTCTGCATTCTCCACTTTGAACTTTCTTCTGTGTTCCTCGGAATAGAGTGAACCGCTAAAGTTGAGTGCCTTTCCGGTCAGAAGCACTCCGATTTGCTCGACTGTGAATCCTATCTTCCTGCACAGGTCTTCCATTTGCAAGCGTGCCTCCAACATCGGGAACCAACGTTTGGCTCTGCGGATGATGTTGTTGAGCATCGTTACCTCTGTGGTGTGCTTGCTCTCCAAATTCGCAACCTCCGATTGGTGCTTCCGCTGCATCTCGTCAAGCTGTTTGCCGTGACTGTCCTCTATTCGCTGCACCTTCTCATGGAGTTCGTCAATGTATTGCTCTCGGTCTGTCACAAGCTCGCACAACTTTCGGTTGTGTTGCTCCACCTCCTTCAATTTTCCACTGCCCAAAAGAGAACCAATCTTCGACACAAGCGCAGTCTTGGCTTCCGTCTTGGCTGCCTGTAGTTTCTCCGTGTTGATTTCACTCTTGGTCTGTTTGAGCAGTCGCTCCGCTTCCTCCACATCGGATTGCAGCAGTTTCATGCAGTTTTGAAGTCTCTCCGTCTCTCGCTTGATGTTGCGGTAATACT
>ERZ1031845.120-NODE-120-length-30759-cov-17.157504_pt1 | contig 30759 bp, 23 predicted proteins | sample MGYA00518169_ERZ1031845 | MGnify/ENA primary metagenome ERZ1031845 (study PRJEB33719, sample SAMN04261265) | wastewater metagenome | biome: rural village; feature: human; material: feces | host: Homo sapiens | place: El Salvador | collected 2014-01-14 ...
TTTTTTCATTTTCAAAATCGAAAATGACAAAAATGACTTTGACAAAAATGACAAGGTTTGTGGGTGATGACAAGTCAAGATAAAATATATTACATTTTAGCTGCCAATCCTCTTCCAAAAAGCAAGGAAATGATGAAGAGAAGGAAACTGTTTCTCCCTCTCCGTTATGCAATGATGATTGCTGCGCCAGGATGAAAAAATGAACGAAAATCAACGTTTTTGTTGAGTTTATACAGATTTTATCTGCAAAATATGGTTATTTATCCATAGTATAAAAGAATCATGTTTATGTATAAAAATACAAAATTATGTTCAAGAGCGAAATGTATAAATATACATTCGTGAAGACAGCAAGTTTTGTGAGTGATTTTACAGTAAACAAATATTACAAACATGGGGCGTTTTACGGAAGAGCTAGTCATTTCCTCTTGGTAATGAGAAGAGGAGAAATAGCACTCTGCAGCCCACGGAAGGGGAATGGTTTATTTTGTAAACTAAAGTTAAATACTTGATTTTTTTGGGAAAAAGTTTGGTTTATAAAATAAACTATGTTATCTTTGTGCCCGAAATCATAAGCGTGAAGAGTGATCATGCTAGCTTAAAGCAAGTGAGAGTCGGCCTCCTTGCTTCTCTTTTTACGCTCATGGTTTATAAAATAAACTAAGTATTCAACTGGACTCCTTTATTATATAAGGTGTCACAAACTAAAAGAAAAATGGAAGAAAAGAAGATTTCTGAGCAGGAGAGCCTTGAGCTCATCAACCAGATGATAGAGCAGACAAGAAGGGATTCGACAGTAGGTTCGGGCAATACGTTCCTGATTTGGGGTTATGTGTGTATGGTCGTGTCGCTTGCCGTCTTTGTTGCGGCATATACTGGTCCTGGAGCCTGGGGATGGCTTTACTTGGGCATTCCCGTTATGGGTGGCGTCGCCACGCTGATAGCTGGAAGAAAGAAAAAGAATGTGCCTTCTACGTACACCTCGAAGAGTATCAACAGCATCTGGGCGTGCCTGGCAGGTGTGTTTGTCGCCTATGCCGTTTACAGTCTCGGGTATTGGGCCGAGATGGAAGGCTGGTCGGGAATGTTTCTGCTGGGATTGTTGCTGCCTGGTATAGGAACCTACTGCACCGGCACCATTCTGAAGGAAGAGCTGCTGAAGCTGTGTGGCTTGATAGGTGTCATGATGGGAGTGGGCTTCCTGCATGACTTATGCACGGGCGCAGTGATTAGCCTGGCATGGCCGATGCTGATGGCGGTTTCTTCGGCGATAACGCTTGTCGCGCCAGGACATTATCTGAACTATCAATCAAAAAAACAGCATAAATGATGCAGGAACTGAATCCTCTATTACACAGTCAGTTGAGACTTGCCATCATGTCGGTGTTGCTGAGTGCTGAAGAAGCCGATTTCGTGTATCTGAAGGAGAAAACGGAGGCTACAGCGGGCAACCTGAGTGTGCAGTTGGACAAACTTGCCTCGGCTGGCTATATCGAGAAGGAGACTGACGGCTCGGGCTCCAAGCCGAGAACAGTCTGCAGAATGACTGAGGCTGGCCGACAGGCCATGCAGGAATATGTAGCGGCGCTGAAGACCTATTTCTCGGGTCTTTGATGCTGAGAATGAAAAAATGCTGCCATCTGACGGGTTCTCTGACCTGACAGATGGCAGCATTTTGCTGTTGGGAGGGTGTTATTGTTTGTCGGGCGAATCAGAACTCTCTTTGTCTATTTCGCGGAAAAGACCGAAGAATCTGTTGCCAGCCCAGATGATGCCGACAATCAGGGCTAAGGAGATTAAGCCCTTCAAAAATCCACTCAGCAGACTTGGCAGACTGTCCCAGAACGGCAGACAATGTACTCCGAACCCTACAGCTATGGTCAACACCAATGTGCCGACGATGAGGAGTTTCTCGTTCCGGATAGTGGGCGAGGAGGGTACTTCTACCAGATGTCGCAACTTGTATATCTTGTAGGTAAAGAATATGCAATTCAGAACCAAAAGGGCAAAGCATGTTATCATTCCGCCTAAGAAGATGCTCTCGCTCTCTATCCATTCTGCACAGCCGGCCCATATGAAGAAGAGTGCATAAACAACAGACTGCAGGCGACCGCAAAGCGACAGGTAGTGTACTTGCCGGGCGTTGACTATCTTGACGAATGGCAGATCATTGGCCGACGGGTGATAGCTGTGACGGAAGCTGAGACCAACGCTGACTGTGCCGAAGATGGCGACGATTAGATAAGAGTGCCATTCCTCGGCTGCGGCATGGATGATGTTTCTGATGATGAGGATCCAAATGGCAAGCAACAGGATTCCGATGATGTACTCGAAAATTCTGACACTTGCTGTGCGATAAATCTTGACTTGTGCGAAGATGCTGTCCTGCTCCTCGTCATCGCTGGCACTGAACAGGTCGAGCGCAAAATGCAACAGTTTGTTTTTCATTTGATTCAAATTTTATTTAACTTCTATAACTTCTGAGCTTGTGAAACTTCAGTTAAGTATTCGTTGCAGTTTTCTGTTTCTTAGGCAGTCTGCCTGCTTTGCGCAGCGCTTCGGAGATGATCCATTGCAACTGGCCGTTGGTGGAACGGAACTCGTCAGCAGCCCATGCCTCAATGGCACCCATCGTTTCCGAATCGATGCGTAATATAAAACTCTTTGTAGTTGTCTCTTTTTTAGCCATGCTGTTAATGATTCAATGTACCCGTATTCACCACAGGCTGGGCGGTATCGTCGCCACAGAGCACTACGAGCAGGTTGCTGACCATGGCAGCCTTCTTGTCGTCGTCCAGCTCGACTACTTCCTCGTCGCTCAGTTTCTGCAATGCCATCTTCACCATCGAGACAGCGCCTTCTACGATCTTCTCTCTGGCAGAGATGATGGCCGAAGCCTGCTGACGACGAAGCATCACGGCGGCAATCTCCGGAGCATAAGCCAGATAGTTGATGCGAGCCTCTACTACCTCGATGCCTGCCATCGCCAAACGCTCGTCGATGCGGGTTTCCAGTTCCTTGTTGATTTCGTCGCTTCCATCACGAAGCGTTTTCTTGCTGCTGTTGTCGTCCTCGTCATCGTCGTAGGCATACTGTCCTGCCACCTGTCTGAGAGCGGCATCTGCCTGAATCTGAACGAAACGGCCCAGCATATTCATCACCTGTGCGGCAGAGGCTCCGATGCCAGCCTGGCCGACAGAACCTTCTGCCATCGTCTGGGTGTCGATCTCGAAAATGGCTTTATAGGTATCTTTCAGTTTCCATACCAATACCATGCCGATCATGATGGGATTGCCCGTCTTGTCGTTCACCTTGATGGGTTCGGCATCGAGGTTGCGCACTCGAAGCGAGAGTTTTTTCTGACTGATAAACGGATTCAGCCAATAGTAACCTGGCTGGGTGAACGTACCACGATACTTACCGAAGAAAAGCAATACGCGTGCCTGTCCTGGCTCTACGAGGATAAAACCGCAAACGCAGATGATGCTCAGGATGAGGAGCACTGCGCTGCTGATGCCGCATACACAGGCCTGCCATGTTTCTTCTGACAGGCAAGTCAATACAAACATTCCTATTCCTGTTAGGAAGACGAGAAGGTTGATCACTAACATCAGGATGCCATTTATGGTCTTGCCCTGAAATGCAAATTCCTTATTTTCCATATTTTACTGTTTATGTTGATATCATTTTGATATCGCAAAAATATGATATTAAAATGATATCACAATGGCAGAGGCGAATGTTTTATAATACTTTAACAAGAAAAGGCCGCTGAGACGATTCTCGGCGGCCTTTTTTTATGGGAATTACTCCCCCTTATTCTTCCTCTTCTTCCTCGGTATCGAGGGGAATGGGTTCTTTCTTTCCGAAGTCGGGGTCGATCTTGAGGAAGGCGGTGACTACGAAGGTGATGGTGCAGCACGCCATGACGATGATGAAGAACAGGCGATAACCCACCATGTCCTTGAGATAGCCCGAGAGCATGCCGGGAAGCATGAGGCCGAGATAGGAAATGCCCGTACAGATGGAATAATGGGAGGTCTTGAATTTGCCCTGGCTGTAGAAGAGCATGTAGAGGGTGAGGACGGTGAAGCCCAAGCCATAGCCGAACTGCTCGACAAACAGACAGGAGGAAACCACGATGAGGTTGGAGTTGAGCGAGTAGCTCAGGAAGATGTAGACAGCATCGGGCAGTGTGATCGCCATGACCATGGGCCACAGCCACTTCTTCATGCCGTCGCGGCTCACCAGGATGCCGCCGATGATGCCGCCCAGGAGGAGTCCGATGAGTCCGACGGTGCCATTGGCGAAGCCATATTCCTGGGGCGAGAGTCCCAGTCCGCCCTGTGAGTTGGGGCGGAGGATGAAGGTCTTGGTCATGGTGTTGAGCAGGGCCTCGGGGAATCGATAGAGCAGGAGGAAGAGCATGACGCAGATGGTTTCCTTGACGGGGAACTTCTGGAAGAACGTGCCGAACATGTTCTTCAGCTCGTGAGCCACTTCGCCCACGCTCCGTTCGGTCTGCACATCGTCGGCAGGACGCGGCATGAAACGGCTGTGATAGAGCCACAGCGCGATGAAGATGCCTGCCAGGCCATAGAATATCAGCGCCCACGAGAAGCGTATCTGGTTGCGGAACACTACCTGCAGGACGCCTGCCAGCGACACTAAGACGCCGTTGACGAAGATGATGGCAAGCCGGTAGAAGGTGTTGCGCAGACCCACATACTTGGTTTGGTTGTGCTCGTCGAGCTCTATCATGTAGAATCCGTCGGCAGAGATGTCGTGCGTGGCGCTGCAGAAGGCGATGAGGAAGAAGAAGCACATCGTGGCCTGAAACCAGAATGCCGTGGGGATGGAGAAGGCGATGCCTGCCAGGGCTGCTCCGATGAGCGCCTGCATGGTGAGCACCCACCAGCGCTTGGTCTTCAGCAAGTCGATGAACGGACTCCACAGGGGTTTGATGACCCATGGCAGGGCCAGCCAGCCTGTGTAGAGGCCCACCTCAGAGTCGGTGAGTCCCATCTGCATGTACATTACGACAGAAAGACCCGTGACAATGATGTTGGGCAGTCCTTCTGCAAAATATAAGGTTGGAATCCAAGCCCAGGGACTCCTGCTGTTTTTATTTGTTGCCACTTTTTTTGAAATGTTTTTTCAGGAGTTAAAGGAGTTAAGGAGTTATCGCTCCCTTCGGTCGCTGAGGAGTTAACCCCTTAACTCCCCTTATTTATATACTTTCTTGATTTCGGCTCCCTGATAGTAGTGCAACAGGATGGCGTCGTAGTCGAAGCCTTCCTCGCCCATGACGGCGGCACCTATCTGGCAGAGTCCCACACCGTGTCCCCATCCGGCTCCGATGATGTCGAAGCGCTGCGGAACGCCTTTCTCGTCGATGTCGCATCTGTCGACCACGAATGCAGAACTGTAGAGATGTGTGTCGCTCAGGGCACGGCGTATCTCGAGTTCCTTGCCGATGACGAATGTCTTCTCGGTGCCCACGATGCGGAGCTTGCTGATGCGTCCGCTCTTGCCTCGCTCTTCGGCCTGAAGGTCGAGGATGTCGCCGAAATTCATTTTCAGTTTCTCGTCGAGCAGCTGCTTCAGCTTCTCCTGGGTCAGAGTCACCTTCCAGCGGTAGAAGTCGGCTGTTTCCTGGTCGTAGTCGTTGAGCACCTGCGAGAGTATCTTCTTGTCTGTGGTGTTGCAGAAGGCAGGAGGGTTGGAGCGGATCCAGGCATCGGCAGCAGCCTCGTCTTGCAGCGAGGGCAGTGGGGCTGGGGCTGCGGAGCCGACAGACTTCACGCCCTGCATGATGTCGCGCACGCTGCTGAGATAGTTTTTCGGTGTGTCCTCCCAGCAGTACTGGAACTCCTCGGTGACGCCGCCGCAGCACTTCGAGAAGCGTGCGTCGCAGATGTCGTCGCCGTCCATCAGAATCTGTCCCTTGGTCTGCCGGATGGCTTCTGCCACATGGGGCGAAGTCTCCTTGGTGATGCCCTGATAGCGCTGGCAGTGGTCGTCGGCGCAGACATCGAAGATGGTGTGGTCCTCGCGGTCGTACCAGCGTATGAGTCGGTCGTCTTTCTTGACGAAGGAGAAGAAGTTGTTGCCCGACTCAGCCACCTCGCGGCGCTTCTTCATCTGTGCCAGAAGCCACGAGCGAGAGATGACGGCATGGGCCTTGAGCAGTTCGAGGCTCGACGTGGCGCTCATCTCGCTCGAGATGACGCTCTCGAGGTATCGCTCTACGGGCAGCTCGTTGATGGCGCATATCTTGTCCGACTCCACCACAAAGTGCAGGGTGCCGAGGAATGTCTGTGTCTCCTTGCGTTCCCAATGGAAGTTGACGCCTATGGTCACGTCGCTGAGCGAGAAGGAGGCGTCGGTGCTCTGCGGATGGAAGGTGAGCGAGCTGTACTGGTTGCCGTTCCACAGGATGCCGCCCTCGGAGAACGCCACTTCCTGTTCGCCTGTCACCACTTCGCCCTTGGCCAGGTAAGGCTTGTTGAGCGAGAAGTGAATCTTCTGTCCGCTCACGATGCCCACGTTCACGTTGGGCTGTTTGCCCTTGCCGGCAAGCAGCTGGAGCGGATGCTCGTGGGCGGTTGCGGCAGAGGCCTTGAGATTGCTGACGATGGCTTCCATCTTCTCTGCCGAAATGCCGCACTCGCGCAGCAGGGCTGTGGCTTTGTCGAGGTTGATTTTGTTGAAGTCTTCCTCGCGTGGAGTGATGATCAGTCCAGCCATGTCGAGCGCTCCTGGCGAAACCATCATCTGAGCCTCGCCCTCAGCGAAATAGGCGTCAGGGCGGTGCTTCTCTCTCGGGATGACGACGCTGATAAACTCGTCGCCTTTTCGCCAGGCGATGATGTTCATCATGGGCTCGCTCTCGTCGCCACGCATCGGCATGGAGCGATAGAGGCGATGGAAGAGTTCCTCGTCGCTGTCCTCGCTCTTCGAGATGATGACGAAGGCAGGCACGAGGAAGTCGCGCAGCACGGAAATCTTCTCCTCGTCGGTGAGCGAGATGACGTCGGTGAGGTTGCGCGAGAGGCGTTGCCAGTTGGTCTGCAGGGGCAGCACGCCGCTTGTGCCAGCCTGGAAGTGCAGGTGGTCGGGGGCTGAGGCGCCACACTTAGGACCGTTGTAGAACACCATCAGCTCGCTGTGGAGCGACAGCAGTCTGTGCATCTCGCCATAATGGCGGTAGATGGACTGTGGCTGGTGCTTGGTGGCGGGAATGGTGAAGTGGACCGGCAGGATGGGGAAGGGGTTGACCAGGAGCTGGAAGTGGTCGTCTATCTGCTTGGTCATCTGTTCCTTGGGGCGGTTTCGCTCGCACAGGAAGCAGGGTCGCTCGCCGAGTGTGTGCTTGTCTATCTTGGCGCCTGTGCTGACGATGCGTGCAGGATTGAACTGCACCTTCAGCTGGTCGGAGAGCTGGCGCACCTCGACGTGCTTGAGGTCGCGGAAGCGGTGGCGTGCGTCTTCCCACATCTCCAACTGTCGGTTGAAGAAGCGCGAGATGCTGCTGTCCTCCATGATGTCGGCCTTGCCCTGCAGCATCTGCTGTCGGGCCTTGAGCTCCATGGTGCGCAGGCGGTCTTTATATAGGTTGTTGGCATTCACCCGCTCCACGCTGAGGGCTGCGTCGCTGTTGCCACCCCAGCGGCGGCAGAGATAGAGCTCGTCGTAGATGCGGCCTATGCGGTAACGGCGCGAGAAAGCCAGTCCCAGGGCGTAGTCTTCGCCATAGGAGGTGTTGGGGAACTGTATCTGTCGCACCAAGGGTGTGAAGAAGGCGCGTGGTGCTCCCAAACCATTGATGCGCAGGGCGTTGTTGCAGCCGTTGTCTTCGGTCCATTCCTTGTGGTCGATGAGTCCCGGGGGCAGGGTGTTGAGGTCGAAGTCGCACATGCGGTACGAGCCGATGATCATGGCTGCCTTCTGCTCGTGGAAGGCGTCGACGATCTTCTGCAGTGTCTTGGGTGAGGAATACAGGTCGTCGCTGTCGAGCTGTACGGCGAACTTTCCGCAATGGTCGCTGTTGACAGCCACATTCCAGCAGCCGCCGATGCCCAGGTCGGTGCGGCCGGGCACTATCTGTATCAGGCGCCCGTCGTCTATCGAGTCGAGGATTTCACCGGTGCTGTCGGTGGAATGGTTGTTGACCACGATGACATTATAGGGGAAGTTGGTCTTCTGGGACAGGGCGCTCTTCACGGCGTCGGCAATGGTCTTCTCGCGATTGAACACGGGAATGACGACAGAGGCCTCGCAGGCGAAGTCCTGCTCGTCGAAGTCGGGCTGGCGGTAGAAGTTGGTGTCGACGATGGCTCCCACCTTCTCGAGATGGGCTGTGCAGGCACGCTCCATCTCAATCTGTACCTCGCGGTTGCGCGGATTGACATAGTCGAACTGCTTCTCACCGCTCTTGCGGGTGTCGAGCTCGGCCTCGGTGTAGAGATATTCGTTGAGATGGAATATCTCGCCCTTCCTGCTCAGATAGAGGCGCAGGTCGTAGAGTCCGGCATACTGATAGTCCACACGGTCGGTCTGCGCCACATAGTCGAGCAGCGCCTGCGACTTGATGAGCCACAGACTGCCGAAGTCGAAGTCGTCGCGGAGGCTTCCTGCCTGATAGTCGATGGCGGGGTGCTTTGTCAGGGCGCCTTCTTCCAAGGCATAGTGGTCGCTGTAGACCATCACCGCTCCCGTGTCGTCGGCAGTGCGCAGAAAGCGCTCCAGGGCATAGAGCCCCCAGCGCACCGACGTCATCCTGGTGCACAACAGCAGATAGTCGGCATCCGTGTTCTCGGCAATGCTCATCACCGTGTTGGACGACTCCATTCTGTCGATTACTACAAAGGTACAGCCTTCTGGCACTTGGTGCTGCGAGGCAAAGTCGCTGCTTACCAACAGATTGATATGTTGTACCGTCTTGTTCTCATGAAGCTCGAGCAGTGTTTCTTCACCCTTCTCCAAGGCTTCAAAAGGCAAGAATAGGTCTATTTTTTCTCTCATTTTTGCTTATTATCTTAAAATATGTGGCAAAGATAACAATTTTTCAGCAAAAAAGTGTATCTTTGCACTATGAATAACGAAAAAAAATATCTTCTCGGTCTGACACTCGCCGAACTGAAGCAGGTGGCGAAGGACTTGGGCATGCCTGCCTTCACTGGTGGACAGATGGCAAAATGGCTCTATCAGCAGCATGTGAAGAGCATCGACGAGATGACGAACATATCGAAAGCCAACCGTGCCAAGCTGGCTGAAGAATACGAAATAGGATGCTTCGGATATTCCGACGCACAGCACTCGGTAGACGGAACCATCAAGTATCTGTTCCCCACACGGAGCGGAAAGTTTGTCGAGACGGTCTACATCCCCGACAAAGACCGCGCCACGCTTTGTGTATCGTCACAGGTGGGGTGCAAGATGAACTGCCTGTTCTGTCAGACAGGAAAGCAGGGGTTTGAGGGCAGTCTGCCTGCAGGCGACATCCTCAACCAGATATACTCGCTGCCCGAGGTGGACAAGTTGACCAACATCGTGTTCATGGGGCAGGGCGAGCCAATGGACAACCTCGACAATGTGCTCCGTGCCACGGACATCCTAACTGCCGACTATGGTTGGGCATGGAGCCCCAAGCGCATCACCGTCAGTTCGGTGGGCGTGAAGAATAAGTTGAAACGATTTCTCGAGGAGAGTGAGTGCCACGTGGCCATCTCCATGCACGACCCGATACCGGCAGAGCGTGCCGAGCTGATGCCGGCAGAGAGAGGAATGGGAATAGAACAGGTGGTGGAACTGTTGCGCAACTACGACTTCTCGCATCAGCGCCGACTCTCGTTCGAATACATCGTCTTCAAGGGGCTGAACGACAGCATGCAGCACGCCAAGGCCATCATCAGGCTGGTGAAGGGGCTCGACTGCCGCTTCAACCTGATACGCTTCCATCAGATTCCCGACATCCCGCTGCAGGGAGTGAGCGACGAGAAGATGGAGCAGTTCCGCGACTATCTGACCCAGCACGGTGTGTTCACCACCATCCGCGCCAGCCGTGGACAGGACATCTATGCTGCCTGCGGACTGCTGAGCACATCGAAGAAGATAGGAGAGATAAGACAGCATGAGAACGAACAGGCTTAGTGCCGCGCTGTGCTGTCTGGCGCTGACACTCGTCGGCTGCGATGGCATGGGTGGAAGAAAACCCGCAAGCACCGGGCTGCCCTACGAGGTGGTGCTGGAAGGCGACAGCGACAGCATCGTGACCCGGATGATGACGGCCGATATGCCGCATCTGCCACAGCCCGAACCGATGTTCAGCCTCATACAGGTGAGGAAGGGAAAGGTGCGCGGAAGCTACCAGCTGGTAAGAAACCGCATCGTGGTGGACATCAATGCCCATAACAAAGGCTATGCCGTGAAGATGAGGAAAGACGTGAGTGCCGTGCCGCAGACCGTCGTCTACATACAGGCACAGTCGGTTGAGCAGCTTCGCCACAGGCTGGACGGCAGGAAGCTGAGGAGCCTCTTCGATACATCGGAACTACGGCATCTTGCCACCGTCGTGCCGCAGAATCCCGACAGACAGAAGGAGATGAGGCAGCGCTTCGGCATCAGCATGAGGATTCCTGCCTCGATGAATGCCGGTAAGCAAGCCAAAGACTTCGCATGGCTCACCGACAATGCCAGCACGGGAATGCAGAGCCTGATATTCTTCAAGACCAAGAGCCACGGCCGGAGCCGTGACGACCTGAAGGCCCAGGCCGACAGTGCGCTGAAGCGAAACCTGCCCGGCGAGACCGACGGCATGTACATGCAGCTTGCCGACATGAGCCAGGCCGACAGGCAGGGAATGAGGCGGGGACTGTGGGAGATGAAGGGCGACGCCATGGGCGGACCCTACGTGATGAGGACACGGGGCAGCGTGGCTGTCATTGGCTTCGTCTATGCGCCCGAAAAGAAAAAGAAAATACTAATCAAGCAGCTCGAGGCTGCTCTTTCTACAATAAAATAAGAATCCAAAATGGACAACAAGAAAATCAGGGTGGCTATCACCCATGGAGATACCAATGGTATCGGATACGAACTGATCTTTAAAACCTTTGCAGAGCCCGAGATGCTGGAGCTTTGCACGCCTATCGTCTATGGCTCGCCCAAGGTGGCAGCCTACTACCGCAAGGCCATGAACCTGCCCGCGCAGTTCTCCATCATCCAGAAGGCCGAAGACGCTGAGGAAGGACGCATCAACCTTCTGGCGGCTGTAGAAGAGGAGGTGAAGGTGGACATGGGTGTGCCTACAGAGGAGTCGGGACAGGCTGCGGTGAAGGCACTCGACAGAGCCATGACCGACTTCAGGGACGATCTGTATGATGTGCTGGTGACAGCGCCTATCAACAGTCAGAATGCGCTCATCGAGGGCTTCGCCTTCAAGGGACACAAGCACTACATCGAGACTTGTCTCGGTGAGGGAAAGAAGGGACTCAGCATCCTCGTGGGCGATACGCTGCGCATCGCTTCGGTGACAGAGAAACTGCCGCTCAAGGAGGTCGCTGCACAGATTACGGCAGAGAGAATCGTAGAGAAGGCAACTCTCTTCCAGCAAACCATCAAGCGCGACTTCAACATCAGCAACCCACGTATCGCCGTGCTGGCGCTCAACCCTAAGAACAACGAGGAGACAAGTTGTGGAAACGAGGAGAAGGAAATCATTATTCCTGCCATTGACGAGCTGGCAGGCAAGGGCGTGCAGGCCTTCGGACCTTATCCTGCCGACGATTTCTTCGGCAATGGCGACTTCAGAGAGTTTGACGGCGTCCTGGCAATGTATCACGATCAGGCCACAGCTCCATTCAAGTCGATCAACGACGGACGGGGAGTCATCTATACAGCAGGAATGCCTGTCATCCGCACCAGCGCCGATATCACGCCCGGCTACGAGATTGCAGGTACAAATACTGCTGATGAGTCTGCCTTCAGAAATGCCATCTATCTGGCCATCGACACCTTCAGGTATCGCAGCAGTTACGACGAGGCCTGCGAGAACCCATTGCCCAAACTCTTCCACGAGAAAAGAGACGACAGCGAGAAGGTGAGATTCGCTATTCCAAAGAAGAAAGCAGATTCGCCAGAGGCTAAACGTTAAAAAAGGACTATTTTCAAGCCAATATTGCAGTTAATTCAAAAAAAATGCGTAATTTTGGCAGCTAAATGAATACATCTGAACTTCAGAAGATCAAATTGAGGTACAATATCGTAGGCAACAGCGACGAATTGAACCGAGCTCTTGATGTCGCCCTGCAGGTGGCACCGACTGATCTTTCTGTGCTCATCATCGGAGAAAGCGGCGTGGGAAAGGAAATCATTCCGAAGGTCATTCACGACAATTCTCCACGCAGACGGGAGAAGTATTTCGCCATCAACTGTGGAAGCATTCCTGAGGGAACCATCGACAGTGAGCTCTTCGGTCATGAGAAAGGTTCGTTCACCGGAGCCATAGGCGAGAGCGAGGGATATTTCGGCATCGCCAATAAGGGAACCATCTTCCTCGATGAGGTGGGCGAACTGCCCATCGCCACACAGGCAAGACTGCTGAGAGTGCTCGAGACGGGAGAATACATACGCGTGGGCGGACAGGAAGTGCGCAAGACGAATGTGCGCATCGTGGCGGCTACCAATGTCAACATGAGAAAAGCCGTCAGCGAGGGACGCTTCCGCGAAGACCTGTACTATCGCCTCAACACCATACCCATCATGATGCCGCCTCTGCGAGAGCGGGGAAACGATATCCTGCTCTTGTTCCGACTCTTCGCCATGCAGATGGCCGAGAAGTACAAACTGCCTAAAATTGTGCTTACCGATGACGCCAAGACCATCATGCTGAAATACAAATGGCCTGGCAACGTGAGACAGCTCAAGAACATTACCGAACAGATGTCGGTATTGAGCGAGGAAAGGGAAATCGACGCACAGACGCTGCTCAGGTTCATTCCGCAAGACGAGGAGACCACACAGTTGGCTACCATCGCACCAGGGCAGGGAGGAGCCCACAGCTATGAGAGTGAGCGCGAACTGCTCTACAAGATTCTCTACGAACTGAGGGGCAACGTTAGCGACCTGCGGCGCGACATGAACTCGTTGCGCAAACAGCTCGACGAGGCACGACAGCTCAACGGAGCCAAAGGCTTTGCCGAACCACAGCCCCTGACACCCATAACCCCCATAAGCTATCCAGCCCCTGTCGAAAAGGAAAGCGAGGCGTTGCACCATCCATTCACAGAGGATGCCGAAGTGGAGGAAATACATGAGGCGGAAACGCTCAACCTCAACGACCTGGGCAAGCAGATGGTGGAGAAAGCACTGGAACGCAACAACGGCAACCGAAAGAAAGCTGCCAAAGAACTGGGAATATCCGACAGAACTCTGTATCGACGCATCAAGGCATACAAGCTCGGCGACAACGACGAGGCTGAGGACGACGATGACGACGATGTGAAGAAATAAAAGAAGCCAAGAGGCTAAGACGACAAGAAGAAAATAACAAAATGAAGCATCTCTTCAAGCATATATATATAATAGGTGTAATCTTCGCCATTATCGCCACCACGGCTGCATGCTCGGTAAAGTATGCCTTCAATGGTGCCAGCATCGACTATACCAAAACCAAGACCATAGAGCTTGCCGAGTTCCCTATTCGCAGCTCCTATGTCTGGGGACCTATGGGACCGATGTTCAACAATCAGCTGAAGGATGAGTTCGCCAGCCACACCCGACTGATACAGGTGAAGCGAAATGGAGACCTCAAGATAGAGGGAGAAATCACACAGTACAGCCAGCGAAACAAGTCGGTGTCGAGCGAGGGATACTCTGCACAGACCGAGCTGTCGATGACTGTCAACGTGCGATTCACCAACAATAAGAACCATGCAGAGGACTTCGAGCGCCAGTTTACCTCTACCAAGAGCTACGACACAACACAGAGTCTGAATGCTGTACAGGAAGAACTCGTCACACAGATGGTGAAAGATCTGGTGGAGCAGATCTTCAACGCTACCGTTGCCAACTGGTAAATGAGTAAAGGGTGAAGAACCAAAATTCGACACTCTGTATATAAAGAATAGGAAATAAAATATAACGCGAAATTATAACGTGGAATTAAGTAGACTGATACAACATCCTGAGGAGATGAACAAGGAGACACTTTACGATCTCCGGGCACTGTTAGCACTCTATCCGTACTATCAGACAGCCCGCCTTTTGATGTTGCAGAACCTCTACCTGCTCCACGACCCGAGTTTCGACGAGGAACTGAGAAAGGCTGCCATCTATATCACCGACCGAAAGGTAATCTTCAGAATGGTGGAGGCGGCTCACTATCAACTCAAGAAGGAAACCAAGCGGGAAGAGAAGAAGGCCGTCAATGCCAACAATGCTTCCGACCGAACTTCCGACTTGATAGACAACTTCCTCGAGTCGATACCCAATGATGCCGAAGAGGAGAAAGACGCGGCACAGAAAAACAAGCGAAAGCCTACGCCTGCCGACGCTGCCGTCGACTATGTGGCTTATCTGATGGAGACAGAAGATGCGGAACAGGAAAAGGACAACAACTCCTCACGCACGCTGGCGCTTATCGACGACTTCATTGACGATGGAGGATTCCAGTTGCCTAAGCTCGATGCTACAGCTGATGCTGAGCTGGAATACAAACCTGCCATAGATGACGACGAGGTCAACAGCAACAGCGAGACTACAGAGAACAGCGGTATCTTCACCGAAACACTCGCACGCATCTATATCAAACAGGGCAAGTACGAGAGAGCGCACGAAATCATTGAGCGACTCTATCATAAACAACCCAACAAGAGCGCATACTATACTGACCAGATGCGATTCTTGGAGAAACTGATAATAAATAGTAAAAATAATAAATAACAAAAATCAAAAATGGCTTACACATTATTTGTAGTTTTAATCGTCCTGGCTTCATTGCTGATGATTTTCATCGTGCTCATCCAGGAATCTAAAGGTGGTGGACTTGCTTCCAACTTCTCTTCAACCAACTCTATCATGGGAGTTCGCAAGACTACCGACTTAGTGGAAAAATTGACATGGGGACTCGCAGCTGCGATGGTTATCCTCAGTGTTGCTTGTGCTTATGTGGCTCCTCAGGCTATTGGCGACAGTAGCGTGATGGAAGGTGCAACACAGGAACAGACAGCGCTGCCTGCTATGCCAGGTGCTAACAGCGATGCTGCCAAGAAGGTTGCTCCTGCTTCTCAGAATGCTGCGCCTGCAACTCAGAATGCTGCTGAAAAGGCTGCTCCTGAGGTGCCTGCAACTCCTGCAAAGTAATTTTTTAGAAAAAAATGCGGAATTTGTTTGGTTATTCCAAATAAATTCCGTACCTTTGCACTCGCTTAAAAGAAACAACTCTTCTTAAGCTAAATGGTGGATGTAGTTCAGTTGGTTAGAGCGTCAGATTGTGGTTCTGAATGTCGTGGGTTCGAGTCCCACCTTCCACCCAAGATAAACCCTGTAAATCGTAAGATTTGCAGGGATTCTTGTTTTTATACCTGCATCTTTCGTCTACTGTCAGAAAAGTTTTGTATTTTTGCAGCAGCAATGGAATCTTCAACTAAAACATACTGCAAATGAATATTATCGTATCAGAAGAGATAGAAACCGTTTGCCCCAACTTCGTAGGGGCTTGTGTGGAAGCCAATGTACAGAACTCGCCCTATTGTCAGGAACTGTGGGACGAGATCAACACACTTGGCGAGAAATACAAAGACACACTGACCACTGAGTCGCTGAAGGAAATGAGCGGCATTGCCGCCACAAGGAAGGTTTATCGTGTCTGCGGAAAAGACCCTTCGCGTTATCGTCCTGCTTCAGAGGCGCTCATCAGGAGAATGCTTCAGGGCAAACAGCTCTATCAGAGAGACACGCTTGTCGATTTGGTCAACCTCGCCAGCATCGTTTTCGGTTACAGTATTGGAGGCTTTGATGCCGACAAGTTTGAGGGCGAAACACTAACACTGGGCATCGGCAAGGCAGGAGAACCTTACGAGGGAATAGGCAGAGGAAACATCAATATTGAGGGACTGCCTGTATACAGAGACAATCTGGGAGGGGTTGGAACGCCAACCAGCGACAATGAGCGCACCAAAATGATGTCAGACACCTCTCATCTTGTGGTGCTTATCAATGGATATGATGGAAACGAGCAACAGGTGCGTGCCAATGCCGAATACATTCAGTCGTTGCTCAAGAAATACTGTAAGAGCGACGGCGGCTCTTATTTTATTTATAAGTAACGGCAACTTACGCAAATAGGGAAATTAGAGAATTTAACTTCTCTAACTTCCCTGATTTCTTTAAATGAAAATATACTTCAGTACGAATAAAATCGCCAATATCCACATGGTGATGCTCAACTTCTTGAAGCTTCCACACAGTGCGTTGATAAGTACATAACTGATCATACCGCACAGGATTCCGTCGGAAATGCTATAGGTGAGCGGCATCATCACGATGGTGATGAAGGCAGGAATTGACTCGGCATAGTCGTTCATATTGATGTCCTTGATGGGCGACATCATAAACAAGCCCACGATGACGAGCACAGGAGTGGTAGCGGCAGCAGGAACTGACAGGAACAGGGGAGCGAAGAACAATGCTATCAGGAAGCAGATGGCTGTGACAAAAGCCGTGAGACCTGTTCTGCCGCCCTGGGCTACGCCTGATGCGCTCTCCACGTATGTGGTAGTGGTACTGGTTCCGAAACAGGCTCCTGTCACTGTTGCCACAGCATCAGCCATGAAAGCCTTGTTCAGTCCATGTATCTTGCCGTCTGGGCTCATCATGCCTGCTTTGGTACATACGCCAACCAGGGTGCCCATAGTGTCGAACATATCGATAAAGAGGAATGTCAGCACAATGATTACCATGTCGATAGAGAAAATGCGGGAGAAGTCAAACTGACAGAAAATAGGGGTAATCGAAGGAGGAATGTCTATCAGACCCGTAATCTTCGTAATGCCCATAGGAATACCAATCAGCGTGGTGGCGATGATGCCGATAAGCAGACTTCCAGGCACTTTCTTGATGACAAGCACACTGGTGATGACGATGCCTATGGCACCCAACAGGGCCGAGCCTTCTGTTATTTTTCCTATCGTCACAAGAGTGGCGGCATTGGCAGCTACGATGCCTGCATTCTTCAGACCTATGAAGGCGATAAAGAGGCCGATACCTGCACCAATGGCACGTTTCAGAGAGGCAGGAATGGCATCAACCATCAGCGAACGAATGCCTGTTGCTGACAGGATGATAAAGATGAAACCCTCGATAAGTACTGCCGTGAGCGCCATTTGCCAGGGATAGCCCATGGTGAGGCACACGGTGAAGACGAAGAAGGCGTTCAGTCCCATGCCGGGAGCCAGTCCGAAAGGTTTCTTGGCATATATTGCCATGATGAGTGTTCCTACTACAGCAGCCAGTACTGTGGCGGTGAATACTGCTTGTGTATCCATGCCCTGAGAGGCAAGACTACTGAAGATGTTGGGGTTTACGGCCAGGATGTAGGCCATGGTGAGGAAGGTGGTAATACCTGCAGCAACCTCTGTTTTCAACTTGTTTTGAGCTGGGTCAAAACCGAATAATTTTTTCAGCATGATTTGTTATCTTTATTTTTACGTTTTTCTAACATTTTTCCAAGTCCACAAATCGGAATGTGAGTCCGCCTTCGTCATGTGCCTCCTCCTTCACTTTCGTCCATCCTGCTCGGTTTAAGCATTCCACTTCGCTGGCTGTAAGAGGAAAGAAGGCATCTGCCTGTTGTGGCGTATCTTCTACGATGGTGAGGTACAGACGAGTGGCAAGACTGAGGGCTGACCGATAGAGCATGGCTCCGCCGATGATGAACACTTCTTTCTCGCCTTGGTCGCGGCATCGGGAAAGGGCTTCTTCCAAACTGCGGCACACCTCGTATTGAAGTGCTGATGCATGAGACAATTCTCTGTTTTTTGATTCTGCTTCATTCGCAGATGTCATCTCTGCACTCTGTTCCTTCCTCATTGTCTTGGAGACGATGATGTTGCGCCTGTTGGGCAAAGGTCCGTTGGGCAACGACAGATAAGTCATCCTGCCCATGATGACGGTATGTCCCGTGGTGAGCGTCTTGAATCGCTGCATGTCCTGCCTGATAGGGTAGAGCAGATGGTTGTGAAAACCGATGGCGCCATTCTGGGCAATGCAGGCGATGAGGCTTATTTCTTGCTGTTTTACCATGTGATGACAGGCTTGTCGGTTTCGGGTACGTGGCTGCTCTTTATCTTCCATTCTTGTGGGTAGAGATTGTTGGCACGGTTGCCGATGTTCTTCTCCCAGCCTAAAGGAATTCCACGATAGGTGACGAGCACATAACCGCGCGGTGTGTCTTCAGGCAGATTGACAGCCTCTTTGCGCAGATAGCGCAAGGCATCGGCATAATTGAGTTCTACCTGTGGGAAAGTTTGGCGTGACAAGTCGATAGACAGCGCCAGACTTTGTGCAGGGATGAGTGAGGCTTTAATGGTTCCTATCTCGATGCCAGCGTGCAGAACTTTGAGGTTGGGAGATGCGCTGTCAAAGATGTTGCTCCATGACTCCGATATGGCGTATAGATGATCGCCTATGCGTGCGCCCTGATAGGATTCTGGATGATTGATCCAGTCCTGGGGGATGTGTAAATAGGGTGAGTTGCCCCTGCTTTTTCCCTTTATTTTTTTTCTGCTCTTGTTATATCTGTCGGATTTGATATCGAGTGTCTCTGCATCCTCGTTCTTTCGCATGACTGTGAGGAAGAGTCCTTCGCCGCGTGTCTTGCCTGGCAGAAAACGATATACAGGGAAATTGTGGTGAGTCAGATTGCCCGTGATGCCCCACGCCTCGTCAATATCGAGTTCTACAGGTTCTGCTCCCTTCATGTAGATGATGTGTGCTGCGTTCAACTCGTCCTCGAGTTTGTTGAAGGTGCAGGTAGAGTAGATAAGCAGTCCGCCAGGTTTGAGGCAGGGCCAAATGTCCTCGATGATGCTGCGTTGCAGAGAACTGCAGTTGTTTACATTGTCAATGCTCCATTCGCTTATTGCCCCGTCGTCTTTGCGGAACATGCCTTCTCCCGAACAGGGCACATCAGCGAGGATGACATCAAAGAGAACGCCAGCCTTCTGGAAATCCTTGGGGTAGTTATTGGTAACGATAACGTCGGGGTGTCCGAACTTCTGCATGTTCTCTGCGAGAATCTGTGCTCGTGTGCGCATGGGTTCATTGCTGAAGAGCAGACTGCCGTCGGGAAGGACATTACGCACGGCTGTTGACTTTCCGCCAGGTGCAGCACAAAGGTCGAGCATGACAACAGGCTCGTGAATGAGTTGTCTTACCACGAGGTCGACAAACATGGAAGAGGCTTCCTGGGCATAATACAGACCGGCATGGAAGAGTGGGTCGAAGGTGAAGTTGGGCCTTTCTGTAAGGTATCTGCCATAGTCGGGACACCAGGGCACAATAGAGGCAGCCGTTTTTTCCGACTCATTATGTGTCTTCGCTTCGGCTTCAGCATCTGTGCTGCTATTGTCGGCGAGATGCGTTCCCTGTGGCGCTTTGAACCGATTGAGTCTGATACTTGTTGGCGGCTCTGAATGACAGATGGCGTCGGAAAGTTGCGCAAACATTTCCTCACCCATCAGTTCCTGGGTTTGCTGTATAAACTCTTCTGGTAATATCTTGGTCATGATGTAGTATTATTGCTTATTGTCAGAAGTCGATGTCGAAGACGTCTTCTGCGTTTTTGTTTTCTTTCTTTTGTTTGGGCTGAGGCGGATTCTTCAGATTTCCCTTCTCGTCGAAGAGTCCGTAGGTAGTACGCAGCACGATAAACTCGGTGCGTCGGTTCAGCTGGTTGCATATTTCCTGATGCTCTTTGGTCTGCTTGGTGATAAACTCGGTGGTGAGCACGTCGCCTTCCTTGAGCCATGGATATTTCTCGGTCATCTTCTTGCGTACTGTCTTCGGCTTTTCCCATCCGTAACCTCTTGGCGTGAGCCTGTCTTTGGCTATGCCGTGGGCGATGAGATAGTCGACTACAGCCTGAGCCCTTCGTTGCGAGAGGCGCTGATTGTATTCGGCACTTCCCTTATAGTCGCAATGGGCTCCCAACTCAATGGTTACATTAGGGTTCTCCTTGAGCAGCGCTGTGAGCTCGTCGAGAGCCTTGGTGCTGGCAGGTGTAAGGGTGGCTTTGTCGAAATCGTAGAAGATGTTGTCGATAAGAACCGGGGCTGTGATAGAAGCCAAGGGGAACTGCAGCACATATTCCTTGCTCTCTTTGGCGGTGTCGACACGCAGTTCTTCCTTGTGATTGAGGAATCCCTTGCACGATGCCATCAGCAGATAGTCCACATGAGGCTTGATGGGAAGAGTGAAAGAGCCGTCGCCCTTGACAGGCAGTTTCTTGTAGGTTCCGTCGTTGCCCACCACCATTACCTGTGCGGCAGTAAGCTCATAACCGCCCATCTCGTAAACCCATCCCTTGATGGTGGTAACGATTTCGGGGTTATCGAACGAGTAGATATGGTCGTATCCGCGTCCGTCTTTACGGTTGGACGAGAAGAAGCCTCGGTTGTGAGGTCCCTCGAAGGTCATTCCGAAGTCGTCGCCCTCTGAGTTGAGTGGATAACCAGGATGTTCTATCTTGTATTGGCGTGTCTTGGCATCTACTTTGGCTATGTAGATGTCGAGTCCGCCCAGTCCGGGATGTCCGTTGCTGCTGAAGTACAGGTCGCCATTGGGACGGAAGGTAGGAAACATTTCGTCGCCAGGAGTGTTGACAGGTTCGCCAAGGTTCTCTACTCCTCCCAGTCCGGCAGCCGTAAGTCTGACACGCCAGATGTCGAGTCCGCCCATTCCTCCAGGCATGTCGGAAACGAAGTAGAGCCATTCTCCATCGGGCGAGATGGCAGGATGGGCATAGCTGCTCAGTGTGTCTTTCGTCACTTCCAGCATTGTGGCTTTTCCCCAAGCCGCATCCGAACGTGGTGAGGTGGCTATCTGTGCATAACGTGGCGATGAGGGGTCGGTGACACACTGGGTGAGATACATTTCCCTGCCATCGGGCGTAAAGCAGCAGGCTCCCTCATCATAGTCGGTGTTCAGTCCGGTGCCTATGGCCTCGGGTTTGCTCCATTTCCCTCGGTCGTCTTTTTCTGAGAGGAAGATGTCGCCAGCCTTGGTGCCTGTGATTCCACTCAGTTCGTCTCCCAGCGCCTCGTTGCGTGTCGAGGTAAAATAAAGTTGGTCGTAGTCATCGCCGAAGAGTACGGGCGAATAGTCGTGGCGTCGTGAGTTGAAGACATCCATGCGTTTTACGATGTATCGGCTTCCCTGCTTCTTCCATTCGGGTGCCATCTGTGCCGACTTCAGTCCGTTGGCAACGAGCTGGTTTCCAGGCATGGAGTCTTTGAGCATCAGGAACACCTTCTCAGCCTGTCGGTAGTCGCCATTCTTGAGCAACTGTCGTGCATAGGCCAGTTGGTCTTCCTTCGATGCCTGGTTGTAGCGTATGGCGTTTCTGTAGGCAGCTATGGCTTTGGGTGTGGCATTGATGCGCTGGTAGCATTGAGCCATCTTCAGAGCCCGTTTTCCACGGGTGTCGCGCTCCTTGGCTGGCGTACGCGTGTAAGCCTGCTTGAACTGGTCGGCGGCATCGTAGTATTCGCCTAAGGCGAGAAACTTCTCGCCTTTCTTCATATACTTGTCTGCTCCACAGCTCATCAGCAGGAGGCTGCTGATGAGCAAGAGCATTGTGTTCCGTCTAATATGTTTCATATTAGGATAACGTAAAAGGGGGTGAATTATTTTTTCTTACCAGAGATTTACTCAACTTCCGTACATGCGAAACCTCAGAGATTTACATCTTGTCGAATGGCAGTCTGTACTGGCATCCTTCCTTCCAGTTGCTGCATCCGTAGGCTGTCTTTCCCTTGATGATGGTTCCCTTTCCACACAGTGGGCAGGGCTTGCCTACCATTGAAGTCTTTGAAGCTGCCGAAGGCTTTCTTGCCGTTGTTTTCTTGGCTGCAGGCTTTTTCTTGAGGTCTTCCTCGGTGGTTATGGTGACGTGGCGTGCGCTATTGTCCGACAGCACGTCTTTCACAATCTGGTTGATCTGTTCCTTCAGTCCGTTGATGAAGTCGGCAGGGTCGTAGGTTTTGTGTTCTATGTCGCGCAACTTCTTCTCCCAGATACCTGTCAGCTCGCAGCTTTTCAGCAGTTCCTCGTTGATGGTGTCGATGAGTTCGATACCCGTAGGTGTGGCAACGAGGTTTTTTCGCTGTCGCCTTATGTAGTGTCGCTTGAAGAGGGTTTCGATGATGCCGGCACGCGATGAAGGTCTGCCTATTCCGTTCTCCTTCAGGGCTGCGCGCAGTTCTTCGTCTTCCACAAACTTTCCAGCCGTCTCCATGGCTCTGAGCAGCGAGGCTTCGGTGTAGTATTTGGGCGGTGTGGTCCACTTCTCCGTGAGTGTAGGCTTGTGGTCACCGCTCTCTCCCTTCACGAATGCAGGCAGGGTGCGTTCTTCTACGTTTTCCTTCTTGCTGTTGTTGCCGTCCGACTCCTCCTCGTCGGTGTTTTTGTTGTTTGACTCCTTGGCATATACATCTCTCCAGCCTGGTTCGAGTATTTCCTTGCCGCTCACTTTGAATTCCACCTTCTGTTCTTTACCGTCAGTCTCGCCGATTACTTCGCCCAAGACGGTTGTGGTAGAGAACTTGCAGTCAGGATAAAAGATACTGATGAAGCGCTTGGCAATGAGGTCGTACACATTGGCTTCCATATCTGTAAGTCCCGAGGGTGGCACTCCTGTAGGGATGATGGCATGGTGGTCGGTCACTTTGCTGTTGTCGAACACCTTTTTGCTCTTGGGCAGTTTCTTTCCTGTTGCTGCCAGTTGCTGTATCAGGGGCAGGTATTTCTGCTGGCTGTTGATCTTTGCCTGACTCACACCATTGAGAATCTGAGGACATTTGGGGTAGATGTCGTCGGTAAGAAACTGGGTGTCCACACGAGGATAGGTAGTAAATTTCTTCTCGTAGAGGCTCTGTATGAGCTTGAGCGTCATGTCGGCAGAATAGCTGAACTTCTTGTTGCAGTCCACCTGCAGCGATGTGAGGTCGTAGAGGTGAGGTGGCGCCTCGGTGCCTTTCTTCTTGGTGACAGCAGTCACGGTGAAGGGCTTTCCGGCGATGGTGCTGAATGCTTTCTCGCCTTCCTCCTTGCTGGTGAATTTACCGCTTGTGGCAGTAAACTGTGTGTCGCGATAGATGGTGGCAAGCACCCAGTAGGGTTCTGGCTCGAAGTTGTCGATTTCTTTCTGTCGGTTCACGATGAGTGCAAGGGTGGGAGTCTGCACACGTCCTATGCTGAGCACCTGTCTGTTCTGTCCGTATTTCAGGGTGTATAGACGTGTGGCGTTCATTCCGAGTATCCAGTCGCCTATGGCACGTGAGAGTCCGGCAAGGTAGAGCGGCTGATACTCACTCTGGTCTTTCAGTTCCTGAAATCCCTGTCGGATGGCTTCATCGGTCATTGATGAAATCCAGAGTCGCTTAACGGGACATTTGGCCTGTGCTTTCTGCATCACCCATCTCTGTATAAGCTCACCTTCCTGTCCGGCGTCACCACAGTTGATGATACTGTCGGCCGCCTGCATCAGTCGCTCTATGGTACCAAACTGTCGCTTGATGCCTTCGTCATTGATGAGCTTGATGCCGAATCTTTGTGGAATCATGGGCAGGGCCGAAAGGCTCCATCTTTTCCACATGGGGGTATAGTCGTCGGGTTCCTTCAGCTCACACAAGTGGCCGAAGGTCCAGGTTACTTGGTATCCGTTACCTTCCATATATCCATCGTGTGCCGAGTTTGCGCCTATGATGCGGGCTATGTCTTTGGCAACACTGGGTTTCTCTGCTATACAAACTATCATTCTTTATTCTTATTTCTGTTTGCAAAGGTACAATAAAATAATGAGATAGCCATCATTTCAGCTTTTTTTCTCATGGCAGGGAATAAAAAAGCCCTGTAAGGCTTGGGCCTTACAGGGCGTATTTCATATAAATCCGCGTGCGATTACTCGTACTCCTGCCAGCTCTTGATCTGAAACTGATCCTGGCTCAATGTGCAGAATGCCTCGATGAAGGCGGAAGCCAGACGGGCATTGGTGATCAGAGGAATGTTGTGGTCGATGGCGCCACGACGGATTCTGTAACCATTGGTGAGCTCACGCTTGGTGTGATTCTTAGGAATGTTGACGATGAGGTCGAACTTGTGGTCGGCAATCATCTGCATCACATTAGGAAGATCCTTGTGGTCCTCATCAGGCCATCCTACGGCTGTAGCCTTCACGTTGTTCTCGTTGAGGAACTTCGCTGTACCGGCTGTAGCGTAGATGGTGTAACCGTTCTTCACCAGCGCCTGAGCAGCGTCGAGCAGAGAAGCCTTCTCCTTCGCACCACCGCTTGAAAGCATGATGCCCTTGTCCTTTGAAGGAATCTTGTAGCCGGTGGCAATCAATGAGTTGAGCAATGCCTCCTCGAAAGTATCACCCATACAACCTACCTCACCGGTAGAACTCATATCTACACCCAAAACTGGGTCGGCGTTCTGCAAGCGGGCGAATGAGAACTGGGATGCCTTTACACCCATGCGGTCGATATCGAAAGCAGACTTATCCGGTTTCTGATATGGAGCATCGAGCATGATACGGGTAGCAGTCTCGATGAAGTTGCGCTTCAATACCTTGCTCACGAATGGGAATGAGCGGGATGCACGGAGGTTACACTCGATAACCTTCACATCGCGACCCTTAGCCAAGTACTGGATATTGAAAGGACCCGAGATGTTGAGCTCCTTGGCGATGGCACGTGAAATCTTCTTGATCTGACGGGCTGTAGCGAAGGAAATCTGCTGGGCAGGGAAGGTCATGGTAGCGTCACCAGAGTGAACACCTGCATACTCTACGTGCTCTGAAATACCATACTCTACAATCTCACCGTTCTGAGCCACACCGTCGAACTCAATCTCGTTGGTCTCTGTCATGAACTGGGAGATAACCACTGGGTACTCCTTAGAAACCTCAGAAGCTGCCTCCAGGAAGCGACGCAACTCATCATCGTCGTGGCAAACGTTCATGGCTGCGCCGGAAAGAACGTAAGATGGACGAACGAGCACAGGATAGCCTACCTCGTCGATGAACTTCTGAACATCCTCCATTGATGTGAGGGCGCTCCACTTAGGCTGGTCAATGCCCAGCTTATCGAGCATGGCAGAGAACTTACCGCGGTTCTCGGCACGGTCGATGTTTACAGGAGATGTACCCAGAATTGGCACAGACTGGCGATGGAGCTTCATAGCCAGGTTGTTTGGAATCTGACCACCTACAGAAACAATCACACCACGTGGTGACTCCAGGTCGATGACATCGAGTACACGCTCGAATGAAAGCTCATCGAAGTAGAGACGGTCGCACATATCGTAGTCGGTAGATACGGTCTCTGGGTTGTAGTTGATCATGATTGACTTGTAACCCAACTTGCGGGCTGTGTTGATGGCGTTTACTGAACACCAGTCGAACTCTACAGAAGAACCGATGCGGTAAGCACCCGAACCGAGAACGATGACAGACTTCTCGTTCTTGTAGTAGTTGATGTCGTAACCCTCTACGGCGTAAGTCATGTAGAGATAGTTGGTGAGGTCAGGATGCTCGCTTGCCACAGTAGGGATGCGCTTTACGGCAGGAAGAATGTTCAACTTCTTACGCTGGGCACGAACTGCCAGCACCTCCTTCTCCATGTTGGTATCCTTGGTCTTCAATACGAAGCGGCCAATCTGGAAGTCAGAGAAGCCCAATACCTTAGCCTCGCGCAATACCTCGGCAGGAATCTCCTCCAGAGTATTATATTCAGAAAGCTTGTGCTTGTAATCTACGATATTCTTCATGCGCTCGATGAACCAAGGATCAATCTTGGTCAACTCCTCGATGCGCTCGATGGTGTAACCTTCCTCCAAAGCCTGGGCGATGGCGAAGATACGGAGGTCGGTAGGGTTAGAAAGCTCCTCATCCAGGTTATCAAACTTGGTGTGGTCGTTGCCTACGAAACCGTGCATTCCCTGACCAATCATACGGAGACCCTTCTGGAGCATCTCCTCGAATGAACGGCCGATAGACATGATTTCGCCTACAGACTTCATGGAAGAACCAATCTTGCGGCTTACACCGGCAAACTTGGTAAGGTCCCAACGAGGAATCTTACAGATCATATAGTCGAGTGAAGGAGCCACATAGGCCGAGTTGGAAGTTCCCATCTCACCTATCTGGTCGAGTGTATAGCCAAGGGCAATCTTGGCAGCCACAAAGGCGAGCGGATAACCGGTAGCCTTAGAGGCAAGAGCAGACGAACGGCTCAGACGGGCATTGATTTCGATGATGCGATAGTCGTTGGTCTCGGCATTGAAGGCATACTGGATGTTGCACTCGCCCACAATCTGCAGATGGCGCACGCACTTCACGGCAATGTCCTGCAGCATCTTCACCTGCTCATCGGTAAGCGAACAGGTAGGAGCCACAACGATAGACTCGCCCGTGTGAATGCCCAATGGGTCGAAATTCTCCATAGAGGCAACGGTGAAGCAACGGTCGTTGGCATCACGGATGCACTCAAACTCAATCTCCTTCCATCCCTTCAGGCTCTCCTCTACGAGCACCTGAGGAGCGAAGGTAAAGGCCGACTCAGCAATCTCCTTGAACTCCTCCTCAGTCTTGCAGACACCAGAGCCGAGACCGCCAAGCGCATAAGCCGAACGAATCATGATAGGATAGCCTATCTTGCGGGCAGCGTCGACAGCCTCTTCCATGTTCTCGCAGGCATGGCTTACCGGCACCTTGAGGTCAACCTTGTTGAGCTCCTTCACGAAGAGGTCGCGGTCTTCGGTGTTCATGATAGCCTCTACCGATGTGCCGAGAACCTGCACACCGTATTCCTTGAGCACACCACTAAGATAGAGTTCAGTACCCACGTTGAGGCCAGTCTGTCCACCCCATGCGAGCATGATGCCGTCGGGGCGCTCCTTCTTGATGATTTCAGTTACAAAAAAAGGTGTCACTGGCAAGAAATAAACCTTGTCTGCGATACCTTCACTTGTCTGAATCGTTGCAACATTGGGATTGATGAGGATGGAACTGATACCCTCCTCACGCAAAGCCTTGAGAGCTTGCGAACCGGAATAGTCAAACTCACCTGCCTGGCCGATTTTCAAAGCACCGGAACCCAGTACGAGGACTTTCTTAAGCTGTTTCTTCATCATTATTTTTATAACTATAAGTTTGTTCTTGAATTGTATCTAATGCTTAGGGTTGTATTTGGGTTGTTTAGGTCAAATACACTATTTCTGGATGCAAAGTTACATCATTTTTTTGACTTTTGCAAATTTCTTTGCCTATTAAATAATATCAATAAAAATATTTTTCTTTTAAGAATGTTTTGAGTTTGTGATATTTTTATTACTTTTGCAAACGTTACAGAAAATATACCCGACTTTCGTTGGGTGGAGAAGTACATACGAAACTTCCGTACATATACAAGACATAAAATTTATAGCAAAAAGATTCTTATACAACAATGAAAGTCGGATTATTCGTCCCTTGCTATGTAGATGCGCTTTATCCAGAAGCGGGTGTGGCTACATACAAGTTGCTCAGACATTATGGGCTTGAAGTGGGATATCCAGAAAGACAAACCTGTTGTGGTCAGCCGATGGCAAATGCTGGCTTTCAGGACAAGTCTATGAAGGTGATAGAAACCTTCGATGATATCTTCAAAGATTATGACTTCATCGTGGCACCTTCTGCCTCGTGTGCAGCCTATGTGAGAGTTTATTACCCTAAGATTTTGGAGGGCAAGCACGACTGCGTGGCTTCAAAAAAGATTATGGACATTGTGGAGTTTCTGCACGATGTGCTCAAGGTCGACCACGTGCCGGGCAAGTTTGCCCATGTGGTGAGTGTACACAACAGTTGCCATGGCGTGAGGGAGTTGGGACTTTCCTCCCCCTCAGAGCAGCATGTAGCTCCTTTCAACAAGATCATCGACCTGTTGCAGATGGTTGAAGGAATCACCATCCACGAGCCCGAGCGCAAGGATGAGTGCTGTGGCTTCGGCGGCATGTTCTCCATCGAGGAGCCTGCCGTGTCCACACGAATGGGCGAGGACAAGATTCGTCGCCACATGGCTACAGGTGCCGAGTATGTGACCGGTCCCGACTCTTCGTGCCTCATGCACATGGCAGGCATTGCCAAGAAAGAGAAGATGCCCATCAAGTTTATTCATGTTGTACAAATACTATCTGCAGGACTATGAGTACAGAACATTCCAAGAGAGCTGCGAAGTTTACGCAGAACGTAGAGAAGACCACCTGGCACGACAACACCTTCTGGTCGGTGCGCCAGAAGAGAGACAACATGGCGCAGCAGTTGCCCGAATGGGAAGACCTTCGCGAGCATGCGTCAGAAATCAAGAAACATACCATCACCCATCTGGCTGATTACCTCGATATGTTCTCCAAGAATCTGGAGAGCCGTGGTGTCAAGGTGCACTGGGCAAAGGATGCACTGGAGTTCAACGAGATAGTGCTCGGTATCCTCAAGGATCACAACGTGAAAAAGATGGTGAAGTCGAAGTCGATGCTTACCGAGGAATGTGAGATGAATCCTTACCTCGAACAGCATGGCATTGATGTGGTGGAAACCGACCTGGGAGAGCGCATCATACAGTTGCTGCACCAAAAGCCCAGCCACATCGTGATGCCCGCCATCCACCTGAAGCGTGAGGAAGTGGGAAGAATGTTTGAGGAGAAAGGCATCTCCAAGGAAACAGGCAACTACGACCCGACATACCTGACCCGCTGTGCCCGCCATCATCTCCGCGACCAGTTTATGGAGGCAGGAGCCGGAATGACAGGTTGCAACTTTGGTGTGGCAGCCACAGGCGACTGTGTGGTATGCACCAACGAGGGCAATGCCGACATGACAACCTCCATGCCCAAGCTCCACATCGTGGCAATGGGTATAGAGAAGTTGGTTCCCGACTATCAGTCTTTGGCCGTGTTCCAGCGCCTGCTTTGTCGTTGCGGTACAGGTCAGCCCACCACCACTTATACCTCCCATTTCCGTCAGGCCCGTCCGGGCGCCGAGATGCACGTGGTGCTGGTAGACAATGGAAGAAGCGACATCCTTGCCGACAAAGACCACTGGCAGACGCTGAAGTGCATGCGTTGTGGCGCCTGTATGAATACCTGCCCCGTCTATCGCCGTTCGGGAGGCTACAGTTACACCTATTTCATCCCCGGCCCTGTCGGTGTAAACCTGGGCATGCTGAAGAATCCACAGCAGTATGCCGACAACGTATCAGCCTGCACCCTGTGCCTGTCATGCGACAATGTCTGTCCTTCCAAGGTAGGACCAGGCTCGCAGATCTATTTATGGCGTCAGAATCTGGAGAAGCTGGGCAAGGCCGACCCCATCAAGAAAGCCATGTCCAACGGAATGAAGTATCTCTTCGATCATCCTTCGCTCTATACCACGGCCCTGAAGTTTGCACCCCTTGCCAATCTTGTGCCAGAGTGCTGTACACACTTCAGCCGTCTGAATGCATGGGGCATCGGACACGCCATGCCCAAGTTTGCGAAGAAATCGTTTCATCAATTATGGAAGGAGGGGAAAGTAAAATGAAAAAAGAAGAATTGCTAAACAAACTGCGTAAGAATACGCACGTTCAATTCGATATGCCTGCCGTGGAAGTGAAGGGCATCCAATACGAGGATACTTTGAGACAGTTCGTTGAGATGACAGAGTCAGTGGGAGGACACGTGATAGAGGCCAAGGAAGGCGAGAGCCTTGACGAACTGGTGAAGAGAGCATATCCCGAGGCAAAGGTTTTTGCCTCTCATCTTCCAGAGATAACGATAGCTCAGAAGAACCCCGATACGGTGGCAGAGGCCAACGATCTGAATGGCACGGATGTGGGAATAGTTCGTGGAGCATTGGGCGTGGCAGAGAACGGCTGCGTCTGGATTCCACAGACGATGAAGGAGAAGGCCGTGCTTTTCATTTCTGAGTATCTCGTCATCATCTTAGAGAAAGATAAGGTGGTGAACAATATGCACGAGGCTTATGCCCGTATCGAAATGGATCCGAAGTACAACTTCGGCACATTCATCAGCGGTCCTTCAAAGACTGCCGATATAGAGCAGGCTCTCGTCATGGGAGCACAGGCTGCACGAGGTGTGACGGTAGTGCTCGTGTAAGCAGGGGATATAATAAGGTACTCAACTTTCGCAAATGGGGAAGTTAAAGAAGTTAAGGGAAATTATCACTCTCTTCGGTCGTTTGGGAAGTTAAGGGACAATAGCCTTTTTTGTTGTATTTTCAGCTATAAAGCATTTGTCTTTAACTTCTCTAACTTCTCCATTAGTAAAAAGTAAGGTGTTTTACTCCATCACCTCCCAGAAACTCTCGGGGAGGCTGATGTTATTTATCTCCTTTGCCTCCTTGAACAGTGGGGCGATGTCCTCTGGGTCAAAGCCGGCAATGCCGCAAACGATGGGTGTTACCAGGAACTGCTTCTCGGGATGCTGACTCCTCTGTTCTCATAT